>OGOP01002219.1_pt1 | contig 12357 bp, 11 predicted proteins | sample 1552591 | NCBI WGS metagenome assembly OGOP01 (sample SAMEA2580120, study PRJEB22360) | human gut metagenome | biome: human gut; feature: human-associated habitat; material: faeces | place: Denmark | collected 2008/2010 | reverse complement strand
TGAGTAATACACATTGTCCAAATGCGTCCGCATTGAAGACCTTTTAATCCATTAAATAGCAATTATATTGTCTGGCTTGGCGCGGTGCCAAATTGTTTTTTATAGGCCCGGGAGAAGGTGGTATAGTCGGAGAAGCCGCTTAACTGGGCGGCCTTCAGGATGGGGGTGCCTTCGGAAATTTTTGTGCGGGCGAGAAGAAGGCGCTTGCTAATGATGTAGTTGTGGATGGTGTAACCGGTTTCCTCCTTGAATTTCCGCATCATGTGATACTTGCTCAGGTAGTATTTCCGTGCAAGGGTCTCAATGGAAAGATCTTCAGTAAGGTTGTGGTTAATATAACGGAGAAGCTCTTCTATCTGGGAATCACTGCTGTAGGAGCGAGTGTCGTAAATGTACTGCTTTTCCAGAAAAATGCGGTTTACATAAACCATGAACTGGGTGAAAAGAGCTGAGCCAAGAAGCTCGCTTCCAAATTTTTCGTCTTTCAGGGCAGCTTCCAGTTCGTAGAGAAGCTGCTTTAATTTTTCCTGAGTGTCAGAGTCCAGACGGATTAGATTGTAACTCCGGTCAATCGCCTTCTGAAAACAGCGGAGTAGTTCTGTGGATTTGATGTCGTCGCGGATCCATAGTACAAAACGTTCGTATGGAACCGAAAAATCAATTTCCGGTTTGTGGATGGCGTGACGGTTCACGAGGAGAATGTCCCAGGGCTTCAGGTAGTAGGACTTTCCCTCAATGTGGTAGGCTGCCTTTCCGGAAAGAAAGATGATCACCTTGTGAAAATCATGATAATGGTAGGAAAATTCTCGCTTGGTCTGATCCTTGATGTGAAAAAGCCGGAAATCCTGCTCCAGATAGCCGGTTTTTTCAGTAGGCTCATTGAAAGAATTCATATGTTATGGCCCCTGTTTTAACTATAGTGTGTATGGAACCGCAAACTTTGTTTGCAGCTACGTTTGCGTAGCGTCATAATTCAATTCTGCGCTTGAAATATGACTTTATTATAATTGAAATACCGCATTTTTTGCAATATATTTCGCAAGTTATTCTATGTACATGGGAAAAATAAACGCTATACTGGATATATAAGATGTGATTTGAGAAAAAAGATCACGGGCGCTTCGTCAGAAAGGAATTGAAAACAATGAGAGACAGCATTATCATGACAAAATATCAGGGCTTTGGAAATGATTATCTGGTACTGGATGCGAAGAAAAACCAGCTTCAGCTGCAGGGTAAAAAAGTTGCGCTTCTTTGCCAGCGGGGGTTCGGACTTGGAGCGGATGGTGTGCTTTACGGACCAGTTGACATTAACGGAAAAATGGGAATGCGTATTTTTAATTCCGATGGAAGTGAAGCTGCAATCAGTGGAAACGGTGTCTGTATTTTTGCAAAATATCTTATGGACAATGAGTATGTTACAGAGAAAAAATTTGCCATTGAGACTTTATCCGGAACAATCGAAGTAGAGTGTCTGAATGCCAGAGCGACAGAGTTCCGCGTAAATATGGGCAAAGCCTCTTTCCTTTCCAGAGAGATTCCGGTAACTGGCGAGGTGCGTGAGGTGATCGATGAGCCATTTACATTTAACAAGAAAGAATACAAGGCAACTTGTCTCACAGTAGGAAATCCACACTGCATTATTTTCATGGATCAGGTATCTCAGGAAAAAGTAAGGGAGCTGGGGCCATATGTGGAAAATGCAGATGAGTTCCCGGAAAGAGTGAACCTGCAGATCTGCCGCCAGATTGATAAAGGAAATCTGGATATCGAGATCTGGGAGCGTGGCTCCGGTTACACAAAAGCTTCCGGTACAGGAAGCTGTGCGGCAGCCATTGCAGCCTACCGAAAAGGTCTGATGGAAAACAGAATCAATGTAAACCAGCCAGGTGGTATGATCCAGATCGACATTAAAGAAGACGGAACTATTTTTATGACAGGAACTGTTGGATATATTGCGGAGATGAGCGTGGCTGAGAGCTTTTTCTCATAGAAAGAAAATATGGTGCATAGGGCGCATCCCAACGGCCGGGGCTGTGTAGCGGTAGCTACGGCGACTGACGTAGGAGCAGCAGATGAAAAATCAGACAAGTCAATATGGCAGTTACTTAATTTTCGATGTACGAGAATCCAGGTATAGAAGTAAGAAGACTTCCGTGCCTGGATTCTTTTTTGCTGCAAATGGGGGGATGATGTCTGTAAGCGATATCATTATGCCTAAAGAGAGGAAAGCATTTTTTATATAAAATATGGAGACGGAATCAGCATGTTGATATACGAAACAGCCCCTCTTGTTGATAAAAAAAGTGCAATGTCTAAACTAAAAATAGATAGACATTTCTAACACAATTCTGTAGAATAAACAAAGGTTAGAAAATACTAATAAAAGTTAAACAAGGAGGAAGAGAATGGCTGACAAAAAGTTATTAAGAAAAATTGCTCCGATCATTATGAGTGCAGCTGTAGCGATGACCAGTTCACCGGTTGGAGTTATGGCAGAGGACTTTACTTCTGGAGAAGCAGCTGCTGAGGTATCTGAGGAGACTACATATGGTTCTGATGAGATTTCAGACGACTATGACGAATCATCAGAGGCTGACGATTCAGCAGATTTTGCTACAGACACAGAGGATGGTTTTGAGTCTGGAGAAGCCGCAGAAGAGGAGTCTGGATTCGAGGATGGTGAAACCGGAGACACAGAAGATGCTTTTTTAGCAGACACTGAGGGCGAAAGCAACAATGAAGCGGGAGCTTTGAAAACAGTGGAGGATGGTCAGATCGTACTGATGAACATTCCCTATGAAGCTTTTTACAGATCTGAGTTGAAAAACAATGATGTAAAAGTAGATGCATTTACATCCGCGACGAAAGCAAAAACAAAGATGAGCGGCGTGATGAATGGAAATGCTGCTTATCATACAAGCGCGGAAGGAAATGAACTTGCAGGTGTTACTTTTCCGGTAAAAGTGAATAAAGCTTCTGATTTGGAAAATTTTAAACAGATTACAGACAGCACTACTATAGAGATTACTACGAACATGAAAGGCCAGGTAAGTACTAATACATATACTGGTGCAGCGGCTCTTATTGAACAGCCAAGCTATACTTATTATGTTCCGGCAGAAACTCCTGCATATTACAAGGAAATGAGCGTAGATGAGAACGGAAATATTTCTTTTGGCGCTGTTCAGGGAATGTCCGAACAGAATGTTAGTGTGAATGCTGAATTAAAGCTTAATTCCAAATATGGAGATTATCAGCTTGAGCTGGATGAGACAGCAGTAAAGGCAGTAGTAAATGCATCTAATGGTGATAAGATTTATGGTGTAATCATCAATACAACAGACGGAACCACTTATGCACTCCGTCATCTTGAGAATATCTGGAAAGGAAAAGAACTTGCATGGAGCACCGGCTTTACAACAGAATCTCACGGTTGCCCAATAAGCTCTGACCACTACAAATCCATGATGGGAAAAACTATTTCCAGCGTAACGTACTATACGGATAAGGGGGAAATTAATTTTGATATTCCAGATACTTATGTTCCGGTAAAAACAGGTGTCAGTGCAACCGTTGACAACATCAAGGTAACAGATGCAGAGGTTAAAGTTGAATTATCTGAAGCACTTCCATCTGATTATTCAAAGAAATATGCAGTTGATGATGTGGAAGCAGCGACAACAGAGACAGGAGTAAAGGTTACAAATCTTACACCTGGAACACATACTCTGACAATTTCCGATGCAAATGGAAAATATGCTCCTGTCAGCGCTACTTTTACAGCAACAACAGATACTGTAATGGCTTCCTATGATGAGTATGAAGGAAAACTGGTTGCTGCGGCAGATATTACCGCTGAGCAGTTTGTTGCATTTACCAAAACAGTTTCAAAAGTAAAAATTGGTGACCAAGAGTATGCTGCAAGCGGAAAAGGTGCTGTGAAGATTGTTCAGGAGGATGGAACTCTTGATTATTCTAAAACAGCTGTAAACGATGGAGATACAGTAGTTGTAAGTGCTGCCGGATACCCAGATGTAACATTTGTTTACAACGAAAACGTATATGTATACGCAGGTCTTACATGGGCTGAGTACTGGGCTTCCGAGGATGTATACAATGCAGGCTCCACAGCTTCTTCTGAAGAAAAAGACAGAAGAGGTGAGTCAGACCTTGGAGCATTTGATGCTGTAACAAGAGCAACTGCAAACCATGGCCTTCACAGAGGAAGCTTCCAGGCAATCGCGGTTCTTAATGGAAAAACAGTTTCCCACTGGAGCGCAGACGGAAAAACAGTTTATTATGCCGATGGAACATCAGAAGTATTTAACCGGAACAATGTAACCGGATATACCGTAACTGGACTGAAATATGTACCGGTTGAGATTAAGAGAGCTGACCTTGCTGCTTTTGCAGAAAGCCATACAATTGTAAAAAATGGCGGACAGCTGATCGGCGGTTATGGCGAGAAAGAACTGAAATCCTATGAAGCTGTTGCAAATGTAACTGCAAATACAAATGGTTTGAAAAAAGTTACAAAAGCTGAAGACGGAAGCTTTGTAATCGGAGCAAGACAGAACGGAACTGAGTCTGGTATCAAAGATGCAGAGCTGAAAGTGGCAGACGGAATTACAGCAACTGTAAAACCTGGAAATGGTTCTTATGGTGAGTTCCTGAGAGTTGACCTGACTGGAAACTATGGCGATCTTGGTGCACATATGCAGTCTGTTGAGTGGGCATATTATGGAAATGATTCCACTTATACAAACAGACTTGCAAACTATGGAACAAAATTTGCAGCTGATAACTGGATGCATAAAATGATGGGTATCCAGCTTGGTCTTACAGAATCTGGAAGATGCAAGCTTCCGGAAGGAACTGACGGAACTGGTTACTGGATCCTTACTGTTCATGCCCTTGGATACCAGGATTACGTTGTAAAATTCCAGGCAACAGCTGAGAATATTGCAAAACCTGCAGGTGATGCAGATTCCACGCCACTGGAAAACATTATCGCAGAAGCAAAAGCCCTGAACGAGGCTGATTATACTCCGGAGAGCTGGGCTGCTGCAAAAGACAGCATTGCAAATGAGCTTGAAGAGTGCGAGGAAATGCTTGCAAATATTAAGAATCAGACAACTTATGGCGTAGAAGAGCAGATCGGACATTTAAGAGAAGCTCTCAACATGCTTGTAAAGGCTCCGGCTCCAACCGCAACACCGGCACAGCCGACTGCAACACCAGCCCCGGCACAGCCAACTGCAGCACCTGCACAGCCAACTGCAACTCCGGCACCGACTGCAGCACCGGCCAAAGGAATTACAGCAACTGCAAAAGCTTCCACAATTTACACCAAAGGAAAAACATCTACAACCATTACGGTTGTAAAAAATGATGTAACTGGAAAAGTTAAATTTACATCCAGCAACAAGAAAGTAGCTACTGTTTCTTCCAAAGGCGTTGTAAAAGCGAAAAAAGCGGGAAAGACAACCATTACGGTAAAGGTTGGAAATTACACTAAGAAGGTAGTAATCCAGGTTAAGAAACCTTCTCTGAAGCTTGCAAAATCTTCTGCAACAATCAAGAAAGGCAAAACAGTAAAAATCAAAGCAACCGCAACACCATCCGGAAAAGTAACATACAAGTCCAGCAACAAGAAAGTAGCGACTGTTACTGCAAAAGGTGTTGTAAAAGGTAAGAAGAAAGGTACTGCAACCATCACTGTTACAAGTAATGGAGTATCTAAGAAATTCAAAGTAAAAGTAAAATAATGATTACAAAGCTTTTACGATAACAAATAATACTTGTGCAAAAACAAGGCAAAGGAACGGGGGCCGTTTTTAACAGCCCCTGCTTTTGCTTGTAAAAAGAAACTTATTTTGCTACATATTTTAACAGGAGACAGCATGAAAAAACGAGACAGTGATAAGAATCCTTTTGAAAAAAAGAATCTGGTGAAACTTGCTCCAGCAGCAGTGGTTATTGCGGCTGTGGCTGCAGCAGGTGCTCAGGCTGGCAGCAGTGGAAAAGAAGTGACTGCTGAAACCAGAGAGGTTGTAAAATCCCAGGATCTGGAATCGCTTCTGAAAACAGCCTATTCCTATGAGGCAGCAGATGACGAGGCAAAAGAGGAGAGTCTGCTGAAAGCAGGCAAAAATACATCATCATCTTCAAAGAAAAAAACCTCCAAAATTTCAAAGAAAAAAAGTGGTATAAAAAAAGGAAGCTCAAAGACCCTTCCAGTAAAAACGGCTGCATCTTCAGGGGTAGGTCAGGGCTCCACCACTACACCAACTACAGAAGTTCCGGAAGGCGGCTATAAAGATGGAACTTATCAGGGCAGCGGTACTGGCTTTGGAGGAACGATTACCGTACAGGTAACTGTATCAGGTGGGAAAATCACAGCTGTTGATATATTGAGTGCCTCTGGAGAAACAGGCTCTTATTTTGCCTCTGCACAGGGCGTTGTAAGTAAGGTTTTATCAAGCCAGTCCCCGAATGTGGATGCAGTCAGCGGTGCAACTTATTCCTCAAACGGGATTATCCAGGCAGTACAGAATGCCCCTGATAAGTAAGGAACCATTGTTTCTGCCGCCCAGGCTGCCACACCAACTCCAACGCCAACGCCAAAACCTGCAAAGAAACCGAAGAAAGATACTTCTGTCAGCTATAAAGATGGCGTATATGAGGGACAGGCAGAAGGCTTTGATGGAATCGTAACGGTAAAGGTTACAATAAAAAATGGAAAAATCAAAAAAATAAGCAACACAAATACAGACACACCTGAATTTTTTAATAAAGCATGGAAAACAATCAAGTCCAATGTGATTTCCAGACAGAGTACTTCTGAAATTGATACTGTAAGTGGTGCAACATTTTCTTCCAATGGAATTCTCGGAGCTTTATCCCAGGCTCTTTCAAAGGCTGATCAATCAGGAACTACAGACTCAAAGGAAGAAGATATAACTCCAACCCCGACTACTGTACCTGATGAAACTGTAACACCAATTCCAACGGAGATTCCACATCCTACCAAGACTCCGGATAATCCGTCAGATGAACAGCCGGTTGTAAAGCTTTTGAAAGATGGTACCTATACAGGGTCTGCAATGGGATATTCTGGAAAGGTTAACATAACACTGACAATTAAAGACGGAAAAATTACGGAAGTAACCAATACAAACTCAGATACCAGAAGCTTTTTCAATAAGGCATGGAGATCCATACAGCCTAAAATACTGGAAAAGCAGAGTACAGAAGGAATTGACACTGTAAGTGGTGCAACATTTTCTTCTATGGGAATTCTGGATGCGTCCAAAATAGCATTGGAGCAGGCAAAAAATACAGAGGTACAGCCTTCAGTAACGCCAGAGCCCACTGAGGCGCCGGATTCCACCGAGAAGCCAGAACCCACAAATACGCCAAAGCCGACTTCTGTTCCGGAACCAACGACTGCACCGGAGCCTACAGCTGTACCAGAGCCTACTGAAACGCCAGCGCCAACTTCTGCACCGGAACCGACGGATACACCGGAGAATTCTGTGACGCCGGAACCGACAGCTACGCCAGAACCCACGCCTGTGCCTGCTGGTGCATATACAGATGGAACCTACACTGGCATTGGAGAAGGCAATGACGGACCAGACAGTGTACAGGTTACCGTAACAATATCCGGAGGACAGATTGTGGGAGCAACTTATTTTTCCTATGATGATGAAGAATATGCAGATACAGCCTGGGAGGGAATTCTTGGACAGGTTATGGGAAAGCAGTCCGCAGACAGTGTAGATACAGTATCTGGATGCACATATTCCTCCCAGGGATTTATTCAGGCATTTAGAAATGCATTAAATCAGGCAAAAGGAGCATAACCCATGAAATACCAGAGTTTTATTATGAGAGTTTTATGTCTGCTTCTGATCGTTGGTGTCGTTCTCGGCTACAACTCCATGCAGAAAAAAGATAGTGATACCGAAAAAGACCAGCAGATCGCCAGTCTGACAACCAGAGTGGAGGCCTTGGAAAAACAGCAGGATGAGATATTAAGTGCCCTTGAAGAGGCTGCAAAAGCGCAGGAAGAGGCGAAGAAAAAGGCAGAAGAGGAAGCGAAGAATCAGAAAGCCCAGACGGAAGAAGCGGCTTCCGGGGATGCTTCCGAGGACACGAAAAAAGATGACAAGAATACAGATGAGACAGAGGCTGAGGACGCTTCTTCTGAGGAAGAAAGTGAAGATCTTGTCTACAAAAACGGAACCTACACAGGAGACGGCCAGGGCTTTGGCGGCAATATCCAGGTTCAGGTTACACTTGAAAATGACACGATTACAGACATTCAGGTGGTAAGTGCACCAGGCGAAGACTCTGCATACCTTTCCCAGGGACAGGGCGTGATCAGTACCATTTTGGCTGCCCAGAGTACAGATGTTGACACCATTTCCGGAGCAACCTTCAGTTCCACTGGAATTATCAACGCTGTAAATGATGCATTTGGAAAGGCGGAAAATCAATGAAAAAGAGACAGAGAAAAATCCGGCTGATCCGTGCCGGCATCCAGCTTCTGTTTTTCATTTTTGCTCCGGCACTTTTTTCCACAGCATTCGCAGGCGTGAAGTCCGTTTTTCAGGCAATCGCAGCACATCAAGCAATCAGCTGGAATTCCTTTCTGGATGTGACTGCCGTGCTGCTGGTGGTAACCTGCCTGTTCGGACGGCATTTCTGCGGATATGCCTGCGCATTTGGTTCCCTTGGGGATGCATTGTACGAGCTGACTGTGTTTATCCGCCAGAAGGTTTTTCATAAAAAAGGCCGTCACGGATACTCAGAAAAAGCCATCCGCATTTTGCAGAAGGTGAAATATATCTGGCTTCTGGTGCTTCTTGTATCTATCCTTACCGGCTGGTACAGCAAGCTTCAGGGCATGAGCCCATGGGATGTGTTTTCCATGCTCACCGCTGGCAGACTTCCCGGTGCTGCCTACAAGGTGGGGATTGTGCTGCTGATTCTGCTCATGATCGGAATGTGCACTCAGGAAAGATTTTTCTGCCAGTTCCTCTGCCCAATGGGCGCAATTTTTGCTATAATGCCTATAGCGCCTTCTGCACTGTTCAATCGTGACAGAAGCACCTGTCCGGCGAAATGCGGAGCCTGCAAAAAGCGCTGTCCTGCTCATCTGGACATTGACGGTGATACCTCTCTCTCCGGAGAATGTATCTGCTGCCACGCCTGCCAGGGAATCTGCTCGAAGAGGAACATCCGGATCGGGATTCCGAAGGCGAAAGATGAGAGCCTTTTTTATGCTATAGGAAATTCCGTTGGAATTCCCTATAGCATAAAAAGCCCTGCCGGGCAGGATCGCACTGCGGCGGAAAGGTAGATGTCGCTTATAGCGACCCGCCGCAGGCGGAGAATCCTGCAAAGCAGGATTCTTTCTTGAACACGCGCTGGAAAAAGATGGGCGAAAGCTATTGGAAAATAAGAGAAAATAAAATCAGAAAGAACAGGATATGAGTAAAAAAAGAAGTAAAGTAAGATTTCAGAATGAAGTCGATTTAATTAAGGTACATTATAAAAAGCAGTCCAGAGGTCAATCACTTACCTGCTTGGATATGTTTAATGGGAGAAGGAATTTGAGAAAGAGAAGTGTGGCAGGAATCCTCTGCGGCAGCCTGCTTCTCACTGTCATTTCTGCAATAGTACTGGGAAAAACAATTACAGTTGTTTATGCATCTGACATAGAAAAATACACCAACGCAGATTTCGCAATGGACACGGTAGTTTCCGAAACCCTTTATACCTCAGGCAAGGACATCAACACTCAGATTGGCGAAAAGCTCCGCGAAATGGAAACCACCCTCCTTTCCTGGACAGAGGAAAACTCCCAGATTTCCCAGCTGAACAATGCTGAGGGCAAGACCATGGAAGTCTCTGATGATCTTGTCGCCGACCTTGAGAAAATCCGCCAACTGTCCCAGGATTCCGACGGTGTTTTTGACCCCACCCTTGGAAAGATCATCCGCCTGTGGAACATTGACGGCGAGAATCCTCATGTCCCGGACCAGTCCGAAATTGACACTCTTCTTCCCGAAGTGGGCTACGAGAAAATTCAGGTGGACGGAAACAATGTAACCCTTCTTGATGGCTGTACCCTGGATCTTGGTGCTGTTGGAAAAGGCATGGGCTGTGACCTGATTATGGACTACCTTAGAAGCCAGCCCGATGTTTCTGGTATGATCCTGAACCTAGGCGGCAGCAGTGTCATGACCTACGGCGAAAAGCCCGACGGCTCCTCCTGGAAAGTAGCCCTTACCGATCCCCGTGACACGGAAGGCGACTATCTTGGAGCCATCACCCTGGACGCCAACCAGTTCCTTTCCACCTCCGGCGACTACGAAAAATACTTCATAGAAGATGGAATTCGCTACCACCACATTCTGGATCCAAAGACCGGCTATCCTGTACAGAACGGTCTCACCTCCGTCACCATCGTCTGCGACCAGGGTTACCTGGCCGACGGCCTCTCCACTGCCTGCTTCGTCCTGGGTCTGGACGCCGCGAAACCTCTTTTAGAGAAATATGATGCAGAAGCCGTATTCGTAGATGAAGACAAAAATGTGTATGTGACAAGTGGATTGATGGATAAATTCGAATTAATGAAAGACGGATACACAGTAAACGAAGCGTAAGTTGTCCATGATAGATTCATAGAAAATGATAGCTTACGGAATAACGAAAAGAGCTCCAGAGGATAGTCAAAAACTATCGTCAGGAGCTCTTTTTCAATCAACAGCATTTGGGCTGAATATATTCCTAAGCGGGGCATTCAAGGCGCGCCTTTAATGGAGCGGAGATCCACTGCTTACGAAGACTTAACATCGAAGGCTCTCCTGAGATGTTTAGTCGCAGTTAGCAGTTAGCTCCGCGGAATGTTGCGCCTCCCCGCGTGGAATATATTCAGCCCAGATGCGTACGGTGGTAACATATTACGGAATCCTCTTAAGCACTTCCTTCGTCAGCACTCCAATCAGCAGTCCTGTAATCACTCCCGACACCATCAGCGCCGGAGCATAATAATACAACAGTCCCACCGTATGCGTTGCCGGAATCGCCACCAGCAGCTGACCGATGTTATGGGAAACGCCACCAGCCACACTTACACCCAGCTGCCCGAATCCAATCTTATTTTTCACAAAAACCATCACAATCAAACTAAGGGTCGCCCCCGCCAGGCTATACATAATACTGGAGCCGCTTCCAAACATAAAACCGATAATAAAAATTCTCACAATGGAAACCAGCGCCGCTTCTTTCCACGTATACCTCTCCAGCACAAAAAGCACCGCCAGATTTGCAAGCCCTAGTTTCATTCCCGGAATTCCCGCAAAAAACGGAATCAACGATTCCACATACCCGAAAATAATGGCAATGGCTGCAAACAGCCCAAGATACGCTGTCTTTTTCTGATTCATCACTTACACCACTGCGTCAAATCCACTTTCGGAATCCTGTGAATCTGAATCGCCCTCTCCCTGAATGACTACTCTGTTTGGCAGGCACACAATATATCCGCCTGCACTGCCCACTGCCGGCTGCTTCATGCAAAGATGATCCGGGCAGTCCGCCTCTGTCATCTTTACCTCGCCGTCCTTAATTTCACACACATTGGTATCCCCAATCTGGATCACCTGATCCTCCGCCAGTGAATAAGTCCCATAAAGTTCCCCATCCACCGTAATCTGGATCGACCCATGAGTTCCATGTGGAACCGCATAAACAAAAATACAAAGCACCACTGAAATAACCAATAGTGCACCAATAAATACCGCTTCTTTCTTCTTCAAAAATGATACCTCTTCATTAATAGCTTTAACCAAAATCATCATATCATAGAACCATGTTCCACAAACGAACCATTAGTTTATGATATAAGAAATACAGAGATTTTTCAACCTATTCTAAAATCCATTTTTGAGAAAAAATCGCAACAGAGAGAATGCCTGTTATTCACAAAGAAAACGGTAACGGGTGGCTATTCCTTTCCACACCGCTTTTTATTGTAATTTCCCACGGAATATGCTATTGTATAGTTTGAAAGTCTGTGTGCCGTGCGGATCGCGGGAATGATTTTTCAAACACGTTCCAGGCCGGCGGCATTGTTGAAGAAATGTAACGATTCAGAAAACACTGGACAGTTACACAGAAATATTAGAAAGAAGGTGAAGCTATGGTTGAATTAGACCAGTTCAAGAGCATTCTTGCAACATACACAGAACCATTAGTGGAAGTGAGGGATTCACTTTGACCTCGCTAACAAAGAGCAGAAGGTCGAAGAATTAGAGCGCGAAATGGAAGCGCCTGATT
>OGOP01002217.1_pt1 | contig 12371 bp, 4 predicted proteins | sample 1552591 | NCBI WGS metagenome assembly OGOP01 (sample SAMEA2580120, study PRJEB22360) | human gut metagenome | biome: human gut; feature: human-associated habitat; material: faeces | place: Denmark | collected 2008/2010 | reverse complement strand
AGCTCTTGCCTAAGAAAACTAACTTTGACTTGGTTTCTCAACACAAGCTGGATATTATCCAAAATACTATCAACAACCGACCGATGAAGGTTCTTAACTGGAATACTCCTTACCGCCTATTCTTTACTTCCTAATCGTTCGGCTTCTATCTTGAATCTACAATCTGATTAAAAATTATATCTCAGCTTAAGCATACCGGTATGCTCGATGTAGCCTTTTTTGATTGAGGTATCATAGCCGAGTATGATATCTGTATTATCTTTACTGATGCTCATATTAACACCCCCTTCTCCGCCTAAACGTGAAAGGCGTTTGGCTCTGATGCTGTATTGTTCTCCCGCAACGGACACAAACGAAGTAACACCGGTGTCATTAATATCATATGTTACACCGGCATAAATTTCCGGTTTAACATATACATCGTTGTCTAAGGCAAATTCTTGCTTATAATTCAGACGAGCCGTTGCCGTCAGGGCGTAAACGTCTTTGTTTTTCACCTTCTGACCAAGACTGTCGGTGTAGTCATCCGGCATCAGGTATGTGTAACGGAGACCTATTTCAGGAGTTATGCCGTTTAAGTATTCATAGCCGACATATGTTTCCGCGCCGATATAGTGCATATCATAGTCTGAACTTAATCCATACCCTTCTATGGCAGTTTTTTCACGATTATCCGCCAAACCATACAACAACGAACCACGCATGTATGAGAAAGACGGCTGATATTTGCCATAAACAAATACATTGTGTGAGGAAATGTTCATATCTTTAGCATTTGACTTTCCATCGCTCTTGGCGTAGGCATACCCAAAGCCTAAGGAAGTGTCGCAATTTATACTGCCATCATAGCCTAAGATGTATCCGGTTGTGTGTGACTTAAATCCTTGCGCTTCAAAACGGTTAGACTGCTTGTTATATCCGCCAATTGCCTGCATCCACATCGATGAACGTTTAAATGCTTCTCCACAGGTACAGCCTTCTTCCTCAAAGCGGTGTGTCGTTTCTTTGGAAATTATATTTTGCACCATACGCGTTGTTTCAAGTTTGAATTGTGAATCGGAGGGGGCAACCTGATTGAGTGCCTGGCGATAACCTTCTTTGTTATGCTGGGAGAGCGTGTTTAAAACTTCTTGAACTTTGCTTGCCGGTGTATTTGATGCAAACTCAACCTTGTCCCACGCATCTGCCGTGTTACGATTGTTTTGATTGCCTATTTGAGAAGCTACTTCTGCTCCTGATGCTTTGTTTTTGATTATTATGGTGCCAAGACTGCTTCCTTGTTGAATCTCGTAGCGATTATTATTTTCGAATATGGAGGATAAATCACCGCTAATGCTTCCGGTTGCACCGTTGGTCAGAGAAATGACAGATAAATCTCCGGTCTTTTCCCCTTTGTTCAGTAAACCCTGAGCTATAGTAAAGGATAGCTTACCCCCGCTCAAATCCGCATTGTTTACCAAAACTTGTCCGCCCTCGTAAACCGAACTGTTTTTCACCAGATTTGTGACGGCAATATCCAGCGTTCCCTTCAGAGTGAAATTATTAATTTCAATTACTTGAGAGCCAATGTTAAGACTTGAGTTTTCTAACACACTGACACTTTGCGTGGTGCCGAAACTTCCGCCGTTGATGTTGACATTTCCTGTGATTTCCGTTGTTCCAGTTCCATTGATGAGGGTGTTTAATTCGCCGCCTGATGTCTTGAACATACCATTATTGACGATTATGCCGTTTATCGTATCCAATGATGATGTTAAAACGCCACCGTTGGTTACATCGCCACTTATTGAGCCGTTATTAACCAAATTACCTGAATTTGATATATTTATTGTGCCGGAAATATCCCCCTCATTCGCAAATCCTTGCTCTATTTCTACGGTTGAACCGTTAATGGAGCCCGTGTTTATCGTGCCGTCTTTAGCGGTGATATTTCCGCCGGAAATTGTGCCATTATTGGTTAATTTGCCGATTAACGTCCCTGACGTATTGTCAATATCGCCGTTGTTTTCTATATTTTCGGCGGTTACCGTGCCACTGTTAGTGAAGCTTCCAGCAGTTGCTGAACGGCTTCGTAGTGCATAGGTTGATATTCCGCTGGCAGCTGTGCCTGATATTATAAGATTTTTCTGGGTTATTGTGCCGGTATTGCTTAGCGAGCCATTAATTGTTATGTTTTCTTGAGTTATCGTACCTGCGTTATTTGATGTGCCAGACAGTGTTAAGCTTCCGTTTCCGTTGATTGTTGCTCCTGTGTTATTTGTTAACGCGCTTAGAGATGAGGTGCCATTGTTTGTCAGCGTTCCGCTATTCTCTGCAGATGTGGATACAACTAAACTATCTGCAGTTAAGTTTCCGCTATTTGATAAAGTGTTTTGTGTTAAAGAAGCTATTTGTACATTTGCCGAAGTGTCAACAACTGTAGAACCTGTCCCTGAAATGTTTGTGGCGTTTGTGTTGCCTTGCAGTTTTAAGTTGCCGGAATTTACTATATTCCCAACGATTTGAGCATTATCCAGTGTCGTTTGCGCATTATTGCTCTCCGCATTAATCACCGTTCCCTCTGATGTTACTTTTACATCTTTTAAGGTTAACGAGTTATTCCCTGAAATGGTTATACCTTGATGATTTCCTATATTTATTGTGGAAATATTACTTCCGTCAATTGTGCCCGAGATAACCAAGTTATCACTTAAAGTGCCCAAATCTGCTGTTACATTGTATTGAGATGATGAACTTGTCGTGCTAAACGTTTTATCTGAAAATCCAGAAACTTTATTTTGGACTATTAACGACAACGTATCTAAATTTGCAGTATATGATTTATCTCCCTCAATGATTCTCTCCACTTTATACTGAATTGAATCTAACACGCTTGTGCCGAGAGATGATACGGCAGAGATTTTTTCGCTATAGGTGTCTGTTCTTGTCCAGCCACCGAATTTATCCGTCCAGCTCACATTCGCCACTAAATCATCCGTACCTGTTTCCGTTTTGCTTTTTGTTCCTGTTGTTTCGGCAAGAGAAACACCTACCCCACCACTTGTTATTTGTATTGTTTTGGTTTCAAAAATATCCGCGGTTGAGGTTTGATTTAGGCTTAATGACAGAGTTCCATTACCTGAAGTGCTTTGGAATGTATCTGCTTTTTGATTTGCCCAATCTACATCTATTGTCGCATTTCCGCTTCCGGTGATTGAATTGATAGCGTAGTTCGTATAACTGCCGTCTGATGTTGAAATTGATTTATCGTTTAAGTTTAATGTTCCGCTTATTTTGGCATTTGTTCCCAAGGTTAAAGTATTATTCACTGTTGTGGTGCCATTGCCTGTAATCGCTTTGTCCAAAGTTCCTGATAATTTAAGTGTTCCTAAATTGCTGATAGAACCTGTTAGGTTGTTTGCATCGGCGCTCACTTCACCACTGTTAGACAAATCTCCGATATTCGCGTTTATGGTTAATTTACCAGCTGCAGCAACATCAACGGCTTGCGCAATTTCAGAATTGTTGGTTACCGTTCCCGTGACATATGTTGTTCCGCTACCTTTAACAGCAGTGCTTAAAGTTCCGCCGTTTAATGTTAAGGATTGAGCATTATTTATCCCGTTTGTAGCTGTTATTTTACTTGCATCTGTGGTTAAAGCTCCGTTATTTAGTATTGTATTTGTTGCGGTTATTGTGCCGGTGTTTGTAAGATTTCCGCTTATGACAACCTTTTGTTGAGAAATTTCGGCATCGTTTCTTACTGCTCCGTCAAATGTCAGTTCTCCCTTATCTCCTAAAATATCCTTAGATACTGTTCCATCGCCTGTTAATGAAAGCGTACCATTATTTTGAGTTGAACTAACTCTATAGTTTGATAACGCTGTGGTTAATGCGGAGTTCTCTGCAACCGAAACGTTTTCTTGTTTCAAACTTTCGCTTACTGTAGTTGTGCCTGTGCTGATGTTTAACGTGCCTTTGCCATCATTTGAGGCTATATTCGTAATTGTATTTGTCCCGCTCAAATATGCCTGACCATCATTATTTAGTCCTGTTATCGTGCTATCTTGTATCGTTACATTTCCACTCTCAGTATTAACAACATTGCCTGCCTTAATATTGCTTGCCTCTAATTTACCACTATTATTTATATCTGTGGTGTTATCGCTCAGCTCAGCCTTGCTGATTTCTAGTTTTCCGCCGTTTTTAACCGTTATAGCCGTCTTAAACCCTGAAATCTTACCATTATCACCGCTTATGTTAAGTTGATCATCAGTATTAACAACGATGCCGTCCTTTTTCACTCCGCCTAGTGTTCCGCTTAGAGTATGACCATTCAAATACAGCGTTAACTCATTGTTTGTTCCTGTCGTTGTGCCGAAATCTCCATCTTCTGCCGTAGTGATGGTTATATGATCTGTCATGGAATAGGTTGTTGCCGGAATTGCCAGTTGACCTGTTATAAAGTCTTTCAAAGTATTGGGTTTTGTATTTAATTTTGTCGCAACAACTTTAAGGTTTCCCTTTGTTTCGTCTAGAGAAAACGTGTATGTGTAGTCATTGGTTACGGTTGATACCAAATCGCTATTAGTCCCCAATGCCAAATCCAAACCATTCATATTGCCGGTTAAATATGATAAGGTATCGACTGTTCCATCTTTCCTAACATTGATAGAGGTTAAGGTTAATGTCGCATTACTACCGTTTCCGGTTAAATTCAGCTTATCACTATATCCATCTTTCAAATCAACATCTATTTTTAGTGATCCGGTACCCTTTATTGCGCCGATACCCTTTATTGCACCGATTGAAACATTGCTGTATTTGGCATCACCGCTTTCTTGCATATTTATCGTGTTGCCACTAAGCGACAACGTTCCTGCTATCTTGGCATTATCCCTCCGTCTTCTAAAACCGTTGTTCCCGCGCCTGCAATCTCTTTATTCAACGTTACATTTGTGCCTGTCATATTGTAGGTACCGTTATTGGTAAATGTTCCTTGCAGATTACCTATTGCAGAGGTTAGCGTTCCGTTGTTTGCAACATCACCGGTTATAGCACCATCGGCGATTAGCGTACTGTTGGTGTTGTTGGTTACGTTGCCACTGATTGAGCCTGTATTTGACACTGTCAAATTACCGCTGTTGGTTACATTGCCAGAAATTGTGCCATTCGCAGTTAACGTTCCGCTGTTGGTCACGTTGCCGGTTATAGCACCGTTGGCGGTTAGCGTACTGTTGGTATTGTTGGTTACATTGCCACTTATTGAGCCTGTGTTTGACACTGTTAAATTACCGCTATTGGTTACATTGCCACTGATTGAGCCGTTGGCAGTTAACGTTCCGCTGTTGGTTATTCTGTTTGCTGATTCTGTGCTGTTTGTTATATTGCCGTTTAGTTCGCTGACACCTGAAAAACTTATGCTGTTTCCCGCGCCTTGGATATTACCGTTGATGATGCTATCAGCAATGCCGATTTTTGCGTTACTTGTTGTTGCCGTGATTAAAGCTGTGTCGTTGCCTGTTAATTTAATATCTTCTAAATTCAATGCTGTTGAACTGTTGTCTAGCACAAAACCGCTGTTAGCCTTCAGGTCTATGGTTGATTTATTCCCATTTTCATCGGTTGCGCCTGCTATGTTTAACGTTCCTTTCGTGGTCCCTAAGTCTTCTGCTACTACGTATATTGCGGTTGCATTGTCGGTCGTAAAACTCTTTATCGCATTTGTTGTATCTTGGTTTACCAACTTTAACGTATCGCCTAATGAAACATCTCTTAGTGCAATATTTTTTTCATCCACTATTTCATTTGCCACGATATTACCGCCAGAAGTCGCTAATTGGATGTATGTTTCTTTTGTATAGTCTTTGTAATGTTCGTAATACTTATTATTCCATAAAGTAGTAGCCAAAATCGTGTCTGTGCTCATCAGGTCACTTTTTGATACACTGGAAACTAAATTCTTTTGTTGAAGTGTGTCACTTAAAGCAAGATTTATATTGCTCGCCCCTTTAATAATCTCAATTGTGTCGCCATTTTGCAGAGATGTTATGGCTCCTTTTATAATATTCAGACTATCTAATGTTATTGTCCCGCTACCGCTTGCTACTGTTATCGTATCTGCTGTTTTGTTTGTTAAATCTATGTCTATAGTAGCGTTTCCATTGCCTGTTATTTGGTTGATATTATTATAAGCATTTAATGTGCCATCTTTTGTATTAATTGTACCGTTATTTAAGTTTAATGTTCCTGCAATTCCAGCATTTTTACCAAGAGTTAAGGTGTTATTAACCTTAGTTACTCCGCCACCTACAATTGTTCTGTCTAATGTTCCGGAGAATAAGATTGTTCCTTCATTTCCAACATATCTTGTTTTAGTTGTGTCCAACGTACCTGATAGTGTTAATATTCCATTTTGAGCATTGGATATATCTCCGGTTAAATTCTCAACATTTGCAGTTACTCTACCAGAATTTCCCAAATCCCCGATATCAGCTCCAACAGTAAGCGAACAATTTTCGTTAACATTTACTTTCTGAGCAATCTTTGCATTATTTGTAACATCTCCTTCAATGAATGTAAATTCATTAACTGCTCCTGTTATTTCTGAATTTAAAACCCCGTCCTTCAAATGCAAATAATGATTATTTTCAATAGCTACACCGAGATTAGAGGCACTAATATACAAGTCTCCGCTATTTGTGACCGTTCCTGTTCCGTTTCCGGTAATCAGTCCGTTAATTATATTCGACTTTGAAAATTCCACAGTTCCGCCATTATTAATAATAACAGGATTTGAATGCGAACCGTTTAGCGTAACTCGACTGAGTGTAAGTTTTGAACTTTCGCCCAATTCAAAACCTTTATTATTATCTATACCGATGACAGATAATTTATCATTGGAGCTATCTGCAACACCATTGATGGTTAAGTCGTTTACGACTGTTCCGATGTCTGTCATCACACCATATACATCATCTGCGGTTTTGAAATTAAATTGTTTTCCATTTGCATTCAAGTTACTCAATTCATGCAAACTATCCAACAACTCTTGTTCTTTTACGGCAATTGCCACTTTTTGCATATCCTCGTCTTTAAATCCGATAGATTTATTATCATCCAGCACGGATAAATTCCCTTTAATGACAAAGTCTTTAACCGATTCATAAAATCTGTCATCAAAATCAACTACCGTAGTTATTGTATCTTTAACTGTGTCAGTTACTTGCCCAAAATCATATAGTTGATTAATAATGGCATCACTCAAGCTCAATGTCAGAGCTGAGGCAGTGTCTAAAATTTGAACTTTAAAGTTTTTATCTTGAGGTGTAATCCCATTCAAAAAGTTTATCGAACCAATCTTAACAACACCGGCTGAATTTTTACCTGCGGTTATTGTATCGGATTGTTTGTTAAAAGCATCAACATCAATATTATACAAAGTATTAATATCAGATTCATTAATATCAGATTCCAGAGTGCCGATATTATAGTTGTTGATGGCAGAATTTTGAAGATTTATCGTTCCTTTAAGTGCAGATAAACTTGCGTTGGCAAAAGTGTTTGTATTAAAAGTTAAAGTTGTTTGAGCGTTATTTAGAGTTGCGATGGCTTTATCAACTGTTCCGTCAATATTAACATTACTTCCTAAAAGATTTAGTTTATATTCTTTCTCTGAAGTAATGTTTCCCTTAAGTTGGGCATTATTAAGGTTAATTATATTGTTTTCACTTGTAACCTGAATGACAGGATTGGTAGAGGTAGAATCAGAGTTCGTTAAAGTGGCATTATTTAGATTTATCGTTGTGTTGCCATTGGCTAATTCAAAGCCTGTTTTACCTGCCAAATCTATGACTGATACGCTTGAATCGTTAGAATAACCGTTAATCGAAAGTACTCCGGCTGCTGTTTCACCTAAATTTTCTAATAAAGTATGTGTGCCTGCCGTATCAAATGTGAATTTCCTTTCCTCACTTGTTTCTTTTTGGTTAATAAGTTGCAAAGCATCATAAAATCCATCTTTCAAGAACTTAATACTATCATTTGTCGTTGTTGTTGTTGCTAAAGAAATACCGTCTTCTTGTTTTAAATAACTTTTTGATGCAAATACCTCATTGTTAATTGCAGTAACATCAGTAACCACCTTTAAAACACCATCAGCAATTTTAAGCTGCAAATTATCATTTCCTGCTGTATTCTTTAAAATTTGTATAATTAAACTATCCTGTTTCGTAGAACCTATAATATTAAAGTTATTTAGTAAGACAGTTCCTTTAGAGCCGGCATCGGTTGTTGTAATTGTATCTGCTTTACCATTTGTCAAATCAACATCAATATTCCACTTCGCAATATTTGACGTTTCGGCTTCTGTATTCAGACTGTTAAAAGTATAATTTTTTATTGCTCCGTCAACCAAGTTAATTGAAACTTTTCCGGCTTGAACATCCGCATTCTTAATATCATTATAAAGACCGACAACTCCGGTGTTGTCACCTGTTATTAATACATCGTAACCTTTCACACCGTCAATATTATCGTACAAACTAATAACACCTTTGTTTGTTGAGCTGAGAGTCAATGTTGCATAAGCATTATCAACATATATGGCATTGTTATTTTTATTATTTCCGATTTGGACATAATTACCTTTGAATAAGGTATTTTGGCTGTTATCCGCAACCACAGAAGTGTTCATTTTTGTATAAATAGCACCACCCAGTGCACGTGAGCCGCTGTTAACAGAAATGTAGTTATCTAAAAAATTCCCCGAAATCGACAAGCCGTTGGTTCCTGTATTATATATAGCTCCACCGTGAGCGGTTACGGTATCTAAATTATCTTGAGCAATATGGTTTCCAATAAAATCACCATTTATTGTTGATATTGTACCATTATTATATATAGCTCCGCCGAATGCTTCCGCGTTATTTACGACAATATGGTTGTTGTTGAAATTACCGCCAATAGAATTTATTGAGGAAGATACTTTGTTTTCAACGAAATTTGCAATTGCTCCGCCATACTGGTCTGAATAATTACTGTTAAAATCAGCAACAATAGAGTTGATTGTTCCGCCTTTATTTGCTATAGCACCACCCACAACTTTACCTGTTGCCCAACTGTTAGTTGTATGGTTTGATGTAAATTCGCCGCTGATAGAATTTATATTTCCTTGATTGAATATTGCACCACCTGATGAACCTGCCTTATTAGCAGTGAATATACCGTTTATTTTATTTGCATTATTTGTACTTGAATTAGAAATCACACCACCTGATGACGCAGCAATATTATCGATAAAGTTACCATTATCTATTGTTATTTGAGAATTTGGATTTATTGCTTTAATAACCGAACCACTATCACTTTTCGCAGATACTATTTGAACATTTTGTAGAGTTAAGGCGGATTCTTTTCTTAAATCAAATACGGCTTTATTATTTGCATCTAAAACAGAAGAAATATTGGACTGTCCAATAACAGATAATTTTCCGGCACTTGTCGTATTCAATGTTTCATTTATTTTATATTGTTGATTTTCAGCTATATGAAATTCTTTGTCTGTATTTGTTTCCAGGTCAAGCCATAAAGCAAAAGTATCACCCAAAATCTCTTTTTTTACTTCACTATTCCACTCCAACTTATTAATTTGTAATTGTATTGAATCATTTGATGTTTGTGTTGTAGCCAACTCAATACTTGAATCTAAAACTCCGGTATAAATACTTTTGTAATATTTATCGTCAGCATCAGTTATATGTTTAATAGTATCATTTATTGCCGTTGAAATAACATTATGCTGAGATTGTTGTAACTTTTCTCCTAATTTAAGTTGAAGTGCGTCGGAATTGTTGAATAATATCTGTTTTTTATAGGTACCATTATAATAATTATTACCGCCATCAACTTTATCTGCAATAAAATGTATATCTGACAGGGTAACATAGCCTGAGGATGCAGAGGTATTGGTGATTTTAATTGTATCTGATTGTATATTCTCTTGCACGTTATCTAATTTGAAATCAAGAAGATAATTCGTATCAGTAGAATTTAAAGATAGAAACTCATAATTATGATATTTAGAATCTGCAAAATCAATATTAACATTTTTAGTTGTTATGTTTGCGTTTTTAATATCATTATATAATTTTAATGTCCCGCCATATTCACTTTCTATATTGACATTATACCCTGCTTTCCCGTCAATATAGTCGTCAATTTGAATTGTTTTTCCGTTTTTGGGTTTTAAATTTAAAGTTGCTGTGTCACTGTCAATATAAATAGCATTGTAATTTCTATCCCCATTGTTAAGCAAAGTATAGTTACCGCTAAATAATGTGCCGTTTTTACCTGAAGTTATCGTTAAATCTTTTGTTGAATAAATAGCACCACCCAAAGCTAAATTATTATCCGTTCCTTCAGAAAAAACGTAATTGTCTTTAAAAGTTCCGGATATTTCGTCAATTATACCCGAATTATAAATTGCACCGCCGTATGCTTTACCGTTCTTTGTATTAATAAAGTTTCCGATAAAATCACCCGAAATTGATTTAATATAACCATCTTTCTTTGCTTCTGTTCCGCCGGTTTGTGTGTTTGCAATTGCTCCGCCAAAAGAATTATTTAGCAGTAATGTTGAATTTTTTACCGCAGATGATGATGTATTTGTATTAATTAAATAATTGTTAGTAAAACTACCGTCTATTGAATTTATTGTTCCTGCCGCATTTAAAATTGCACCACCGGTTTGTATGGCATAGTTGGATTGAAAATTCCCTAAAATTTTGTTGATTTCAGCTGTGGAATCAGCTTCTCTATTTGTAATTGCACCGCCAAAATTATATGAATAGTTTTCAATAAAAGTTCCGCTTATATTATCTATATAAGTTGGTAAGTTGGCATAATATCCGTATTGAGTGATTGCTCCACCAATAGAAGTATTATGTCCTTTTGCCCTAACAAAATTCCCTTTGAAATAGCAATTTTCAATATTCCCATAGTTTACTCCCGCCCAAATTGCTCCACCTTCTTGAGCCGAGGAATTATTTATAAAAACAGAATCTTTTATATTAAAATCAATAGTTTGAAGCCCAATAACACCGCCATCTGTAGGTGCGAAGTTATTTGAAAACACAGAATTTTCAATTACAACTTTAGCATCATCATAATGAGTAACTGCACCGGGATAACTTTGAGTTGTAATAGGACCACCCCAAGAACCGGTTGTAGCATAATTATTGTTAAAACTTGAAATAATATTATAATCTTTGTCAACCTGACCAACATTTTTTATTGTTAAATTTGTTTTGGTGTCTAAAAGCAGAGCAAAATTTCTGGAACTTGATATACCGTGATAATTGCCGTCAATATTAACGTATTTATTTTTAATTGATAAATCTCTAATTCCTGACATATCAATATCATTAGAAAGCACTATAGTATTGGCAGCAGTAGCAGTCGCAGAATCTATTGCAGCTTTTAATTCTGAAGCATTTGTTACGTTAATTGTATCAGCTAAAGCATAACTGTTGGCATTCATACAAGCTAATACCATTGCTATTGTTATTAATTTATATTTTCTCAACTTCTTGTTTTTAGTACAACGCATCATAACAGCTCAATTCCATACAACAGACTTGTTTTTTTAATTGTATTTACCATGACAATTAATGTTAAATACATGATTAAGTTAACACCAAAAATGATAAAAAATCAAATATAAAGAGGCTATTTATACATCTAACTTCATCTTTTATAAAATCCCTTATTAAGTATACTTAATAAATGGGGGAATTATAATGTCTTCAATAAGTGAACTTGTAGGGAAAAGAACAAAAGATATTAGAGAATTTAAACATATTAAGCAGGTTGAACTTGCCAATATCTAAAACAATTCTCGGTCAAACATTAACAACTGAAATCGGATCAACGGGAAGTTATGCCGCATCAAATACGCATATGCAAGTTCGTAAGGATATTGTTGATTCAGACAAAAAACTTGTTGAAGGTGTTATAAATCAACTGATTCAATGGATTTATGAAATCAATTTTGCAAATGCCGAAGTTCCTGTTTTTGAATTATATGAACCTGAAGATGTTGATTTAACTTTGGCTCAAAGAGATAAAATCCTTTCCGACACAGGAGTTAAGTTTACAAAAGAGTATTTCATTAAAAATTACGGTCTTGAAGATGAGGATTTTGATATTAGGTCGTAGCTAAATATTTTGGAACAAAATTGGTTTCATATATCTCCAACATTTTTTGATGAATTACTCTATGTATATTTTGAGTACCCCCATTAAATTTGATAGGTTTCTTCCCATATGTTTTTTTACAATAATAGTTTGAATTTTATTTTTAAATTCAACAATTTCCCATCGCTTACCTGCCA
>OGOP01002215.1_pt1 | contig 12382 bp, 19 predicted proteins | sample 1552591 | NCBI WGS metagenome assembly OGOP01 (sample SAMEA2580120, study PRJEB22360) | human gut metagenome | biome: human gut; feature: human-associated habitat; material: faeces | place: Denmark | collected 2008/2010 | reverse complement strand
CCGTAGCCACCTTCTCCACGTTCTGTTTCGTCTAATTCATCAACTAGTGTAAATTCAGCTTGTTCACACTTATAAATAATACCTTGTCCAATTTTATCTCCCTGCTGTACTGTAAAAGGCTCAAATCCATTATTCTGTACAATGAGACCAATATCTCCACGATAATCAGCATCTATAACTCCAAAAGAATTAGCCATAGTTACTCCTTTCTTAAGACCAAGACCACTTCTAGTTACAACAGCCAACATATATCCTTTTGGAATAGCCATATGTAAACCAGTTGGAATTAGAGCACGACCTCCTGGATAAATTGTAATCTCAACAATCTTTCCATTTATGTTTCGTGAAAGAAAGCAATTCCAAGTAAACTTTTCGTTTACTCCATCTACATTAGCACAGAAATCAAATCCAGCAGAGCCAGATGTTGCATATTCAGGGAGAGCATTATTAGACTTATTAATTACAGGTACTTTTAACATTACAATAACGATTTAAAATTTCAGAAATATTATCTAAAGTACATTCATTTGATTCACTATAAAAAGGAATCTCGTGATTATTATCTTTAAATAAAGCAAATGGAGTTAATCTAGCACTATAACCACCTTTTAATCGGTATGCTTTCTTTTTCTCTAAATAATGAGACTCATTATAAGCTTTTATAGTGACACTATAAATAGTAGCTAAATCCTCCAATTGTTTTTTAAAATCTAAAATATCATTATTATAAGCTAATTCTAAAGTCATTAATTACTTTTACGCCAAAAATAACTAGTTATATCTTTAGTTATTGGTCTTCCGCAAGTATTATCAATCTCCAACATTACCTGATTTGTATTAGGATTATCTAGTCCTCCTCTTTCTTCTACATAAGGACCTAGCTTTATATAATCAAAATACTGCAAATCAATTTCTGGAGCTAAATGACTTCTACCACTATACCAACCAACTTTTAAATTATATTCTGTTTTAACATATTGTGCAAGAGCATTAACACTTTTTGGCTCTATGTCTCCACCCATAAATCCAACACAAGTAATACCCTTATTTTCTGTAATTAACTTATATAAAGCTAATTCTCCTAAAGGTTCTCCTATGTCCTCAGCAAGATAAGATGAATGGCAACCAGCGCAATGGCAAGGACATTGGCTAATATTGATGCACAAACTAATTTCGTTAGGAAACTCTGAGAAAGTAACCATCGAATTGACATATTTAATCATTTAGATAATCATTACATTCTTCCCAGAGCTCATCTATTCCGTCTCCCCATTCTACATCTCCATGTTCTATTCCTAATCTATCTAAATACTTGAGAACAAGGGAATTTATATTTTCATCTATAAACTTTCGTAAATCCTCATTAGACACTGAAGCCCATTTAGAATCTAAAGTCTTTATAAAGTCAATAAAATCCTCTACCTCTTCATAAATATTAAGATTTATATATGCCATTCTTTAAAGTAAGTTTAAATATTTCCAAATACTTTCACATAGTAAATCTAGCGACTCATCATTAATATCTTCATTATATTTTATATTTTTATTTCTAAAGTATCTTTTTAGGTAATAATAAATATTATCACCTATATCATCATGCCAACTATCTTTAGAAACCTTTTCCTTTAAGAGTTCATTTTGTATAAATTCTGAAAAATCCTTTACACTAATTTCAAGATAGGAAGTATATGGAAGTTTTATAATATCCATTCTTCAATTTTATTAGTTTCTGTATTTAATACAAATGGTTTACAGCAATCTAACATAGCATATTTATCTGTAATTAAAGGCTTAGTTCTACCTCCCCAAGTATGCCCGAATATTTGATAATAATCTTTATATGGAGCTTGTAATTGAAAATCTTCTAAACTATTCCATACACAAGAGCCATATTTATTATAACCTCCCCTAGAATACGGAATTTGGTCTAATGGACTAGGATTAGTTATATCTATATTGTCTAAGTCTTTCAACTCCAGATTATTGCAATCTAACCAATTCTTAGTAATACCTGCATGAGAGAATAAATATTTATGAGGTTCTTGTGTAGTTAAATCTTCATATATATAATATAATTGAGGATTTAAACTACTAATTAACTCCTTTACTTCTTTTTGCTTCCAGTAATCAAATCTGCATTTACCATTTCCATTGAAATATGGAAGCTCATGATTACCCAATAAGCATATAACATCAGAAATCTTACGTCTATTCTCTATAAAAGCAGCTAATTCTCTAAGATTAGTTAAAGATTCTGCTTTATCAGGCTCTCCATCTACATATTCTCCATAAGGATCGTGATAATCCCCTAAGAATATAATTTTACCTTCCCAATTATCGCATGGTTCTTTCCAAAAACTACGACCATGCAAATCCGGGAGTACTAGTATTTTAGACACTTAAATATTGTTTAAACTCTTTCATAAATTCTTCATTATCTAATAATTCTGTAATATTTTCATAACGTATTTCTCCATCAGTATTACAGTCAGTATCTAATATGGCAAGAAAGTCCTTTGTATAATTTATTAAATTATCTTCTAGCCACTCAATTACATAACTTGAATAATCTACATTATCTGGAGCTTTTTCATAAATATTGAATAACTCTTCAAGTGATTGAAATATATTATACTTTTCAAAGGTATAACTAACATTTAGAGTCCAATTTAATTCAATTTTATCGTCTATTTTCATACCACTTTTTAAATTTTTCTAAGAACTCATCTCCAGTAACTAAGTCTGTAATATTTTCAGCATCTATATCACCTACAGAATATTCATAAGGAGAGGCATATTTAATTAACTCTTCTATATAATCTTCTATATAATTTAGTATTCCATCAATAATCTCATCTATGTCATCGTCCTCAGTTCCTATATAAGTACGATATACATAAAGTAAAGTTGAGTAAAGTGTATCTTCTTCAACAGATACTTGTCGAATTTCACGCCATATTAAATCTATCATTTTGTCAATTTTAATTCTTTTAAATATTTAGTATAAAAATTTAATAATTTATCCTCAGCCGCTTCTCTTATCTGTTCAGCTAAATCATCAACAGTTATATTGTCTATTACTTCTTCCTCTAGTTCAAAATGTTGTATAAAGTCGTCGTACCACCAATCAGTATCACAAAAAATATCATATACTATGTCCGATGCAGTAACATCTGCTCCATAATTTTCCTTAATATAATCTTGATCCATAAGCTCTTGAAACCATTCAACTATAGAATCTACATTATAGTTTCGTTTACTAGCTACATTTATTAGTTTCTGATATACAAAATACATATTAATATGGTTTAAACTGTTGTTTTACTAACTTACCTTCTTTATATTCAAATATTCGCTCACCTACTACTGAATTATCAGGCTCATCCCCTTCATAATAGTATTTATCATCTTTGAAAAATATTTCATCTTCTGTAATAGTACAATTATAAGGAAGCCAGTCTGCATCTAGATTTTCCTCCCAAGATGTATAAATATTATACATTGATACAGCTTCTTTAGTAGTATAATAAACATCATCATACTCTTTAAAAGCTTTCAAATTATAAGAGATGTCAGTAATAGCCTCACCATCAAATTTTCCGTATAACTTCATTGTAATAAAGATTTAAATATTTTTACAATAGTACTCTTCTGAGCAGTAGGGAATGTACTCTGAACATCTGCAATAACACCTTTAGTATCTTTAATAGTAAGAGTTGTTGCTTCCATTAATTCAGCAATAAGTTCCTCAATCTCTTGTTCTGAAGGTTCTTTAGGAATCATTCCTCGAATATAGCCAAGTTCTTTAGTTTCTTTAAGAGCTAAATCATCACGACCTGCTTTCTCATAGATAACTATAGCTTTTTCACGTTCTTTAGCCATTTTCTGTAAAACTTCTAATTCAGAAACTGGTTTCTCAGAATGTTTATTATTAATTAATGCAGCCTTAATTAATTTAGCCATTTCTAAAATAAAGGTATTAGAAGTTTTTCTAGCACCTTCAATCAGGACATCAACTGTCTGTTCTATTGTTGTTTTATTATCGTTCATCATTAATTGTAATATTAGGATTAATCATATAATCTATTTCATCTAAATTAAATCCATTGACTCTAGCCAATCATCTATGGCAGTATTATTCATATTTGGATATGGAAGTTTATAAATCCAAACAGACCCGTCACAGTAATCTAGTACAATTATTTTTTCCATAGTTAGTCAAGCTTAGATTCATAATCATAATCTATCATAGCAGTTAAATAATTAATAGCTGCTAATTCTCCGTTATGTAAACTAATCTGTTTATCGTTAATTGTTATATTCCAACCATCTCCATTAGCCCATTCTGTTACTACTATATAATCAGAATCTTTGCCATATGTAAAATTACGTAGAGAACAATTAACTGATTTAAGCTGTCTTCTTTCTACACTCATATATAGAAAAAGGAGACCTAGTTACCTAAGTCTCCTTAATTTTTATTTCTTATTTAAAAGTTCAATAATCTTACTAGCCGGAACTGCTCCAGATAATCTACCTACTTCTATTCCATCTACTAAATAAATAAGAGTAGGCATATTTCTAATCTGATACTTTAGTGTTTTCTGTTCTTCAATCTCACAATCTACTATTGTTAACTTAACATCAGGAAAGTCTTTAAGTACATTATCTAATGTAGGTTTAAGAGCTTTACACTGACCACACCATTCTGCTTCAAACTTTAATAACTCTTTCATTAAAAATCAATTTCTGTCATATTAATAATTTATTTCAGTAATACTACCGCAATCTTCAACTCTAAAATCGTCTACCTCCACAGATCCTTCATCCCAAAGCCATTCTTTTTGTTCCTTTAAAGACAAAGATTTAAATTTCTCAAAATCTTCGTCATTTAATTCCATTTCTAAATGACCCATTCTTAAATAACCCTGAACATAATCAAGGTCTCCATAAATTGTATGCATATTATTAAAGATTTGGTTTATATGTAAAGCTTTTATCTCCACTTCTGTACTTACGTACTGCAAATTCTAACTGTCTAGGATTACTCCAATTATCTACACACACTAAATCCTTTATACCCTCTCTTTCGAGATATTTAGTTTATTAATAACATAATCTTTTATTTCAGCTTTTCGTTCATCTGAAATTTTATCAATATAAGATTTATATACTGAATCATTAGCTTCATTTCTATACGATTTTAACATATATATTTCACAAAGATACCTTTGATATACTGCTTCTTCTTTTAATGTATATTCTTTCATATAGTATCTTTGTTTCATATAAGTAAAATCAGTCTTCCATTTGTTACTTCTTTTACAAAAGGAAACTCCTCGTATTCCTGAAGTATTAGTAGACTTCTTTTGCAGATTTAACATATTTTCTTGAATAGTTACTTCTCTAAGATTACATTTTCTATTATCGTGAGTATCTCCACTAATATGATCAACTTGTTTATCAGTAGGAAGTACTAACCTATGAAAATATATACGTTCTTTTTGCTGGTTCCCTGTAAATAAATAAGGTTTATCATTTTTATAAACAGTTCTCCATTTATGACCCTTTAACTTTGGAACATCATCTACATCTAGAATAAATGTTTCTATAATATTTCCATAAGAATCATAAGTATCTATTTCTGCAAAATTATCTTTTAATCTAATTTCATTATCATCAAATACACATCTTGGATTAGAGTCTTTAAATTCTCCATAGTTTTTAAACTGTCTTGCGTGTTTAAGACAGAGTGTTTTTCCAGCTAAGTTATTAAAATTTACTTGTTTAAATTTTGATGATACACCGCATACTTCACAAAAGCGTTCTTCAGTTATTTTTCTCATATTGTCAAAATTACGTTAATAATAAGGGAGTGGACTATACCATCAACCTAATAGGTTGCGCATTGGTAGTCTCTGAGACCCATAAATTTTTATCTATGTCAAGTATATACACGACTTGTATATACCACAATAGTATTAACATAAATTAACAATTTATATGTCTGCTGATTGCCCAATCCTAAGACTTGTTCATTTTTGAATTAAATTCAAATATACTTAGGCTCTAAGGGGTTTCCAGCATATTCTGCGTTTTCATTATAACATTACTGTTATAAGGGGCGTTTATTTCACCCGATAATTCTAGTATAATACTTGATATGTCTGCAATGGCAAATAGGGCATTCATCAATAGGAGCATTCACTACATGTCCGCATTCTCTACATTGAGACATTGGGATATTAAATGTTAAATAACTAGTACCCTCATCTTTAGCTACATCCAACAGATGTAAATACTGTTGTTTACTTAAATGAGCATCAAGATTTGCATGAAGAGCCTGACCTCCATCACAATACTGAGCTATTTCCCTACCATGAAGCTTAAATTTATCAAGAATAGAGGTCTCATCCCATGGATTATAGAAATAACAATTATACAGATTCTGGTTTTCAGGCACTGCATAACCATCCTTCTTATCCCAATTATAAAGTTTTACGCCTAATCCTTCTCCAGGAATAGCTTCACTGTTAAATAAGAATGGTCTCTTACTATCATAGATAGAATTTTTCTTATTTTCTTCTTTAACAGTACCAAATACTAGTTTAAGAAAATCTTTATATTCCTCATTATTAGATACAGATAATCCCAAGAATTGTGCAGCTTCACAATAACCTATCAATCCAATGGTAGAATACAATTTACGCATATAAATATACCCTGCATTACAATCAGAGAACATTTTAGCATCCTCCATTTCATAAAGCATTGTCTTATATGCAATATGATACTTATAGACTCTTTCAAGAATGTTAATAAGATAATGCTTTAAATTGTTTTTACCATAATTATCCTTCCAACAAGCATTAATTTCTAATTCATTATAATCATCTGGATGAATTAAATTCTTAAAACAATCCTGGACAATTCTGTTAATATTAAGAGTAATTACATTACAAGAACCAGTCATAACTCCAGTCATACCTGTAGTAGAACTAAAGGTATTATCAGACATTTCATTTAGGACTCTGCAGCAACTAGCTAAAGATGTAGGATTATTACTAGTATAGCAGAAGAAACTTCCACCTTTAGCCCATTCTTCAGCACATAACTCTTTATATTCAGGATCGAGATATTCTTTACCATTATGTACAAGAGCCATAGTAGTTACTGGGAACGTGAGAGGTTTAATTAATCTAATTTCTCTCAAAAGTTGCATAAAGATTCTCTGCAACTTATCTATTGCTTCCCACTCAGGTTGTGTTCCATCAGGATAGTAAAATTCTCCAAAGAGTGATTTAAAATATACTTTGTCATAAAAAGATACATTTGAAACATTTTTATATTCAACAGAAGTCGTTAGTTTCTGCCCGTTATACTGCTATATATTTCTATATAGATTAGACTATATCATCTCTCATAAGAGGTCTTGCGCTTCCATCTACTTAGATGTACTCCCTTCCGGGATAGTCGTTGAACTTTCTAGTATAAACTAGCTTAGCTGCTGATTACCTTACAATTAGTCTCCCGACTTGTGCTCTAGGGATTCCAGCAATTCACAAGATTTATCGTCCGCCTTCAAATTGTATCCATGTATTTTACCATAATGACAATCTTTACAATATGTAATTAAATTGTCTAAATCACAAAATTCTTTGTCTTTGATAGCTACAAATTAAATATTTGACGGACTATTGTAGCTTCTGTTTCCTGCAGGTTGATTTACACCATAAATAAACTGCTTCATACCCTTTCGAATATAATGTCCAACAGTATACTGATGCAGAAAGTGAGAGTTAGTTACAACCTCATCCACCTTATCATACCATACAGGTCCAAACTCTTGAATTACATAATAATTAAGAGCTATAAAATAATCACCAAGAGCAACAGCTCCTTTACACTGAGAGCTAAACAAAAATACAGCATTAGTTACCTGACCACTAAAAGACTGAATATCATTTGGAGCACTAGGAGTAACTCCATCAATATTACCTACACCTTCAAGCATTAATGGATACAATGTAACTGCTTTACAATAAGGTTTAAGTACTGGAGTACTAGCCTCATCATGGGTATAGATAATATGATTTTCTAAATCCTTAATATACTGTCTTCCAAGTTCTTGACCCGGATACAATTTATTAAGTTCATCTTTCATTCGCTGTCTTTGAATAATTCTATTGGTTACTTTATATACTTCACCCTCAAGATTAGCCACATTTTTAGAAGCAACATTAGCATTAGCATCAGTTTCTGAAGAAGTAGATGCATTTACACTGGAATCTTTATAAGTGTCCATGTAATTAAGTCTACTTCTAATAAATCTAGCTTTCTTATGCTCCTCTCTATAAATGGAATAAGCTCTAGCTACATCAAAATATTCGTAATTATATAAAGTCTCTTCTACTTCATCTTGAATTTCTTCTACAGTAATATTATCCCAGAATCTCATTTCTGAAACCATATCTCGAATAACATTCTCAACAGAAGTATAACCACAAGCTTTAAATGCTTTAGCTAAAGCGTTAAATATCTTATCTGCATTAAATTCTTCCTTTGTTCCGTCTCTTTTTATAATGACCATATATACTTTTTATTCATTAGTTTTTTTAGTATCTGAAGATAATTTATCTGGATTATAGTTATCTTATTTTAAAGACTCTAAAAATTCATCTACAGCAGGGTATCTATCATCATAGATAATATCATCAATCTTGAAATCCTTAATGGAAAAATTAGGTCTCCCATGAGATTGCCAATACTTTGTTACATACTCGGCATTGGAATTAGGACTTCCTACACCTAGAGCTATAGTCATATCAAATTGATTTACTTCTCTAGAATGTCCACAATAGAAATTCTGACACTTCTTAATATGCTCTAAACACTTATCAGTAGCTTCCTTACCAATCAAAGTATCTAATGCCGGAACCTTTTTATAATCTCTATAAGCAGGTCTGTCTTTAGTAGCAGGTCTATAGTCATCCTCTGTACCTCCCTTAACTAAATAGTCTATTAGTAATTCAAAAGTGTTATTCCAATCATCAGTAATTCCATAAGCATCCTTATATATGTCTCTCAGATAGATAAAATTCTTTTCGGATAAATAGTGTTTCTTATATAGAGGATCTTCTTTAGAATCTTTATATCCATCTGCAATGAGTTTATCTAAGTCTATAGCTGGTTGAGCCCACTTATACATTTCAACCAAGCACTTGTGAATTGCTTCACTTAAAATATCACTTCTAGTTAACATATAGTTTCTATTTTTCCACGATTTGATGCTCATCTAGTTATTTCCTTTAACTGTACCCATTAACATATCATCTTCTGTAACTATAGAATAATTAATACTCCATTTAGTATGCCCAAAATTAGCAACAATATAATTACTACTTCCATACATACTGCCCACTGAAATATAATCAAACTGCTTACCTGTAGTATAGGCATAATTATGTAAATCACCCTTTACTACATAGATATATTTATTACTAATATTCTGTTCTGCTATATAGTTAGCAAAATATAATTCAGTTTGAGGATTAAGTGTAAGCGGAAATTGGCGAGACTGATTGTTATTGTCTTTCAGTAATGTTATCATATGGCTTTTTATCCATATTTCTATGATTTCTTATTCATCATAGCTCGGCGTACATTTTCACCTTCACCATTATGTGTTAAGGGCAAACCACTCTTGGGAATATTTTATTCTTTTTATAAAGTTTCAATTCCTACGCTCTACGATGCTACAGATTCTTTAATCTCTGTAGTTATCTCGGTATCAGCATCACAGCCTTCACCGATATTGGTTTGTTTTAACATATTTGATTTCTCAAATATGCGGCAAAAATAAATAAATCTATCATACTTTCTATTTAAATAAATTGAATAGTATCATATAATTTATTTAAAAAGCTTACCGTGCATGAAAATCCATGAGTGCTTACCAATAGTGAAATGGTCAATGGGAAAGTTACTAATAAAACTCTTAATCCCTTCATTAGCTAAATATGCAGCTAATAACTTATTATTTAACCATCCCCAATTGCCATCATGGTTACTCTCACCTATACAAAGATAATTAAACTCATCACTCTTTACATTAGTTTTAAGAGCTTTAAAGAACTCCATCATACACTCTATATAAGTCTCACTAATTTCTTTATCATCCATTACTTCAGGAAGTTGATGTCCTCCTCTAGTAGTCTCTTTATTATAACCATCAATAGAATCACCAAGATTAACTACATAAACTGCTCCATAAGACTGTCCTACAAATGTCTGTACAATCTTAGTTAATCTAGCTTTAATCTCCTCTTTATCATAATTAGGAAGAGTTATGAAACTACTATACTTAGCATTATAAGCTCCAATATGTAAATCAGACAACCATATAATTAATACTGGATATGTCGGGTTACTACTATTAATGTTAACTGGAAGTTCTTTATAGTCTTTATTAGTTTCTTTAATTAGTTGAATTAGTTTCTCCTCACTAATAGAACTTTTCATTTGTTCCTTAGTAAGTTTAATAACTAGTTGTTTAAGGTCTCTTACCTCATTCTTTTCCACAGCTTTTAAGAAGTCATTCTCCTTCTCTCTAAGTTGCATTTCCTGAAGTTCTTCTGGTGTATGCTCTTCAATTACGTGAGGAGCAAATGGACTAGAAGCTTTAGTTATATTAAAAGCACGTAAGATTCTCTTAAAATCAACTAAAGAATAATCAGGAAAATGTCTACTTACTTGTCTCTGTGTAAGACTAGAGCCATAATAAGAATAAAGTCTATAGATAAGATTCATTTCATCTCTAGTTAATGCCCCTATCACAGGAGTCTTATCACGACGAAATACCTTAAATCTATAACTAACTATTGTACCATCTTCATTACGAATCTGTTCAGTCTCAGCTCTTTCATCAGTATCAATATGCTCTACAGAATTACCTGTAGGCTTCTTTACAGAATCATATAGAGAAATAATATCTTCATCTTTACCAATGCTACGAGTATATTTAATAGTGTTCATTAAAGTGCTATAATTATAGTTCTTTACAGTACAAGCTTCTTTTACACTACAATTATTCTCTTTAGCATAGTTTAATACTTTCTCAATACGATTTCTGGTTTCCTTTTTCATTGTTAAATGTTTAAATAAGCTATTAAGCCGTTAAAAATATAATCTATTTTATAAACATCTAATCATTACTGAATCTATATTATATTTTATTATTTAGCTAAATCCAAATATTTCTTTACTTAATACCTAAAATGTCTTTAACTAAATAAATCTTCTCAAATTTATTAACTATATCTCTACCTTTATCGTGAGTAATAATATCTGTAAATGCCTGATAAGCATCGAACATACAAATATCCTCATTATTAGGTACAAAATAGTCAGACTTTTCGTCAATTACTAATTTTTTATAAGCATCAATAGCTGTAGATTCTGCCAACTTTACAGTACCAAATCCTGAATTAAATTTGCTACTAATACAATTATCTACCCAATGTCCTAAATGGTCATAGAGTTCATTTCTCTTAATATATGTATTAGCTAGATTCTCCAACATCACCTTTGTATTATCAGTCATTTCCATAACTTGATTTACAAAGGTATATTCCATAGCAGTTTCAGGCTCCAATTCTCTAACTTGCAGCATATTTGGAGAAAATACACACATATTTAAACAAGCACTACGTACTGCATTTTGAAATATCTTGTATACTGGCTTACGGGTATCTAAAGCATACAGAAGACTAACTGATTGAGTATGACCTTCATAAGCATATTCTCCTGGGAGTTGTGCTTCTACCCATACTCTATTATATACAATATTTTCAAGATTAACTTCACCATCATTAGTTAGACTAATTTGATCTGCAGGCTTAACCTGAATTTCAAACTTATCTGTAAACTTAGACATTCTGTCTATAAATGGCATTACATATTGCTCAGTTGTGAAATACTCCTTTTCCTTAATTCTAGTGGATTTTCCTAAATAAAGTTGTTCTAAAGTTACTCGCATTTAATTTAATTACTTAATTATTTAAAGTAATCTAGCTATTAATGTATCTAAAAGAAAAAAGGTGACTATCCTCACGGACAATCACCTTACTCAATTCTAACAATAGTGTTAGTTATCTAACATACGATTATGCATTCTCAATACCGAAGGCAATGTATGAACCTGGCTTAGTATTCTTAGAAGGAGTATACTTAGCTGTAGCTACAACTGCATTACCCTCTACTACATCCTTGGTCTTTACCAACTTAGCATCACCTCTAAATGCACCACTCTTATAGAGTTCCTTGATTGCATTCTTCGCATCTGCCTTATTAGTATCAACCTGACATACTGTCTTACCTTCAG
>OGOP01002214.1_pt1 | contig 12391 bp, 8 predicted proteins | sample 1552591 | NCBI WGS metagenome assembly OGOP01 (sample SAMEA2580120, study PRJEB22360) | human gut metagenome | biome: human gut; feature: human-associated habitat; material: faeces | place: Denmark | collected 2008/2010 | reverse complement strand
CTAGGAGCTTTTGGGCCTTCAGCCCGTACTTGAACCACATGCGAAACTTCAGTGAGTAACAATTTTTATTTCATGACATTTTTCTCGCCACGACTATTCCAAAGCAAGTTTAGTTCTGTTCATTTAGCTTAATGTAATTTCTCCACCGATTATATATTTCTATATTACTGACCTTATTTTTCCATAGGATAAAAAATACTATAAAATTTGTTTGCATCTTAAAAAAAATAATTATACCTTTGCCCCCGTCTAAGAATAAGAAGTTTAAAACACATCCTATTGGACAGCAGAACATTCTTGTTAGTAAGTTTGTGCAACACATTATTATTAATTTATAAATTCAGAGAGTATGAAAAAATTATTGGTTATGGCAGCTATGGTGCTGTCTTCAGTAGGTGCATTCGCACAGTATTCAGCAGGCGACATCACTATTCAGCCTAAAGTCGGTTTGAACGTATCTTCCGTTACTGAAGACGAAGCTGGTTACAAAGCAGGCTTTGTTGGTGGTGTAGAGGGAGAATATCACGTTTCACCCATGGTAGGAATCAGCGCCGGTCTCCTCTATTCTATGCAAGGAGCCTCAGTTAAGGACGCAGAAGGAGACCCCAAATTGGAGATGAACTATGTGAATATCCCTATTTTGGTAAACGCCTATGTTGCACAAGGCCTGGCACTGAAAGCTGGTATTCAGCCTGCATTCAATGTAAGCAATAAAGTAAAAGTTGACGGCATCAGTATCGACTACGACAAATACGCACCAGAAGGAGCAGAGATAAAAACTTTTGATTTCTCTATTCCTGTAGGAATTTCTTACGAGTACATGAACGTTTGCCTCGATGCTCGTTACAATATCGGTGTATCAAAAATTGCGGATGGTGATGCTGGTCGCAATTCTGTATTCCAGATCACTTTGGGTTACAAGTTCAAGCTCTAAGCTTTAGCGATGACCCATGACAGGCATTTCTCAGTAGAGCCTGTCGCTTATTCATAGAGATGCCCCCACAGACTCTTCCCCACATCAAGGAAAGTCTGCGGGGGCTCTGTTTTTATAGCTCGTTAAGAGAGCATTAGTAAACTTTAGCAATGAAGTCTTGGCTGTATCAACAGAAAGTAGTATTTTTGCAGAGCAAAAAACAACAACAAAACAAAAAAAGGAAATGAATATATTAGTGACAGGAGCCAACGGACAGCTCGGCAACGAGATGAGAATCGTGAGCAAGAACACCACAGACCACTATCTCTTCACCGACGTGAACCAGGTGGAAGGCGTGGAAACCACTTATCTCGACATTACAGACATGGACGCCATACGCAAGATGGTGAGCGAGAACCACATAGACGCCATCATCAACTGTGCGGCATGGACCAATGTGGATGCCTGTGAAAACGACGAGAAGTTGGCAGCACTTGCAGAGAAACTGAATGCCGACGCTCCAGAGAACCTTGCCTTGGCAATGAAGGAGACAGACGGACTGCTCGTGCAGATTTCCACCGACTACGTCTTTGGCAAGGAACCATACAATGTACCTTGCGGACCCCAGCAGAAGGGAACTCCTACAGGCGTATACGGCACAACCAAGCTCCATGGCGAACAGAAAATCATGGCAAGCGGTTGCCAGTATGTCATCATCCGCACCGCATGGCTCTACTCTGAGTTTGGCAAGAACTTCTGCAAGACAATGCTCAACCTCACTGCCACAAAGCCACAGTTAAAGGTAGTGTTCGATCAGTGCGGAACTCCTACCTATGCTCTCGACCTGGCCAACGCCATCCTCACTGTCATAGAAAAAATAAAGTCGGCCGACGACAAGAGCAAATACACCGGCATCTATCATTTCTCTAACGAGGGAGTGTGCTCCTGGTACGACTTCACACAGATGATTGCCCGTATAGCCGGACACACACAGTGCGACATACAGCCCTGCTACAGCTCGGAATATCCTTCGCCAGTGGCCCGTCCTGCCTACTCCGTGCTCGACAAGCGAACCATCAAGGAAACCTTCGGCGTGAAAGTGCCCTACTGGATTGACTCGTTACAGCAGTGCATTGCAAACCTCCTTAAGTAACATTTTAAATAATAAATATAATGAAGCGAACCATCATCATCACAGGCGGCGCCGGATTTATCGGCTCACACGTTGTCCGTCTGTTCGTGAACAAATATCCCGAGTATCACATCATCAACCTCGACAAGCTGACTTATGCAGGCAATCTGGCCAACCTCAAGGACATCGAGGACAAGCCCAACTACACCTTTGTGAAGGGCGACATCTGCGACTTCGAGCTGATGCTCAAGTTGATGAACGACTATCAGGTAGACGGCATTATCCATCTGGCTGCAGAAAGCCACGTAGACCGCTCTATCAAAGATCCATTCACCTTTGCACAGACCAACGTGATGGGAACACTCTCGCTCCTGCAGGCAGCAAAGACCTACTGGGAGAGTCTGCCCGAAGGCTATGAGGGCAAGCGCTTCTACCACATTTCTACCGACGAGGTGTATGGCGCCTTGCAGATGACACATCCCGAGGGCGTGGCAGCACCATTCTCCACCAAAGCATCAAGTGGCAAGAACCACGAGGCTTATGGCGAGGAGTTCTTCGTAGAAACCACCAAGTACAATCCCCATTCTCCCTACTCGGCTTCCAAGGCCAGCAGCGACCACTTTGTACGTGCTTTCCACGATACTTACGGCATGCCTACCATCGTGACCAACTGCTCCAACAACTATGGTCCTTACCAGTTCCCAGAGAAGCTCATCCCTCTCTTCATCAACAACATACGCCATCGCAAGCCTCTGCCCGTCTATGGCAAGGGTGAGAACGTGCGCGACTGGCTCTACGTGGTAGACCATGCCCGTGCCATCGATGTCATCTTCCACGAAGGAAAGGTGGCTGAGACCTATAATATCGGAGGTTTCAACGAGTGGAAAAACATTGACATCATCAAGGTGGTTATCAAGACCGTAGACCGTCTTCTCGGTCGCAAGGAGGGCGAAGACCTCGACCTCATCACTTACGTCACCGACCGAAAAGGCCACGACATGCGTTACGCCATCGATTCACGCAAATTGCAGCGCGAATTGGGTTGGGAACCAAGTCTGCAGTTCGAAGAGGGCATCGAGAAAACCGTGAAATGGTATCTCGACAACCAGGAATGGATGGACAATGTAACCTCTGGCGACTATCAGAAATATTACGAGAACATGTACGGCAACAAATAAATTTGTCAAGCCAAGGTGTGAAAAATTTTGATTTTTTACGCCTTAAGACATGAGCTTGAGCATTACGCATAAAAAAATTGAGCTTTGAACATTGAATCATTATGAGAAAACAAATAACTCTCATCATGCTCAATATTCAAAGCTCAAAACTTATTGTGCTTTATAACGCTTTGGCTTTATCCTTCACGGAAGAAGTCGAAAGCCTCTTTGATTTCGTCGATGGTGGCACTTTGGTTGATGCGAATATCACCGATTCCACCCAACAAGGTAAAGTTGATGATGCCATCCTGATTTTTCTTGTCATGGCGCATCAGTTCTATCAGTTCGTCGTAGTCATCGCAGGTGATAGGAAGCGAGCCATAGTACTCCTTGATGAAGTTCACCGTCTGTCGCATCTTCTCCGTTGGGAATCCCGTCTTCATCACACTCAGATAGAGTTCCGGAATCAGACCGAACGCCACAGCATAGCCGTGCAGAACAGGCTTGCGTTTCAGTGCCCAGCTTTCAAAGGCATGACCGAAAGTATGTCCCAAGTTGAGCGCCTTGCGGATGCCGTGCTCATGAGGATCCTGCTCTACGATGCGCTCCTTTACCGCCACGCTATCGCCCACCATGCGTTGCAACTGCTGCAAGTCGGGATGAGCCAAGTCGAAGCCAACCAACTCCGCCCACATCTTTTCGTCCGAAATCAAACCATGCTTCAGCATCTCGGCATAGCCCGAACAGATGTTCTCGGCATCGAGCGTGCGCAGGAACTCAGTATCGAGAATGACAAACTTGGAGTCGCAGAACACGCCTATCTCGTTCTTCAGTCCACCGAAGTTGATGCCCGTCTTTCCTCCCACCGAAGCATCCACCATCGAGAGGAGCGTAGTGGGGATATTGATGAAGTTGATGCCACGCTTGAAAGTTGCTGCGGCAAAGCCACCCAAGTCGGTAACCATTCCACCACCCAGGTTTATCATGCACGAATGGCGCGATGCACCGCCCTCGCCCAACGACTTCCATACGTGTACCATCGTGTCGAGGTCTTTGTGCGTATCGGTGGCACCAATGGTAATGACCTTCGCATCCTTGAGCGAGAAATAATTTTTCACAACAGGCCAGCACTTGACAGCTGTGGTTTCGTCGGTAAGCACAAAAATCTTGTCGTGCTCGCACTCTGCCAAGGCTTCGGCTATCTCACTTTCGAGATTGGTAGAAATGATGACTCTCTGACTCATAAATTTATCAATATATTATAAATAATGTAATTCTTACGTGCAAAGGTACGTATTTTTCTGCATTTTGATGCAAAAGAACACACTTTTAGCATTCTTTTCACACATTTTAGACTAAACCTTATCACAAAGGATGCGTCTAAACTATCAAGCGAATAAAAAAAAACTATAAAATAAAGAAATGAGAAAATCAGTACTCACCCTACTCCTGCTATTCATCGCCATGATGATGCAGGCACAGCAACACCTCATCACGGGTGCCATTATCGACAAGGGAACCAACGACCCTGTCGAGGCATCGACCGTACAACTACTACGCGCGGACAGCACCTATATCTCAGGCGCCATCAGCGACGAGAATGGACTCTTCAGCCTTCAGGCTCCCGAAGACGGAAGTTATCTGCTCAAGATAACCAGCGTAGGATACAAGCCCACCGTGAGGCGCATCATGATGACCCAGGGCAAAGACCTCGCCATGGGCAAGATAAACATCAACGCAGAGGCCATCATGCTCAAGGCCGCCACCGTCACGGCCATGGCCAAGAAAGTGGTGCTCAAGGAAGACACCTTCGTGTACAACTCTGCGGCTTATCGCACACCCGAAGGCTCCACCATCGAAGAGCTCGTGAAGCGCCTGCCTGGTGCTGAGGTGAGCGACGACGGAAGCATCAAAATCAACGGAAAGGAAGTGAAGAAGATCCTCGTAGACGGCAAGGAGTTCATGACCGGCGACACCAAGACGGCCCTGAAGAACCTGCCCACCAGCATCATCGACAAAATCAAGGCCTACGACGAGAAGAGCGACCTGGCTAAGGTGACGGGCATCGACGACGGAGAAGAGGAAACCGTGCTCGATTTCGGCGTCAAGAGAGGCATGAACAAGGGACTCATCGCCAATATGGACCTCAGCATAGGCACCAAGCAACGATACAGCGAAAGAGGCATGGCGGCTTATTTCAACGACCGCAACCGACTCATGATGTTCGCATCTGCCAACAACACCAACGACATGGGATTCCCCTGAGGTGGAGGCCCTGGCGGATGGGGACCCAACAAGCAGGGACTCAACGCCTCGAAGATGCTGGGTCTGAACTACAACTACGAGAACAAGGATAAGCTCAAGATGGACGCCTCGCTGAGATGGAACCACAGCGATGGAGACATCAGCAGCACGGTGGCTTCCGAGAACTTCGTGAGCCAGAACTCGTCTTTCTCGAACAGCCGTGCCAAGAACTTCTCGCGCAGCAACAGCTGGGACGGACGTTTCCGCCTGGAATGGACCCCCGACACGATGACCAATATCATGTTCCGTCCATCGTTCACCATCAAGAGCAGCGATGCACTGGCACGAAGCTTGTCTGCACAGTTTAATGCCGATCCTTACCAGATCACCAACGACCCACTCGAGGACGCAGCACGTGCCGAGCTGGGACTTGAGGACGTAAGCACAAGCAAGAGTCTGTTGCAGCAGGCTGGAGCTCTCGTCAACCTGCAGTCATCAAGCAGCATCAGCTATAGCGAGTCTGAAAATCTGAGAGGCATGTTGCAGTACAATCGCCGACTCAGTGCGATGGGACGCAACATCACCGTGCGCACCGATGCCAGCTACGGCAAGACCGATGCCAACAGCCTCTCACTCACCAATGCCTACATGTACCTTGTAGATGTGGCCAACGGCAACGAGACCGACCACTACAACACTTATCGTTACAACGTGACGCCTACCCGCAACTACAGCTACTCTCTGCAGGCCACCTACAGCGAGCCACTCTGGCGTGCCACCTTCCTGCAACTGAGCTATAAGTTCACCTACAAATACTCGAAGACCGACCGTTCCACCTACAACTTCTCCGACTTCAGCGATGAGGAGGCAAACCAGTGGGCTTCCATCACTCCCGAGTATCGTGGATGGGGCAACTACTTGGGCACTCTGCGCTCGCCTCTCGACGAGTATTTCGACAGCGACCAGAGCCGATTCTCCGAGTACAAGAACTACATTCACGAGATGCAGCTCATGATGCGATTCGTCCGACCAAAGTACAACCTCAGCTTCGGAGCTATGCTCCAGCCACAGAGGTCGAACTTCATCTACGACTATATGGGGCAGCACATCGAAACGACACGCAACGTCACCAACTTCTCACCAACCCTCGACTTCCGTTATCGTTTCAGCAAGGTGAGCAACCTGCGCGTCAACTATCGCGGAACCACCTCGCAACCCTCCATGACCGACCTGCTCGACATCACCGACGACAGCAATCCGCTCAACATCAAGAAGGGAAATCCGGGACTGAAGCCATCGTTCACCCACAACTTCCGACTCTTCTACAACGACTATATAGAGAAGCACCAGCGAGCCCTGATGACCTTCGTCAACTTCTCGATGACACGCAACAGCATCAGCGACATGGTGACCTACGACGACAAGACCGGTGGACGAACCACACAGCCCGAAAACATCAACGGCAACTGGAACGCACGAGGCGCCTTCATGTTCAATACAGCCATCGACAGCGCTGGCGTATGGAACATCAACACCTTCACCACCCTCGCCTATACCAATGCCGTGGGCTATCTGAGCCTCGACGGGAAGACCTCGCAGAAGAACACCACCAAGCAGACACAGGTGGGCGAGCGAATCGCCATGGGCTATCGCAACAACTGGCTTGAGGTCAACCTCAACGGAACCCTCAACTACAACCATGCCCGCAACAAGCTTCAGGCATCGAGCAACATGAACACCTGGCAGTTCTCTTACGGACCGAGCATCACAGCCACCATGCCCTGGGGCATGAGCCTGAGCACAGACCTGAGCCAGAGCAGCCGACGAGGATACAGCGACAAGTCGATGAACACCAACGAACTGGTTTGGAACGCCCAACTCTCGCAAGGCTTCCTCAAGGGCAAACCCCTCACCGTGATGATCCAGTTCTACGACCTGCTGCACCAGCAGAGCACCTTGAGCCGTGCCCTTACTGCCATGGCCCGTACCGATACCGAGTACAACAGCATCAACTCTTATGCCATGCTCCACGTCATCTACCGACTGAATATCATCGGAGGCAAGCAGGCACGCGAGACGATGAGGTATGGCGGACGACCCGACTTCGGCGGACGCCCCTTCAATGGCGGACGACCTCCCATGGGACCACCTCCAGGAGGCGGACATCGCCGCTTCTAAGTTTAGAGAAGTTGAAACCCATATACATGATGCCCAGAACCATTCGTCATCGTTGGTTCTGGGCATATTTTTGTCTCATTAGCTCTAACATCTCAACACCTTTCCACATCCGTCAGTTTTAATTTTTATAAAATAATCTTTAAATAACTATAATTAAACACTAAGAAAACTATAACGATACAAATATTTTCCTAACTTTGAAACCACTTTTTATTGTAACAGAAATGAAACATCGTATTTTAAGCATGACAATGTCACTTTGCCTCACCTGCACGATGGGAGCGCAAAGTGCCGAAAAGATTGTACCCATCAAGTATGGAAACATGGATAATTGGGTTATCAGAAACATCAAGGAATCAGGTATCATAGGCGGAAACAAGAAGGTGGTTTATGCCGTAGGTCCGTCGATGACCATCAATGGCAATACCCCCTACACCAACAAGGGCGGCTCGCCCTGGGGAACCTCCAATGTGCTTGCCCACGTGTCAGGCATCTATAAGACCAACAACTCGGTATATCGCGACAAGCACGAGAACGGCCATTGTGCCAAGCTCGTCACCCATATCGAGAAGGTGAAGGTATTGGGACTCATCAATATCAAGGTGCTTGCAGCAGGCTCGCTCTTCCTGGGCGACGTGCGCGAACCCATCACCGGAACCAAGGACGGTCCTAAGGCCATCAACTGGGGTATTCCTTTCACCCATCGTCCCAAGGCGGTGCGTTTCGACTATAAGACCCTGTTGCCCAACTCAGCCACCCGCATCAAGCAGAACGGCTTCAGCAGTGCATCGAAAGTGGCAGGACGCGACTATGCTGTCGCCATCCTCTATCTGCAGAAGCGTCACGAAGATGCCCAGGGCAACATCACGGCCAAGCGTGTGGGCACCATGGTGGTGAAGTACAGCAAGAGCACCAATGGATGGGTGAACGACGCCACCTACACCATCCACTATGGCGACATCCGACACATGGCAGGCTATGACGCCTCGCTCATGGGACTTCGTAATTGTGACTATGCTCGTAATAGCAAAGGCAAGAGCGTCATCATCAAGGAGACGGGATGGGCTTCGGCCAACGAGACCCCTACCCACCTCATCCTGCAGTTCTCTTCCAGTCATGGCGGAGCCTATATCGGAACGCCCGGCAACACGCTCTGGATAGACAACGTGGCACTCGTATACTAACTGTTTATCACATATTAACACCCCTACACATTATTATATACATAACTCAACTTTCGCAAATGGGGAAGTTAAAGAATTTAAAGAAGTTAGAGAAGTTAAAGCCATATGTTTTACAACTAAATTTACAACCCAAAAGGCTATTGGCTATAACTTCTAACGACCGAAGGGAGTGATAACTTCTTTAACTACTATAACTTCCGTACATGCGAAACTTCAATACATAACACATGAAGCAGCTTCTACTCTCATGCCTTACATGCCTACTCTTGCCTACTCTTGGTATGGCAGGGGAGGCTGACTCTACCTTCACGCCACATACCGGGATGGAAAAAGAGGAGGTAAAAATAGGAAAAAAGGTGGACGAAAATGTGGAAGTGAAGGTGGAAGCGAAGGCGGACGAAAAGGCGGAAGTGAAGGAGACGGAAGCGAAGGCGGACGAGAAGAAGAAATCGCTCATCACCCGTTTTCTCGACTACTTCAACGATGCCAACAAGAAGAACGACAAGCGGTTCGACTTCAGCATTATCGGAGGCCCACACTATGCCACCGACACCAAGTTGGGCTTAGGCTTAGTGGCAGCAGGCATCTATCGCTCCGACCCAGCCGACACGCTCCTCCTCCCCTCCAATGTGTCGCTCTTTGGCGATGTCAGCACGGTGGGCTTCTATCTGCTCGGTGTGCGCGGAACCCACATCTTCCCCCACGACCGTTACCGTGCCGTCTACACGCTCTACTTCTATTCCTTCCCCTGCAAGTTCTGGGGAATGGGATACGACATGGGCGACAACGACGACAACAAGAGCGACATGAAGCGATGGCAGGTGCACGTGAAGGGAAGCTTCCTGTGGAACCTTGGCAGCAACCTCTTCCTCGGTCCTTCCGTGGCCTACGACTACATCATCGGCAAGGACATCGAGCGCCCCGAGCTCTTGGCGGGAATGGACCGACATACTGACAACTATGGCGTGGGATTCACCTTCATGTTCGACAACCGTGACAACCTCACCTATCCCCACCGGGGTTATTACGTGAACCTCACCCAGATGTTCCGTCCGCGCTTCATGGGCAACGACTATGCCTTCAGCACCACCGAACTGCAGCTCAACGCCTACCAGCAACCCTGGCGAGGAGCCGTACTGGCCGAGGACCTTCGTTCCACACTCAACTTTGGCAATCCCTCGTGGGGCATGATGGCACAGACAGGAGGCAGCAATGCCCTGCGCGGATATTACGAGGGAAGATACCGCGACAAACACATGATAGAAGCCACTGCCGAACTTCGCCAGCACGTGTGGAAACGCAACTCGCTCACGGCCTGGATAGGCGCAGGAACCGTCTTCCCCAAGTTCAGCCAGATGAGAAGCCGTCACATCCTGCCCAACTATGGTGTGGGCTATCGATGGGAATTCAAGAAGAACGTCAACGTGCGTCTCGACTATGGTTTCGGCAAGGGCGGACAGAGAGGATTCCTCTTCAATATCAACGAAGCATTCTGAAAGAATATTTCTGGAGTTAAGGAGTTAAGGAGTTAAGGAGTTAAGACAACAGTCTTATTGCTTGAATTCAAACCCACAAAGGCATTTGTCTTAACTCCTCAGCGACCGAAGGGAGCGATAACTCCTTAACTCCTGAAAATAACTCCTGAAACTTACACTAATTCAAACAACACACAACATGAAATCATTCAACAAAATCATATACTGGTATGCCGTCATCGCGCTTACCGTGCCCAATGCGGCCCTTTGTTTCACCGAGCACCTCAGCACATGGGCAGCCCTTGCCAACATCGTGCTGCCCTTTGGTGTCTACATGGCGCTGATGAGCATCTGTCGCAAGCCGGGCAAGATGGTGTGGTGGCTCTTCCCCATCATCTTCTTTGCGGCTTTCCAGATCGTGTTGCTCTATCTTTTCGGCAAGGGCGTCATCGCCGTGGATATGTTCCTCAACCTCGTAACCACCAATCCTGGCGAGGCCATGGAGTTGCTCGACAACCTCATTCCTGGCGTGGCGAGTGTCTTCATCCTCTATCTGCCCCTGCTCATCCTGGGCGTGGTGTCCATACGGAGCAAGAAGGCACCCGTGCTGTCCTCTTCCCTCAGAAAGCGATATGCCCTGTGGGCTTCAGCCTTGGCCATCGTGGGATGCATCTTTGTTGCCACGGCCTGTCTCTCCCGTCCCTCCGACAACTCACAGCTCGACGACCATCACGCCCCACACTATAGCGTGCTCAACGACCTCTACCCCGTCAACGTGTTCTATAACCTCTACCTTGCCGTGAAGCGCAACAACGCCTCCATCCACTACAAGGAGGCATCTGCCCGTTTCCGCTTCGATGCCAGGCCGTCCCATCCCGAGGACTCCTGCGAGGTCTACGTCATGGTGATAGGCGAGACGGCACGAGCCATGAACTTCAGTCTCTATGGTTATCAGCGCGACACCAATCCACGGCTCAGCAAGACCCCGGGACTGGTGACGTTCAGCGATGTCACCACCCAGTCGAACACCACCCACAAGAGTGTGCCCATGCTCCTCTCGCAGGCTTCGGCCTCCGACTTCGAGCGTCTCTTCCACGAGAAAGGCATCCTGCAGGCCTTCCGTGAGGCAGGCTTCCACACCGTGTTTCTGAGCAATCAGCGCCCCAACCACTCGTTCATCGACTTCCTGGGCGAACAGGCCGACCAGTGGCTCTTCCTCAAGACGGGCGATGCCAACCCCGCTGGCCGTGAGCTGGCCGAAGTCCCGGGCAAGGACGGCAACTACTATGACGCCGACCTGCTGCCCATCCTCGACAAGATACTGGCCCGAAAGCGCAAGAAGGAGTTCATCGTGCTCCACACCTATGGCTCTCACTTCAACTATATGGACCGCTATCCCCGACAGATGGCGCATTTCCAGCCCGACACGCATTGCGAGGCCAAGAAGGAGAACCGTCCCGACCTCATCAACGCCTACGACAACACCATCCGCTACACCGACCTTGTGCTCAGTGGGGTGATAGAGCGCCTGAGAGCACACGGAGGCATGAGCGCCATGCTCTATACGAGCGACCATGGCGAGAACATCTTCGACGACAGTCACAAGCTCTTCCTTCATGCTTCGCCCCGAGCTTCGGAGTACGAGTTGCATGTGCCCTTCCTGGTATGGACATCGCAGAGCTTCCAGCATCAGGAGCCAGCCGTGGCACAGGCTCTCTCCGCCAACCGCCACAAGCAGGCACAGAGCAGCCGTTCCGCCTTCCACACCATGCTCAATATCGGGGGCATCAGTACGCGCTTCCGCCAAGAGCACGAGTCGTTGGCGAGCCCTGCCTATCGTCCCGCCCCTCTGCTCTACCTCAACGACCACAACGAGGCTATCCCACAGGCAGAATGTGGATTTTAGGTTATTGAACTTGCGAAAGTTCAATTAGGTTATTGAAGTTTCGCAAGTTTTTCCCCACACGCCCTGAAGGGGCAGAAGCTCTCAGCCCAGGGGTAATGGACGCAAGCAGCACGCCCTGAAAGGGCAGAAGCTCTCAGCCCAGGGCAGCGCCCTGGGTTATCATGTTCGCAAACTTGGCGCCCTGTAAGGGCAAAAGCTTTAA
>OGOP01002208.1_pt1 | contig 12418 bp, 13 predicted proteins | sample 1552591 | NCBI WGS metagenome assembly OGOP01 (sample SAMEA2580120, study PRJEB22360) | human gut metagenome | biome: human gut; feature: human-associated habitat; material: faeces | place: Denmark | collected 2008/2010 | reverse complement strand
CTGCACCTTAAAGGAGGGACCCTTTGGGAGGATTCCTTATGACCAACGCAGATGCCTGCGACAAAGTCGCACTGTTATGCATCTGCACCTTAAAGGAGGGACCCTTTGGGAGGATTCCTTATGACCAACGCAGATGCCTGCGACAAAGTCGCACTGTTATGCATCTGCACCTTAAAGGAGGGACCCTTTGGGAGGATTCCTTATGACCAACGCAGATGCTTGCGACAAAGTCGCACTGTTATGCATCTGCACATTAAAGGAGGAAGAATGGAAGACATACAATTTATGCAGCTGGCCATCGCACTTGCTAAAAAAGGCAAAGGCCATGTAAACCCGAATCCTCTCGTGGGTGCTGTTCTGGTCAAAGATGGAACCATCATAGGCAAAGGCTATCATGAACAGTACGGACAGCTGCATGCAGAACGAAATGCATTAAAGGACTGTAAGGTCTCACCGGAGGGAGCGGTTCTTTATGTCACGTTAGAACCGTGCAATCATCATGGAAAGACACCGCCATGTACGGAGGCGATTATCGAGAATGGGATTGCAAAGGTTGTGATCGGAACATTAGACCCGAATCCGCAGATGGCAGGAAAAAGCGTGAAGATTTTGCAGGAACATGGAATCGAAGTGGTCGTTGGCATGCTGGAAGAAGAATGCAAAGATCTGATCCGTGTGTTCCGCAAGTACATCACGACGGGCCGGCCATATGTATTGATGAAATATGCCATGACCATGGATGGAAAGATTGCAACTTATACAGGAGCATCCAAATGGATTACCGGGGAAAAGGCGCGTGCCTGTGTGCAGGAGACGCGCAATGAGTTTAGCGGAATCATGGTTGGGGTAAATACCGTATTAAAGGATGATCCGTCGCTGACCTGCAGGATGGAAAATGGAAGAAATCCGATTCGTATTATCTGTGACACACATTTGCGCACACCGCTTCATGCGCAGGTTGTTCAGACGGCAAAAGAGGTTCCGACGTGGATCGCAACCGCTGTCACGGATACGACGAAAAAAGCACAATATGAAAATTTGGGTTGCAGGATTCTGGAAGTTCCGCAAAAAGACGGACACATTGATCTGCAGGTGCTGATGCGGCTGCTTGGGGAGGAAAATGTGGATGGAATTTTGCTGGAAGGCGGTGGAACCTTAAACTGGAGCGCACTGAGAGCAGAAATTGTAGATGCGGTGCAAACATATATCGCACCAAAGATTTTTGGAGGTACAGCGCAGTCACCGGTTGAAGGAGCCGGAGTCGCATTGCCGGACGAAGGCATCCGGTTAGAGAATACGCGATGCATTTCCTGTGGAGAAGACTATCGGATAGAAAGTGATGTGGTGTATACATGTTTACAGGAATCATAGAAGAAGTGGGAAAAATCATGCGGATCCAAAGAAACGGGCAGTCTGCACAACTGATTATTTCGGCGCAAAAGATACTCGAAGATATCAAAGAGGGTGACAGTATTGCCGTCAATGGAATCTGTCTGACGGCAACGAGCTATACGGCAAACTCTTTTACTGCGGATGTCATGCATGAGACATTGGACCGTACCGCACTGGGAACGTTAAAGGCTGGAAGTCAGGTGAATCTGGAGCGGGCTATGGCAGCAAACGGAAGATTTGGCGGTCATATCGTAGCGGGGCATATCGATGGAACCGGAACGATCACAGGAATCCGCAAGGACAGTAATGCAGTGTGGTATACCATTGGTACTACAGAAAAAATAACAAAATATATCGTTGAAAAAGGCTCCATTGCAATCGATGGAATCAGCCTTACTGTCGCAAAGGTGGATGCAAAAAGTTTTGCGGTGTCGGTTATTCCACACACGTTGGAAAAGACCGCATTGGCAGGCAAAAAGTTACAGGATACGGTCAATCTTGAAAATGATTGCATCGGAAAATATGTAGAAAAATTTGTGACAGAAAGTAAAAAGGAAACTGGAATTACCAGAGAATTTCTTTTAAAGAATGGCTACTAAAAGGAGGAATTACGATGGATTTTGAAAATGTAAAAAAAGCCATAAAGGCGTTGCAGGAAGGAAAAATCATTCTGGTCACAGACGATGAGGACCGGGAAAATGAGGGAGATCTCATCTGTTCCGCAGAAAGTGCAACAACGGAGAATGTGAATTTTATTGCTACTTATGCGAAAGGATTGATCTGTACACCGATGAGCCGGGAAATTGCACAGAAGCTTATGTTTGATCCGATGGTAGCAAATAATACGGATAATCACGAGACGGCTTTTACCGTATCGGTTGATTATAAAGATACTACGACCGGCATATCCGCAGAGGAAAGAGGACTGACCGCCCGGATGTGTGTAGCGGAAGATGTCAGACCTGCCGATTTTCGCAGACCGGGACATATGTTTCCGCTGATCGCAAAAGATGGTGGCGTTCTTGAACGGAACGGCCACACGGAGGCAACTGTGGATCTCATGCGGCTGGCAGGTTTAAAACCATGTGGGCTCTGCTGTGAAATTATGCGGGAAGATGGAACCATGATGCGGGCAGAAGAACTGCATGCATTTGCAAAGGAGCATAAACTGCCATACATGACGATCAAGGAGTTACAGGAATATCGGAAGGTTCATGAAAAACTGGTGGAATGCGTATCTGTTGTTAAAATGCCGACGAAATATGGAAATTTCATGGCACATTGTTATATTAACAAATTGACCGGAGAACATCATGTGGCACTTGTCATGGGCGAGATTGCGGATGGAGAGAATGTGCTTTGTCGTGTGCATTCAGAGTGCCTGACCGGAGATGTGTTCGGTTCGTTGCGGTGTGACTGTGGACAGCAGTTTGATGCAGCAATGAAAATGATAGCGGCCGAGGGCAGAGGCGTTCTTTTGTATATGCGCCAGGAGGGCCGTGGCATTGGTCTGGTGAACAAGTTAAAGGCCTATCATCTGCAGGATAACGGCATGGATACTTTAGATGCCAATCTGGCACTGGGCTTTGCAGGAGATCTGCGTGAATATTACACCGGTGCACAGATTCTGCGGGATCTCGGAATTCATTCACTGGAACTTCTGACAAACAATCCGGATAAGGTTTACCAGCTTGAAGATTACGGAATGACCATTGCAAAACGTGTGCCGATTGAAATGGAAGCGACAAAATATGACAGATTTTACCTGAAAACAAAACAGGCCCGTATGGGACATATTTTAAATGCGATTGATGCTTAATAGTTTAAATGATAGTGTCAAGTTTTTTATGAAAACCTGACATTCAATAAAGGAGGATAAAAATGAGAACATTAGAAGGAAAACTTGTATCAGAAAACGGGATTAAGGTTGGTATTGTAGCAGCCAGATTCAATGAATTTATTACATCCAAACTGGTAGGTGGTGCATTGGATGGATTAAAAAGAGAGAATGTAAAGGACGAAGATATTGATGTGGCATGGGTGCCGGGCGCTTTTGAGATTCCGCTGATTGCTTCAAAGATGGCAAAAAGCAGAAAGTATGATGCAATCATCTGTGTCGGAGCCGTGATCAGAGGCAGCACAAGTCACTACGATTATGTATGCAGTGAAGTGTCAAAAGGCATTGCACAGGTTTCACTTGCCAATGATCTTCCGGTCATGTTCGGAGTCCTTACCACAGATACGATTGAACAGGCCATTGAGCGCGCTGGAACCAAAGCCGGTAATAAAGGATTTGAATGTGCGCAGGGTGCCATTGAGATGGTAAATCTGATCCGTGAAATTGGGTAATGAAATTTTTATTGTGTTGTAGTATAATTAGCAATGTTACTTGAAAAAATAGATAATTGGAACAGAGCAATGATACAACACAATCAGTTACATTTTATGCATGCAAAAGATTCGGACAAGGAAGAAATTTTAGCCTTATATCATTCCCTTGTGGGAACCGAATACTGCGCATGGACCCAGGAGTATCCTGGAGAAAAAGAATTTGCATATGACATGGGAAGAGATGCGCTATTTTGTCTGAAAAATGACAAGGGAGAAATCGTGGGAACTATCACGATTGATCAGGATCCGGAAGTGGAGGCACTGTCCTGCTGGAGCAAAGACCGGCAGCCATCTGCGGAATTATCCAGACTTGGCGTACGGGTGGATTATCAGAATCAGGGAATCGCCAGAATTCTTCTTTCACATGGTATGCAGGAATTGAAAAGGCAACAGAAAAAAAGCGTGCATTTTCTTGTGTGCAAAACCAATAAGAAAGCAATCCGTTCGTATCAGAAGCTTGCGTTCCGCGTAGTAGGGGAATGCAGGCTTTTTGACGTGGAATGGTGGTGCTATGAAAAGGAGCTGTAAGCAGATGGATTTTTATGAACGTGCATTGGAATTAAAGGAAGAAACCATTGAAAATCGGCGGTATATGCACCAGCATGCCGAGACGGGGCTTTATCTTCCGAAAACAAAGGAATATGTAATAAACAAATTGCAGGAGTACGGACTTGATCCCAAACCGTGTGGGGAAGGTGTGACAGCAACACTTGGACATGGTGGAAAAGTGCTTTTGCTGCGCGCAGACATGGATGCACTTCCGATGCCGGAAGAGAGCGATGAGCCATTTGCCTGCACGACCGGCAATGCGCATGCCTGTGGCCATGATTTTCATGCAGCTATGCTTTTGACCGCAGCAAAGATGTTAAAAGAAAAGGAAGAAACGCTCGAGGGTACGGTAAAATTCATGTTTCAGCCGGCAGAGGAAACGTTTGAAGGCAGCAAAAATATGATTGCCAATGGCATTCTCGAAAATCCGAAAGTAGATGCAGCGCTCGCTTATCATGTATCGCCGGGACGTATGCCAATCGGTTTGTATATGTACAATGACAAGGATACGATGATGTATTCTGTGGATGGTTTCAAAATTACGATTACAGGAAAAGGATCGCACGGAGCATATCCGCATGTCGGGGTTGATCCAATCAATATCGGTGTGCATATTCATCTTGCTTTGCAGGAGCTTATTGCAAGGGAGAGTGATCCCTCCCATGCATGTGTGCTGACAGTGGGACAGTTTCAGACCGGAACTGCCGCAAATATTATTCCGGATACAGCCGTTCTTCAGGGAACCATCCGGACCAATAATACAGAGGCACGAAAGCTTCTGGTACAGCGAATGAAAGAAGTGGCACAAAGGACTGCAGCTGTTTACAATGGAAGTGCAGAAATTGAGATGATATCGGAAGTGCCGCCACTGATCTGCAATCCGCAGATGACGGATGAGATCGTATCTTATATGGAAGAAATGCAGATACCGGGACTGACACCTTATCCGGGAGTATCTGCCAGCGCATCGGAAGATTTTGCAGTGATCGCCGAAAAAGTTCCGAGCACATTTATGTACCTTTCAGCGGGATTTATGAATGAGCGGGGAGATTATCCGGCGCATCATCCAAAGGTACGGTTTAATGAGGATGTTTGTCCGATCGGTGCCGCAGCGCTTGCTTACTGCGCAACAAAGTGGCTTCACAATCATAAAGAAAAATAGCAAAAGATAAGGGGAACAGATGAAAGAAGTATATATTCCATCTATAAATAACAGAAACCAGTTACATGTCGCAATCTGGGAACCGCAACGGGAAACGAAGGCGATTTTGCAGATCTCTCATGGAATGGTCGAGTACATTGTGCGATATGACGATTTTGCAAAGCATCTCAATCAGCAGGGGATACTTGTGATTGGTAATGATCATCTCGGACATGGACAGTCCGTTTTGGATGAGAGCGAGTTTGGCTATTTTGGAAAAGAAAAAGGAAGCGCGGTCGTCGATGATCTCTATGAGGTGACAAAATATGCAAAAAAACAGTATGGAGAAAACATACCATACTTTCTTATGGGACACAGCATGGGTTCCTTCATGGCACGCAGATATCTTATGACATACGGAGAGAAGATTACGGGAGCAATTATTTCCGGAACCGGTTATAAGACTGCACCTGTACTTGCTGTGGCGTTTTTTTTTACAGCAGTAACAAAGTTTTTTCACGGGGAACGGTATCGTTCACCATTTATGAAATGGCTGGTTTTTCATACCTATAATCGAAAGATTGCGGATGTAAAAACGAAAAATGACTGGCTCACCAGAGATGCGGCAGTTGTGGCAGCTTATAATGAAAATCCATACTGTAAGTTTTCCTTTACTGTAAATGGCTACGAGACTCTGTTTGGTGCCATCAAGTACATACAGAAACAGAACAACTGGGAAGAGACGCCGAAACAGCTTCCGATTTTGATGATCGCGGGAGAGGAAGATCCGGTAGGAAGTTACGGAAAAGATGTGAAGAAAGTTTACAAGAAATATCAGCAGCTGGGATGCAATCACATTGAGCTTAAGCTGTATCAGGATGACCGGCATGAGCTTGTAAATGAACTGGATCGTGAGGTTGTCTATGCGGATATCAGTCAGTGGATCTTAAGGTGGAGTTCCTACAAAGCTTGAAAGAAATGTATTTGCGGAAACTTTTTATTTTGCATGTTTGTTCATTTTGGACGCATGGAAATTAAGAAAGAGTCTAACAATTCGTTGACAGGTAGTTATATTGCGAAATTCATGGCGTATGCTATATTATCATTGTATAATGCGTTATGTAATACTTCCTATATGAACACGGACGACATTCAGATCTATACGATTTTACGGATGTTGGATTCGGAGTCGGCATAGGATGCAGAGAATCCGTCATGGTAAAATGATACGCATAACACTTGAGATTTCGGAGACAATAGTGATATCAGGAGGTGTGAAACTATGGTCGAACCGGATACAATCAAATTACTCAGAGAGTGTGATGCAGGCATCAGGATGGGCGTGAAATCAATCCGTGATGTTCTTGACGATGTAAAGGATGGCAGAATGAAAGAAATGCTGGAAAAATGCAAAGATCGGCATGAGGTGCTACAGGGTGAAATCAACAAACTGTTGCTGGAATATCATGATGAGGGCAAGGAACCGAATGTGATGGCGCAGGGAATGTCCTGGATCAAGACAAATGTGAAGCTTGCGATGGATGACTCGGATGCAACGATTGCGGAGCTTATGACGGACGGATGTGATATGGGAATCAAGTCGCTCAGCCGATATCTAAATGAGTACGAGGCTGCGGATGATAAGGCAAAAAAGATAGCAAAGAAGCTGATTGATCTTGAAAATGATCTATGTAGTGGATTGAGAGAATATTTATAGCAAAAAGTGTGCGGCAGGGCACACTTTTTTGCTATGCGAAACAACGAGCCAGAGTGCATAGAAGTGCAAAGCGGTCCTGTTCGGCTGACCGGAAGTGTACACCAGATAGGATGCGATTCATCCATACCAAAATGATATGGATCGCATACAAATTATTGATTTAACGAATGGAAGGGGATGTGTTATTCTGTGATTGTCAAAAGATTAACAATAATTACAGGAGGAACTTATGTCAGAGAATACTTGTCTTGAGAAGCAGCCGCTTTGCCAGGAAATGTTAGATAAAATGAATGCTTACTGGCGTGCTGCTAACTATTTATCCGCAGGTCAGTTATATCTGTTGGACAACCCATTGTTAAAAGAGCCTTTAACAATGGATCAGATTAAAAAGAAGATTGTTGGTCACTGGGGAACCGTACCGGGACAGAACTTTGTCTATGTACACTGCAACCGTGTGATCAAGCGTTACGATCTGGATATGATCTTACTTTCCGGTCCGGGACATGGTGGAAACTTCATGATTGCAAATACTTATCTTGAGGGAACCTACAGCGAGATCTATCCAAACATCAGTCAGGATGAAGAGGGTATGCAGAAATTGTTTAAGCAGTTCTCATTCCCTTGCGGCGTTCCGAGTCACTGCGCACCGGAAACTCCGGGTTCTATCAATGAGGGTGGTGAGCTTGGTTATTCGATCGCACATGCTTTTGGTGCTGTATTTGATAATCCTGATCTGATCGCAACCGTTATCGTCGGTGACGGCGAGGCTGAGACAGGACCTCTGGCTACCTCTTGGCAGTCTAATAAATTCTTAAATCCAATTACGGACGGTGCAGTTCTTCCTGTACTGAACCTGAATGGATATAAGATCAGTAACCCTACTATTTTCTCACGTATTCCGCATGAAGAGTTAGAGAGCTTTTTCGTTGGATGTGGCTGGGAGCCGATCTTCGTCGAGGGCGATGATCCAATGACCATGCATAAGCTTATGGCTGAGGCAATGGATACTGCAATCGAGAAGATTAAGGCAATCCAGGATCATGCAAGAAAGAACAATGATCCGGAGCGTCCAAAGTGGCCGATGATCGTTCTTCGCACACCAAAAGGATGGACAGGTCCTAAGGTTGTTGACGGACAGCAGATCGAAGGTTCTTTCCGTGCACATCAGGTGCCGATCACTATGGAGAACCCGAAGGAGCATCTGCCTCTGTTACAGAAGTGGCTGGAGAGCTACCGTCCGCAGGAACTCTTTGATGAGAATGGCCGTCTGATTCCGGAACTGGCGGAATTAGCACCGAAGGGAAATGCACGTCTCGGTGCAAACCCACATGCAAACGGTGGTCTTTTACTGAAAGACTTAAGACTTCCGGATTTCCGTTCCTACGGCATTGAGGTTGATCATGGTAAGACCAAAGCACAGGATATGATCGAGCTTGGCGGATATATTCGCGATATCTTTAATTTGAATAAGGACAGCAAGAATTTCCGTATCTTCGGACCGGATGAGAGTATGTCAAACCGTCTGTACAAGGTATTTGAGGCGGAGAACAGAGACTGGAATGCAGAGCTTCTTCCTAGTGACGACTGTCTCGCACGTAGCGGACGTATCATGGACGGTATGTTAAGTGAGCATATGTGTGAAGGCTGGTTGGAGGGATATCTTCTTACCGGACGTCACGGCTTCTTTGCAAGTTATGAAGCATTTATCCGTGTTGTAGATTCTATGGCAGCACAGCATGCAAAATGGTTGAAAGTAACAAACCAGCTTTCCTGGAGACAGCCAATTGCATCCTTGAACTTCATTTTGACATCGAATGTATGGCAGCAGGATCATAATGGATTTACACATCAGGATCCAGGTTTCTTAGATCATTTGGCTAACAAGAAGGCAGACGTTGTACGTATGTACCTTCCACCAGATGCAAACTGCTTGCTTTCCTGCTTTGATCACTGTGTAAAGAGCAAGAACTATGTTAATGCAATTGTTGCATCCAAACATCCAAGCAAACAGTGGCTGACAATGGAGCAGGCTGTTAAACACTGTACACAGGGTATCAGTGTTTGGGAATGGGCTAGTAACGACCAGAATGCTGAGCCGGATCTTGTTATGGCATGTTGTGGTGATACACCAACACTTGAGACTCTTGCTGCTACAACAATTCTTCGTGATGCAATGCCTGAATTGAAGATTCGTGTAATTAACGTAGTAGACTTGTTTAAACTTGAGTCTGACAGCAAACATCCACATGGTCTTTCTGACCGTGAGTATGATGCTCTGTTTACAAAGGATACACCGGTTATCTTTGCATTCCACGGATATCCAACACTCATTCATGAGTTGACTTATGAGCGTCATAATAAAAATGTTTCTGTACATGGTTATCAGGAAGAGGGTACAATTACTACTCCATTTGATATGCGTGTTCAGAACGAGATTGACCGCTTCAATCTTGTTAAAGATGCAATTATGCACCTTCCACAGCTTGGAAACAAAGGTTCTTACCTTATCCAGCAGATGAACGACAAATTGGTTGAGCATAAACAGTATATTGCGGAATATGGTCAGGATCTTCCTGAAATTCGCGATTGGAAATGGCACAAATAATTTCACTGTAAGGTGAATGAGAGGGGGCTGTCAGTGGGCAGCCCTCTTTGTTTTGGAAAAATAAAGGGGAATGAAAATGAAGGTAGTTGCAACCATTTATACAGATTTTTCTGAAAAATTTGGAATCCCAAGGCAAGGAGCGTTGGCTCATGAGTCCGAAGGAATTATCGTATTTGAACCGGAATACCGCATGGAAGAGGCACTGCGTGGTATTGAGAAATATTCTCATTTGTGGCTTTTGTGGCAGTTTTCAGAAAATGTATCGAAAAAATGGTCGCCTACTGTCAGACCTCCGAGACTGGGAGGAAATAAGCGAGTAGGCGTGTTTGCCACCCGCTCACCATTTCGCCCGAATCCGATTGGACTAACTGCTGTTCGACTCATTGGTGTGGAGCAGACAAAAAATAAGGGAGCGGTGCTTCGAGTTGCCGGCGTAGACTTAATGAATGGAACGCCGATTTATGATATTAAGCCTTATTTACCGTATGCGGACAGTATCCCGGAGGCATCTTTAGGCTTTGCCGGTGAGCATTTAATGGATGTGCTTGAGGTAGTATGTTCTGATGAATTATGGGGGAAAATACCAGAGGATAAAAGAGGAGCATTAGAAGAGGTATTGAGCCAGGATCCAAGACCGGCTTATCATGAAGATGAGACGAGAAAATATGGTATGGAGTTTGCTGGGTTTGATATTATTTTCCATGTAAAGGAAAAGGTTTTATATGTGGACGAGATTAAGAAAGGAAACTTGACAACAAAATCAAAGTTGTTATAATAAGTATATCCTATCAAAATTATATGAAAAGGAGTGCGAATTATGGACTCATTAATATATTTAGACAATGCTGCAACGACAGCAGTTAAGCCGGAAGTTTTTGAACAGATGATGCCTTACTTTATGGACACATATAGTAATCCGGCGAGTGTTTACAGTTTTGCCGGAAAAGCAAAGAAAGCGGTTGACGATGCGAGAGAGCAGATTGCAAATGCTTTAAATGCGAAAACACCGGCAGAAGTTTATTTTACCGGAGGCGGAAGCGAGGCTGACAACTGGGCAATTAAGATGACAGCAGAAGCTTATCAGAATAAAGGAAAACACATTATTACAACGAAAATTGAGCATCACGCCGTACTTCATACGACTGCATGGTTAGAGCGCAAAGGCTTTGAAGTGACTTATCTCGATGTGGATGAAGATGGTTTGATTTCGTTGGACGAACTGGAGAAAGCTATTCGTCCGGATACGATTTTGATTTCTGTGATGTTTGCCAATAATGAAATTGGAACGATGGAGCCAATTAAAGAGATTGGTGCCATTGCAAAAAAACATGATATTTTGTTTCACACGGATGCGGTTCAGGCATTTGGTCATGTGCCGATTGATGTGCAGGAAATGAACATTGATATGTTAAGTGCAAGCGGTCATAAATTCCATGGTCCGAAAGGAATTGGATTTATGTATCTGCGCAACGGCGTAAAGATTGGACCATTGATTCATGGTGGTGCGCAGGAGCGCTCCCGTCGTGCCGGCACACATAATGTACCGGGAATCGTTGGTATGGACTGCACTGGCTGTACAGAATATGGAAGAAAATGCGAAAAAGCAGATTGAAGTCCGCGACTATTTGATTTCTCGTATTGAGAAGGAAATTCCTTATGTAAAAGTGAATGGTCACAGAGAGAAGAGACTTCCGAATAATGTAAATGTATGCTTCCGATTTATTGAGGGAGAGTCCCTTCTGATTATGCTTGACCAAAAAGGAATTTGTGCATCGAGCGGCTCCGCATGTAAATCCGGGTCTTTTGGTTCTTTTGAAAAATGTACATCCGGTTCTTTGGATCCTTCACATGTATTGCTGGCAATTGGACTTCCTCATGAGATTGCACATGGTTCGCTTCGTTTGACGTTGTCCGAAGAAACAACCAAAGAAGATGCTGATTATGTTGTGGACAATCTGAAAATGATTGTTGAGAGACTTCGCAGCATGTCACCTCTTTATGATGATTTTGTAAAGAAAGAAAGCGAGGGAAAATAAATGTACAGTGAAAAAGTAATGGATCATTTTTCAAATCCGAGAAATGTTGGCGAGATTGAAAATGCCAGTGGTGTAGGAACAGTCGGAAATGCTAAGTGCGGCGATATCATGAGAATGTACTTAGACATTGATGAAGATACAAAAATTATTAAAGAATGTAAATTTAAGACATTTGGATGCGGCGCAGCAGTTGCGACCAGCAGTATGGCAACGGAACTGGTAAAAGGAAAAACGATTTACGAGGCACTGGAAGTGACAAACAAAGCAGTAATGGAAGCTTTGGATGGACTTCCGCCGGTAAAAGTTCACTGCTCGCTTTTGGCAGAGGAAGCCATTCATGCTGCTTTGTGGGATTACGCTGAGAAGCATGGAATTAAGATTGAAGGATTGGATAAACCAAAGGCAGACATTAATGATGAAGAATAAGAAAACCGTAGTGGTAGGCATGTCCGGAGGGGTTGATTCCTCTGCGGCTGCCTACCTTTTAAAACAACAGGGATACGATGTGATTGGCGTAACGATGCAAATCTGGCAGCAGGAAGATACCTGCACCATCGAGCACGAAGGCGGATGCTGCGGTCTGAGTG
>OGOP01002207.1_pt1 | contig 12421 bp, 12 predicted proteins | sample 1552591 | NCBI WGS metagenome assembly OGOP01 (sample SAMEA2580120, study PRJEB22360) | human gut metagenome | biome: human gut; feature: human-associated habitat; material: faeces | place: Denmark | collected 2008/2010 | reverse complement strand
ACCATCAAAGAAGCCAAGAGCAAGCGAAAGTTTAGGGTTAAAATTTGTAGTATTGTATATTTGCATAGTTTTATTATATCTTAAATAAGAAATTTTTCTTAATAAAAGTACAAAAAATAGCAAAATCTATCAATTAGGAATATTATATGTCCAAGGAGAATTTGCATGAATATTCAAAATAATAACAAAAATTATTCTTACCCAAGTTTTAAGTCTCATATTCCACGTACGTTCGGTGGGGTGATGAATTATATGTACAAAAACGCACAAAAAATAAATCCAGATGTGTTTGAATGTCAAAATACTATTAAAGTTTCAACAACTTTGAAAAATGGTGTTGAAGCTTCTGGAAGTGTTAATTTTTTAAACGGACGCTACGTCGGCTTGACTATGGATGAGGGAAGTGAGCTTTTTAGAAAAGATTTTGTAGCAACAGTAATAGAAAAATTTAAAAAATCTTTGGCAAAGGGCAAGATTAAAGAAAAATTAGGGAATGAGGATAAATAAAAAATCCCTTTAGTAATAAGCTAAAGGGATTTTTTTATTTATATATTTTTACTTGTTAAGCCTTGTGGTGTGGTTGGACAGTACTCTTTAAGTGAAGTTCTCTCAACTGTTGTAGAGAAGCTTCTCCTGGAGCATCACTCATAAGGTCTTTTGCGCCTGAGTTTTTAGGGAATGCGATTACATCTCTAATACTATCAGTTCTGCAAAGTAAAGCAACAAGTCTGTCCAAACCGATTGCAAGACCTGCGTGAGGTGGAGTTCCGTATTGCAAAGCGTTAACCATGAATCCGAATTTTTCTTTTGCTTCGTCTTCTGTCAAACCAAGAGCCTTGAAGATTGCGCTTTGAACTTCTGATGAGTGAATTCTTACAGAACCACCGCCCAATTCAGTTCCGTTATAAACGATATCATAAGCAATTGACTTAACGTTACCCAAATCCCCTGATTTCAATTTATCCAAATCAGCGATACAAGGTGATGTGAATGGGTGATGCATTGCCATAAATCTGCCTTCTTCATCAGACCATTCAAACATAGGGAAGTCAACTACCCAAAGTAGATTGTGTTTGCTTTCGTCGATTAAATCTAATCTTTTACCAAAATACAATCTCAATCTGCCCATAATATCGTAAACTAATTTCGGCTTATCTGCTACAAAGAAAATGATATCGCCATCTTCTGCTCCGGCACGTTCTTTAATAGCTTGTGCTTGTTCTTCTGTAACGAATTTCAATACAGGAGATTTTGCAGTACCATCTTCGTTATAAATGATGTTTGCAAGAGCTTTTGCACCGAATGAAACTGCAAGTTTTGTAATATCATCAATATCTTTTCTAGAGAATTTAGCTCCACCCGGAATTCTTATACCACGAACGATACCGCCATTTTCAAGAGTATCTCTGACGATTTTGAATTCTGATTGCAAAATGATGTCGCCGATGTCAAATAGTTCCAAACCAAAACGAGTATCAGGCTTGTCTGAACCAAATCTGTCCATAGCTTCTTGCCAAGGCATTTGAATAAATGGAGGTTTTACTTCAACTCCTGCTGCCTTGAATGTATCAACAATCAAACCTTCAACGCATTTGATAACGTCTTGTTGTTCAACAAATGACATTTCAATATCGATTTGAGTAAATTCAGGTTGTCTGTCAGCACGCAAATCTTCATCACGGAAGCACTTTGCGATTTGATAATATCTTTCAATCCCGCCAACCATCAACAATTGTTTGAAAATCTGTGGAGATTGAGGTAATGCGTAGAACTTACCTTCTTGAACACGTGATGGAACTAGATAATCACGTGCGCCTTCTGGAGTTGTTTTAATAAGAATTGGTGTTTCAACTTCCAAAAAGTCTTGATTATTAAGGTAATTTCTAGCCGCTTGGCAAATTTTATGTCGCAAAGTCAAGTTGTGCAACATGCTTTCACGTCTGATATCTAAGTATCTATATTTTAGGCGAACATCTTCCGAAACATTTTCATCATCTAAAACGAATGGTAATGTTTTGGCTTCAGACAAAATTTCAACAGAAGTAGGATACATTTCAACTTGTCCTGTTGCATATTTTTCATTGTAAGTTTCTTCTGGTCTACGAGTGATTTTACCTTTTACAGTGATAACATATTCAGATCTTAGTTTTTCAAAAACCTTGTGAACTTCAGGGTTAATCTGAGGGTTAGCAACTAATTGGAAAAATCCTGTTCTATCTCTCAATTCCACAAATAGTATACCACCAAGGTCACGGATAGTAGAAGCCCAACCTGAAAGAGTAACTTCTTCATTTAAATTTTTAAGATTAAGCTCTCCGCAGTTGTGGTCTTTAAGTTTGGTTTTAATCATCTTATCTTCCTTTTTCTTATATTCAATATAGACTTACCAGTATTTTACCAAAAACATAAAAAAAAGTGAACAAGTATGAAGTATTAATAAAATTAGCGTCTAGCTCTATTTTTTTGACGAGGTTGTTGTGGTTGTGGTAATTCAGGTTCTTCGTAGTTGTCCTCTTCGTAAAAATCTTCATCATATTCAAAATCATCTGGAAGAATTTCAACGATTTGCATAGTAATAATGCAAGAAATGTTAACGTGAAGTTGTGGGGATTTGTCAGGGCGGAAGGCTAGATTTTTTCTGTCTTTAACTTCACAATTTTTAAGAGTTAAAAATTGAAAACCTCCGTTAAGTATATAAAAAAGCATATTGTCCGGTACAGAGTTGCTAAATCTCATGTTTTCCGGCAAAAGCAGTTCGCCCTCTATATATTGGTCGTTTGTCGTAATCAAAACCTGCATTCTAGGTAAGTTGTTCATTATCATAATTATTCCTCTAAAAATTTAGACTAAGAAAAATGTACAGTGTAATAATAACATAAATATATATATTAATATTAGTTTAACTGCAGTGTTAGTGTGGTGGGATATTTTATTTTGCCCAAAAAGAATGAATAATACAGGGATAATTTGTACAAAATATCTTGGTTGTACTCCCCAAATTTTTGGATTCCCGTATGGCGTGTATATGAAATAAAGTAATGTACATGTAAATACTGTATATAGTAATAATAAAATAAAGGCTGTTACTCTGTGTGAGATTTTTATTTCTTCACTTGTCGGTATAAATTTAAAAGATAATAGATAAACTAATGCGGTTAATAATATAATTTTTTTATCTAATTGTATCCAACCAAGTTGTCCGATGCAACCATATATCCAAGGTAAAAAATTTGTAGATATTGTTTTTGCAAGAATAATACAGTAAGAAATTGGATGGTGTAGAATAAATAATTTGTTTGCAGTTGTATCTACAAAATTTGGAAGAGCGCCTAAACTGATATGGCTCCATATTGTAGTAATACAGACCGCAATTCCGAGTAAAAAAGCTAGTAATAAATATTTACGTTTATTGACTTTTATAAGCGGTAAAAGTAAAAGAGGAAACACTGCCCCTTTGCATAGACTGCCAATGATTGTAAGTGTGAGTAAAATTGGAATATCTTTCTTATATGAAAATTGGTTTTGATATATCAATCTAAACATGTATGCAAAAAATAAAAAAGAGAATGCATTATTAAATGAGTCTGCAGAAATCGACATTCCTTGAAATAAAGATGTTGGAAGTAGTGCAATGAAAACAAATTGCCATTTGAAAACAGGAGTAATCCTTATTGCAATCGCAATAAGGATTATCCATGTAAATAAATTAAAAATTCGTCCGGCATAAAAAACTTTAAATAGTTTTAAGCCTAATCCAGACATTAAATACATTACAGGAGAATACCCCATAACCCAAGTGCTTTTATTTGGGCTTATCCAAATTCCTTGTGATACTTGTGTTGCTCTTTGAAGATGGTCTACTCCATCAAGAACAGAGGAACAAGGGAGTACATTGAATATCATAATGAATCCAAATATAGCTGAAAACATTACAAATATTATTATAGGGTTTGATTTTATCCAAGTAACGATTTTATTATTACTCATTTTGTTTATTTTCTATCAAGCATTTGTTTGATGCCATCTACAGATGACAAGATGCCGGTTGCTTCGTATGGCATGTAAACAACTTTGTTGTTTTCTCCACTTGTGATTGCTGTCATTGTGTCTAAATATTTCATTGCAATCAAATATTTGTCCGGTTGTCCTTTTTCTGCTAATGCTGTGATAATTCTGTTGATAGCTTCTTTTTCTGCATCTGCCTCAATTACACGAGCCTGTGCGATACCTTCTGCTTTCAAAATCTCTGCTTGTTTAGCACCTTCTGCAGAACGAATAGCAGCTTCTTTTTCCCCTTCTGCTTTGCGGATAGCAGCTTCTTTTAGACCTTCTGCCTCTGTAATTGTTGCTTTCTTTTCTCTGTCTGCTTTCATTAATTTGTCCATTGAAGCTTGAATATCTGCAGGTGGGAAGATATCTTGGATTTCAACACGGTTGACTTTTACGCCCCACTTGTTAGTAGCTTCGTCAAGTGTTGTTCTCAATTCGTCGTTAATTTTTCCACGAGATGTTAAGGTTTCTTGTAAATCCATTTGACCAACAAGGTTTCTTAATGTTGTTTGAGTCAATTTTTCAATTGCATCCGGGAGATTTTCAATTTCGTAAACTGCACTTTTTGCGTCAACTATTTGAAAATAAATCAACGCGTTGATTGTGATTGAAACGTTGTCACGTGTAATTACGTTTTGGCGAGGGAAATCATACATCTGTTCTCTCAAGTCAATTCTATCAACAGGTTTAAGATAGTAGAAGTTTCTGCCGTCTATTCCTTTTTGAGAAACTTTTTTTAATATTCCTCGTGGAGCTTCCAAAATTGGGAAGATAAAGTTTGGACCAGCTCGAAGTGTTTTTTCATAGCGTCCCATTCTTTCAATGATGACTTCTTGTTGTTGTTGCACAATGATAATACCTTTGAATACGTAAATTAATAGTGCAACAAGCAATATTAACAAAAATAATGACATTTCTCTCTCCTATATTTTTTCTACTGTTAATACTAAACTTTCATTTTTTATAATTTTAACTTCGCTTCCTGCTGGAATAGTTTCGTCAGACTCTACTCGAGCCTCCCAGCGTTCGTCGTAAATAGTTATTGCTCCAGAATACTTTGTAATCGGTTCAATAACTTTTACAATTTGACCGATGTATTTGCCTTCCATGCCTGTTTCTTTTTCCTTTGCCTCTTTTTGTTTAACCAAGATAGGTCTGAGTAAAAGAATTGCAAGGATTGAAAGAATAACAAATATGAATGTTAAGACAATCCAACTTTTTATAAACAAAGCAACAATCGCTGTTATAAAGCCAGCAAATGCTAAGTTTAAAAAGAACATCGAAGGAACAACCATTTCAAGAATAAGAAATGCAAGTCCAGATATTGCATAAATTTCCCATAAAACCATATTTTTACTCCTTTTATATGTGTCTCATATTATCATACTTTTCAAGTTCCGTCAATAATATTACTATTTTGTTGTAGAATAGTTTTATGATAAGTTTTGATTCTTTAACATTAAAAAAATGGCTAGATGAAAATTCTGAGTATATGCAAGGTGCCAGAATTCAAAAAATTCAACAGCCGACAAGACGAGACTTTGTTCTGACTTTTAGAAACAATGGTGAAACTCGAAAATTCTATATAAATATAAATCCACAGTATTATCACGTTTGTTTTATGAACAAAGAAAATGAAAAGAAACGCTTGATAGAAATTCCTGACAAACCTCCGATGTTTTGTATGTTGTTGAGAAAATATCTTGAAAATGCGATTGTTTCTCATGTTAAACAACCACCGTATGAGCGGATTTTAGAATTTTATATTGAAACCTATAACGAACTGTCTGAAAAGATATATTTGTGCCTTGCAATTGAGTTGATGGGAAAATATTCTAATGTCATTTTATATAACTATGATACTAATATGATTTTAGGTTGTGCTCATAATGTCGGGGCTGAAAAAAGTAGAGAAAGAGAGATGGCTGGTGGTTTGCCTTATGTTTATCCTGCAGGACGACCTAAAGAATGGTATTTTAATAAGAATTCTCTTGCAAATTTTGACAATGGTGATATGAATTCACTTGTTGATGATTATTATGCGAAAGTTATTTACGAGGATAAGATTAAACGCTTAAAAGGGCAATATTCACAGATAATTCAAGCGAAGCTTAAAAAAGATAAAAATTCTCTCAAAAAAATGGATTACAAGCTATCAAAAGAAATAAACTCAGATAAATACAGGCTATATGGTGATTTGATAATGGCAAATCTTTATAATAACAAGGATTATTCTAAGTTTATAAGAGTTTATGATTACGAAAATAATAAAGAAATTAATATTGAACTAGATGAAACTAGCACGCTAAAAGAAAATGCAAATAAATTCTATAAACTCTATAATAAAGCTAAAACATCTGTTGCAAAGCTTTCAGAGTTGACTGATGAACTCAAAAAGAATGTGGATTATTACGAGCAAACTTTATATTCAATAGAAGTTGCTGTTTCAATTGAAGATATATACGCAATCGGGCATGAAATTGAACCTCAAAAGAAGATAAAAAAGGTTGAAAAATCATCTTTTATCCCAACTGAAATTGAGGTTGATAATTGTAAAGTTTATATAGGAAAAAATAACAGGCAAAATGATTATATAGTCTCAAAGCTTTCAAAAGATGATGATTATTGGTTCCATACAAGGGATTGTGCCGGTTCACATGTCCTTTTAAGATGTGAAAATCCTTCAAATGAGCTGATTTTAAAATGTGCGCAATTGGCAAAAAAATATTCTAAAGGGGCTCAATCGTCAAAGGTCGGAGTTATTTATACCAAACGCAAATATCTTAAAAAGCCACCAAAAGCGAATTTGGGTTATGTTACATATAAAAACGAACAAGAAATTGTAGTTGATTAGCATGGATAAAACATTTGACGAAAAATCGAATATATCTGAAAATGTTGCTATGGCGAAGAAAAATATTATAGCACTAGTTGATTGCGATTCATTTTTTGTTTCTTGTGAGCAATCCGTAAATCCAGAGCTTAAGGGAAAGCCGGTTTGCGTAATGTCTGGACGAGGACAATGTGTTATATCTCGTTCAAGAGAAGCGAAAAAGCTTGGTATAAGAATGGGAATGCCGTATTTTCAAATAGAAGGTCAAATGAAAAAAGCGACATATATCAACGCAAATCACGATTTATACTCTCAAATTTCAGAAAAAGTTATGGCGGTTTTAAAATCTTTCAGCCCAAAAGTTGAAATCTATTCTATTGACGAGGCTTTTGTTGATTTGACCGGACTCGAGAGATTATATAAGAAAAATTACCTTGAAATTGCGCAAATGATTAGAGAAGAAGTCTTGAAACAGGTTGATATTCCTGTTTCTATTGGCGTAAGTTCTTCAAAATCATTAGCCAAATTGGCGTCTGATAAGGCAAAGATCCAAGGCGAGGGTGTTTTTCTTGTTGGAGCTAGAAAAATTATTCCTCTATTGCAAAAGACAAGTATTGACGAAGTTTGGGGGATTGGAAAAAATCTTTCTATATTATTGAGAAAAAACGGGATTTTGACAGCCTATGAACTTGTTAGTCAGGATGATTTGTGGCTAAATAAGCAAATTGGCATTCGTGGACTGGAGATGAAACATGAGCTTTTGGGAGAGATGATTTCATCTGTGTCGGATGAGGAAAAATTACCTAAATCTATTCAAAAGACAAGTGCACTTGCAAAGTTTTCTTCTGATAAAAATTATCTCAAAAATTCTCTGAATTACCATATTCATCGGGCATGTGTAAAATTGCGCAAAATAAATGCGAAATGTAAAGGGGTTAGTATTTTCTTGCGAACAAAGGACTTTAGAGTTTTTAGTGAAAAGAAAGTTTTGAATGTTGCAACTGATTTTGAACTCGAAATTTCGGATATTGTTTTCAATCTGCTTGATAAAATGTTTAATCCAAATATCTTGTATCGCAGTACAGGCGTAATTTTGGATACATTTGTATTTAATGATGAAGCGCAAATGTCCTTGTTTGCAAATGAAACAGTTGAAGAGAAAAAAGAAAAATTATCTAAATGCTTTGATAAATTGGAAGCTCAGTTTGGTAAAGACATAATTCAAACGGGTTTTGTAAAAAAAGATGTATAGAGTTGTCAAATGCTGGGCAGGCATGTGATTATTTTTGAGGCAAAATTTTTAAGGTTTAATATATATAAAAAATTCCCCTTTCTATAACGAAAGAGGAATTTTTTCTTTATTTTGTTTTTTATTCAAAAATCCAACCGTTTGTTAAATCAACTTTTACAGGTTTTAAAAGTTTAATGTAGACTGTTCCTTCCGGTTCAACGTTAAGTTTTTCACCTTTAAGAGTAGCTCTTACAAATTTCATGAACCAGTTTCTGTATTTTGTAACTTCTCCAACGCCGTTGAAAGAAACTGTTTGATCGTTATTAGTGGTTAGTAGAGAGTTGTCTAGTACAAGTACACCGTTTCTAACAAACCATTTTCCTTTTCTAACATCCAAAAGTTGTCCTTTTAGAGTTGAACCTTTGTAAACAAGGATGTATTTGTCTTTTGTTATATAGTTTTCAGGAGCTGAAGCTGAGTAAATGTCGCCGGCATCTGATGTTTGAGAACTAATATATTTTGTAAGTTTTACAGGAACAATTGAGCCTGCAGGGATTATGCCAACGCTTCCTTGAACGACAGCGTTTTCAACGACATAACCTTCACCGGTTTTCTTTCTCATTGCTTCTGCAAGTTTTGCATTTGGATTAAGTTTTGCTTGTTCCATCATTTCGTAAAGAATAGCAGTAACTTCTGCACGTGTAGCCGGTCTGTTTGCTTCTACTTTTGCTTTATTTGCAGAAGGAATTGTAACAAGCATATTTAAAATTTCTGCTTTGCCGGCTGGAATTACGAACCATTCCGGAACTTCATTTGCATCGGCGAATTTTTTAGATAAAACTTCTCTAGCTTTAACATCGCTGATTTGTTCTGTTGTTAGCGCATTAACTGCAACAGAAATAGATTCTGCACGAGTAACCGTGTCATCCGGTCTGAAAGGTTGACCTTCCGGAGGGCAAGAGATTAGGTCGAAATATAAAGCTTTTTGAATTGCGTCATAAGCCCAAAAAGCAGGATCAATATCAGTGAATTTTACCGGTTGAGCGACAGTAGTATGTTCTTGACCAAGAGCCTTAATTGCCATAGATGCAAATTCTGCTCTGCTTACGTTTTCGTCCGGTTTGAATGTTCCATCAGGGTAGCCTACGATAACCCCTTTTTCTGATAAGATTTCAATCTGTTTTGCTGCCCAGTGATTGGTGGCTACATCCGGAAATGCGAAAGCCGGAATTGTAACGAATAGAGTAACAAGGGCAGATAACATAATTTTCAATAGATTTTTCATATTAACCTCTCCTATAATAACTAATTCCATTAATATGCTACACGTAAAAAATATAATCGGCAACATTACTTAAAGTTATGTTAATTACTAGCAAAAAATTTTATTTATGAGGTTTATTTACGGATGTATAATTATTATGCAATAATAGGACGCATATCATGAAAATCCCCAGAGTTAGCAAAAGAACGGTAATGTATGCCGCTGTTGTAACAAAAAGAACAGGCAAACAAATTTTAAACAAAGCAGTAACTTATTCATTACAGCATGAGCCTAATATTGATAAAGTAATGTCAACGGTCGTGGCGGTAAGTTCTTTAATTCCACGTTATGATGCCAAAATGGCTCAAATGGCGAAAAATTTCGATCATCAAGAGTTTGTTCCGACAGTGAACAAAACAGCAAAAAAAATTTCTACAGCTGTAAAAATTCTTACACGAAAGACCGCTGCGACTACAAAAATCATGGCAAAAGGACAGGTTCAAAATTCTATTAAATTGAATATTTTGTTCAATTCTTTGCTTTTAGAGAATGATATGCAGAAAAACCCATTGAATAATAAAGCATGCATTTTCATTAAATCAGCCAAAAAGCATGGGGTAGATCCGACTGTTTTGATGGCAATTGCGATGCATGAATCTGCGAGAGGGACATCAAATGCAACAAAAGTAAAACGCAATATTGGCGGAATTATGACCTCAAAGCAGAAATTAAAACATTTTTCCAATATAGATTTGTGTATAGACCAAATGGCAGAAACATTGGCTTATCATCATAGAGAAAATAAAATTAATACAGTGAAAGAACTTGCAGAAGCCGGCAAATATTGTGGGAAAAGCGAAGCCAAAGAATGGATTAAAAACGTAATGTATTATTTGAACGAATTACAATAATGCGTTTTAGATAATTAATTGTGCACACTTGCAAATATGAAAAAAATATGATATGTTATTTATATCGTTACATTTTATGGAGGGAAGTTGATGAAAAAATTTTTGAAAACCTTATCCTGGGGGGGGGGGTAATAGTCTAAAACCCTCTAGTAGTGCTTGTTTTGAACAATATTCTAACGTTAAGCTTGGTGCGCGCAAGGGAGCGTTTACTTTGGCAGAGGTTTTGATTACTCTAGGTATAATCGGAGTTGTTGCCGCACTAACATTGCCGTCTCTTATTCAAAAATACCAAGATCAAGTGTTGGAAAATCAGTTAAAGAAAATGTACTCAACCCTATCCCAGGGTATTCAAAAAGCAATGGCTGACGATGGCGTTTCTAATTTCGGTGATACAGAGTTGTTTCAGGCTTGTAAATCTCCGGAACAAAAATCCAATGCCTGTGCTCAAATGGTAAAAAAATATTTTAATGTAGTAGCTGTGAAAACAACGCAAAGGGAATACTACAAAAATGTAATACAAACAAAGTATGGAGGATATATTAATGGTGTTGATTGGACTGAAGGACGGGAAGTCTTAGGTTATTACAGAGATAAATCCAATCGTTGGACGATTCCTATTGGGGAAGGTATTCTTTTAACTTATGTTTTAGCTGATGGCTCTGAATTTAAGTTAAGTTTTTACTCAGATGGTGATGCGAGGTTTTATGTTGATACCAATGGTGAAAAAGGCCCAAACACAGAAGATCTTGATGTATTTTTCCTTTCTCAAGATGACAGCGGACTTAGCGGTCTGGAATCAATTCAGAAAAACAATTGGAAGTTCCCGTGGTAGGTAAATATGAATAGTTTGTTGTCATTGGTGTTAATATTTCTGTTTGATTTGCCGGTCATATTGATACCTTTTGCAATAATCGGATTGATAATAATGTTTGTTGTTTCTTTGGTGAAGAAGAATTTTTCAAAATTCTTCTTCATTTATTCGATATTATTTCTACTATTGGTTTTTGGAATTACTTTCGGTGCGATTTGTAATCTTGTTGAGAGTACCGATTATTTTAAGGGACCTGAGTACAGTATCCTTTTCTCAAATCTTTTTGGAATATTAGGTGCATTCGCTGTTGTCGCAATTTGTTATTACAAAAAAGATAACAGGTTGTTTATAATAGTTCCGGTTATTTGTATTGTCTTATATATTTGTAAATTGTACTTTTATGCAGGGTAAAAATGAGACAAAACATAGATACAAATATTTGGAAATTTAATTTAGCGTTATTTTTAAGAGCAATTATTTTGTTATCTCCTGTTTTATTGCTCTTTTATCAGGAAAACGGTTTAACCGTTAAAGATTTATTCTTTTTTCAAGGTATTTTTTATTTAACGTCAATATTGTCAGAATTGCCTGTAGGGTATATTTCTGATGCAATTCCAAGAAAATTTATGTTACTAATATCTTTCGTAATATATTTCGGAATTAACTTTATGTGGCTGAATTGGCATGGCTTTGGCGTTATTTTGCTTGGTGAAATATTGTTCGCAGTCTCAAAAGTGATGATGGATAATGCCATGTCAGGGTATGTCTATGATTATTTAGATACAAAAAACAAAATAAATAAAATGACAAACTATTATGGCTATTTAAATTGCTTTTTAAGCTTGGGAACGGCTGTTGCTGCATTGGTCGGAGCATTTTTGTATTCGAAATTTGGAAGCAGTACTCTTTTGAAATCTGAAATGATTATAATATCTGTGAGTATTGTTTTAATAAGTTTGGTTCCGACAATTCGACTACAAAAGACTTGTTTCAGTTCTATCAAAGACAGAATTTTTTATTTTGGGAAAATGTTAATTACTATATGCAGAAAAAAACAAATAAAATATTATATACTGTATTCTGGGATATTAACGTCTGTTTCTATACTGTTCGCTCTTAGCTTTCAACCTCTTATGCAAAAATCAATGGTTCCGGTATTTATGTTTGGTGTTGTCGCTTTTCTTAATCATGGAACAAGAGCTTTGTCAGGTATAATTGCCGGAAAATATTGTAAAAATTTTAATATAAAGAAAATGGCAAAATTATTACTATTTATATTTATTATCGGCTTTGGATTAATATTTTGGACTTTTTACTCAAA
>OGOP01002199.1_pt1 | contig 12452 bp, 14 predicted proteins | sample 1552591 | NCBI WGS metagenome assembly OGOP01 (sample SAMEA2580120, study PRJEB22360) | human gut metagenome | biome: human gut; feature: human-associated habitat; material: faeces | place: Denmark | collected 2008/2010 | reverse complement strand
TGTTTTAGATCCATCAGTGTCGGCACACATGCATACAGCATATCTTTGATCTCTTCATCCGGCTGTGTCAGATCCGGAACCATAACCACTTTACATCCGGCCGCACAGGCACTTTTGATGCCGTTTGGTGAATCCTCAACCGCCATACATTCTTCCGGGGCAAGTCCGATCTGACTGCATGCATATTCATAGACATCCGGTGCCGGTTTTCCGTGTTCCACCATCGGTGCACAGACAATCTTGTCAAAATACTCATACAGTCCAAACTGTTTCAGATAACGTGTCGTTCTCTCCAGATCACTGGCCGTTGCAACTGCACGGTGTATATTCTTATCTTTCAGATAAGTAAGAATCTCAACTGCCCCCGGTTTTATATCCACTTTGACTGTCTTCAAATATTCTTCCATAATTTTTCTTCGATAACTTCTTACTGCTTCATAATCCAGGTTCGGATCATTCACCATTTTTTTCAAATACTCGGGTGCATATGGCCTCCCCAGAGACCTCAGTGTCAGAACCTGTTCCCTCGTAACCTTATATCCGAAATGTTCAAGAGCCTTTGGCCAGAACATAATATAATATTTCTCCGTGTCCAGTAACGTGCCGTCCATATCAAAAATAACTGCTTTTATCATTTGTTCTCTTCCCCCGTCAGTTTTACGACCGTCATCTCATGATGCATCGCTTTCATCACTGTATCAAACATATCTTTTGTTTTCACACGGATACTGGAAGTATTCACACACGGATGGCATCCGATCCATTCTTCCTTGAGCAGATCCTCATCCACCAGAAGACGTACTGCATTGTCTTTGTCATTCATCAGTCCCATAATGCTGACCGCTCCCGGCGTAATATCCAGATATTTTTCCATATATTCTGCACTCGCAAAAGAAAGTCTCGCACTCCCGATCTGTTTTGAGAGTTCTTTCGTCTTGAACACCTTGTCCCCCGGTATCAAAAGCAGATAAAAATCCGTCTTCTGCCGGTTGCACAGAAACAGATTTTTGCACATTTCCACGCCAAGTGCCTTATCGACCTCTTTGCATGCTTCCATTGTAAAAGCTGCCTCATGATCCATCCTCTGATAATCTACACCAAGACCATCCAGAAAATTGTAAGTACGGATCTCCTTTTCCATTCTGCCTGCTGCATCGGCAGGTCTTCCATTCTGTAATTCCATGTTGTTGTCTCCTGTTATTCCTCTGTATACCTCCGCGATCCGCCGGAGGATACAGCAATCCTGTGAAAAATCAAATCCCTCCACTGATATAAGCTAAAAGTCCCCTGCATCTACGCAGAATATCATCGTAAGTTGCATCAAAATCCCCTGTATACCACGGATCTGCCACGTCACGTGCCGCTGACAGCTGATGCGTCTTCTCATAATCCGCAAAAGAAAGCATCTTATAAATCTTATGCTCCTCATCACCGCCCACAATCCGTGTCATGTTTCTTATATTAGCAGAATCCATTCCAATAAGAAAGTCAAAATTTTCATAATCCTGCCGCGTCATCTGCCTCGCATGATGTGCAATCAGCGGAATCTGCACCTGTCGCAGCTTGTTTCTCGTTCCATAATGCGGCGGATTGCCGATCTCCTCACGGCTGGTCGCCGCAGAATCAATCTCAAAGCAGTCTTCAAGCCCTGCCTGACGGACCAGGTAGGTGAAGACACTCTGGGACATTGTGCTGCGGCAGATGTTGCCGTGACAAACAAATAGTATTTTTAACATTTTTATTTTCTCCTCATTTATGAGTCTTTTTCCTTGTATTTATGAGCATTTTTCTACATTTATCTACATAATATAAAAATGGTAAAAATATTTCTGCTCATTTATGAGTAGATTTTTCTGGTACAGATTCTTGGTACAGAACATGGTATAAACATCAGCCGTACCATTTCTATATTTTTGTAGAAAAATCAATGCTTTTAATCATCTTCATCATCGCTGAAAACAACAACATCAGGTTCTCTATCCAGAGGATACACGCTGTATTGTTTGTTGTTCATCAACTCTCTGAAGTCTTTCTGTACATCTCTTGCTTCTACATGCGTATATACATCCATCGTAACGCCAATGCTGCTGTGACCCATGATTGTTTGTAATGTCTTCGGAGCCATGCCAGCACTTGCCATGTTACTACAGAATGTATGTCGTGCCACATGAGGTGTACAACATTCAATCTCATCTTTATATATAGAGTTAAATCTGTTCAAAGCCCATCTGAAATGATTTTCCCAGTGCTGAGCCACTTCTATATGATTGTCTTTATCAAACCAGATAAATCCAGACACCTTGCGTGTGCCATCTTGTGTGCTCACGACAGGCTCTTTTTTCAGTACAGGTCTGTTCTGTATTGCATTTCTAAAACACTCTTCTACATCGTCAGTCATAGGAACATCACGCATACCAGCGTCCGTCTTTGTACCATCTTCAATGTAGTATGTGTTCTTATCTCCTGTATGAATCCTGATTAACTGCTTATTCACATGTATTACATGTTCATTAAAGTCAATGTCATCAACCGTAAGTCCACAGAACTCTGATATACGAAGCCCAGTGTTGAAAAGTATATACATACCATCGAAATACTTTCTGAAATTCTTATCCGTTCTTACGAAGTCTAAGAATCTTCTCATATCTCGACGTGTAAGTGCATCACGAGTCTTACTTCCACCGTATCTCTTTTTCAGCAATGGAAAATCGAACGGATTAAACGAAATCCATCTGTTTCTTTTTGCCTCTGCAAAAGCTGGACGCAACATACCACGTATGTTCGCAATGCTGCTGTAACCTTTTCCGTGTTTTTCATGTAGATTGTCAAGAAACGCTTGTGCATCCATAGAAGACACATCACAGATTTTCTTTTTACCAAACGCATGACTTTCCAGTGTTTTCAGATTTGTTCTGTATACACTCTTTGTAGTCTCTTTCACATCCTTGCTTTTGTTCTGCACATACAGTTTCGATAGTTCTAACACTGTCATGTTTCCCTTGCCAGCATTGAGACCTTCTATCAACTTCTTCTTGACCTCTGCTTCTTTCTCACGTAACGACAGGTCAGGTTTCCTACCTGCTGGTGTTCTATCATTGTGTGTCAGAGTCCATGAGTACACATCACATGTCTTACCATCGTTATCTACATATGTATAACGATATCTTCCGTCAGACTTTCTCTGACTTTCTCCTGTTTTCAGTTTTCTTCCTTTTTCGTCAAATCTTTCTTTTGCCATTCGATACATTCCTTTCTTTGTGTATCACATCGCACCTTTATTATATACCAATGATATACCATTTTACAACATGAAAATTCGCAACAAAATGACAAAAAATTACGAGTGTGAGAGTAGCAAGAAATCAGTCAATCATCTATTGTTTTTCGTTATGAGAAACGTGAAAGGAGTTTATTTATGTTAGCAGAGCAGATTACATTACAGCATAGTATCGAAGTAGAAGAATCAGTAAAGCCACGTTTTACAAGAGAATACATCTTGAAATACGCTCAGATTGTCATGTATCCAACAAATCGTGCACCTCGTGCGTGTGTACAGATGGTCAATCCAAACATCAAAGATATCTCTTGTATGTTTATTGTACCTGTCGTTCACGAAGACAAGACTACAACTATGACCTCTCTACTCTGGGATGATATCGAGCCTATACATCTTGAACCTGCAGAAATCCTTGATACAGTTGTACGCAAGCCATCAAAATTCGTAATTAAAAAGCTTGACTCTCTTCTGGGCTGTAAATCTGAAGAACAGTCATCAGACCTTTATGTTATTACTAACAGGGAGAAAAGATTCGGTGCTTCTTCTCTTTTGTATGGACATCTTTGGAACAATCTCTTTGATACATTCAAAGAAAATCTCTATATTCTTCCGTCATCCATGCATGAACTCATCATTGCACCTGAATCCATGTTTGAAGATGAATCACCAGAAGAAACACGTGCCAATCTGTTACAGATGGTAAAAGAAGTAAACCAAGAAGTCGTTGAAAGTAGCGATTTTCTTGCCGACCATGTCTACTATGTTGATTATGGTGCTCTGTGCATCACCACTGTAGCATAAAAAAAGAAAGGAGTCATACCATGAGAACAGTACCTGAATTTCATCGTGTCGAGCCTCGTTTGAGGCTTGAGCACTTTCCTCCTGTACCATACGTCATCAGCAACGCACGTGATGCAGTTGAATTCGTGTATGACAACGTACTTAAAGAGAGTTTTACAGAACAGTTCGTCTGCATCTATCTTGATGTAAAATGTCGTCCAGTATGTTACTGTGTACTTGCACGAGGTGATGAATCATCTGTGTATGTAAACTTTAAAGAAGTAATGACACCAGCAATCCTGTATGGTGTCAGTCGTATCATTTGTGTACACAATCATCCTTCAGGCTGCAACACACCATCTCGTCAGGACAGAAGTTTCTCATATAATCTGTATGACTGCTGTAAACGTATGGGATTGGTACTCGTGGACAGCATTGTCTGCGGATGTTGTTCTGAAGAAGAAAAGAGATACAGTTCTATCTCAAAAGAAGATGACCCTGAGAATCCGTGGGAAATCAAACGTCAGGAGACCAAAAAGCGTGAAGAATTTGAAAGAAAACTTCTCGAAGAACGTGAAAGTATCACAAACTCGTGACAGTCCTGTGCACTGATACTGTGCATCGTTGCGTCAACACATTCCAGAAACAAAAAAAATGGGAGCGGACATTGAAGTCTGCTCCCATTCTTGTTTCTATGTAATTTGAAAAGATTCGTGCACAGTATCGGTGCCAGTACCTGCGTCACCTTCTCTTATATAACTATATTATATAAGAAGTGATTTTTACAGTAACTGGTTTACTCTCTTCTGAACCTCACTGTAATTATAACCAGCAGCCTGAAGCTTCTTTTTTCGTGCATCTCCGTTTCCCCACTTGCCAGCAATGACCTCACGTGCAATTGTATCAATAGATTTCTTATTACACAATCTATTGACCTCAGACTGTACAGCATTGTAGTCATAACCTGCTGCAATCAGCTTTTTCTTTCTGTCCTCTCCGTTGCCCCATGCGCCAGCAAGAACCTCTTTCGCAACCTCTGACACACTCTTCTTTGCAGTTCCACTAGAAGAACCAGAAGCAAGCTGATTAACACGGGACTGCACAGCATTGTAATCATAACCTGCTGCTGTAAGTCTATTTTTTCTATCGTCACCGTTTCCCCATGTTCCAGATAACACCTCACGTGCAATCTCATCCAGACTCTTCTTGCCTGAAGAGCCTGAACCGCTGGGAACTGACTCTGTATCATACTTCGGAACACCGAAACCACGAATGTATTTACCGTTCACAGCTAATGTTCTTCTGCCAACCTTGTTTGACATGTTTCCTTCAATGACTGTGATAGTCTTACCATCACATTTTTCAACAATTCCGACATGGTCAGAAGAACCTGTGTTGTCACCTGAACCTGTATCCTGCCAGTCATAAAAAATCACATCACCTGCTTTTGGAACATATGCATCATTTTCGACCCAGCATCCGATGTTCTGGAAACCTTTAATCATGTAATTGCATGAGCATTCTGTTGGAATGATTCTTGTATATCCAAGCTTAACTGCGACAGCAGATACAAAAGTAGCACACCATGCATCTGTATATGTTACCTTGTAACCCCTTGGTCTTGGATTCTGTGTATTATACAAATCAATAATCTTTCTGTGTGAACCGTCAGACTCTTTGCATCCGAGCCAACTCTGAGCCTGAGCCACAACCTTTGTTCTATCGTAACCCATAGTTTTGTTTTCCTCCTTGTTGTCACTCTTAGACAACATACTTGTATCAAAAAGTGTGTTCATATCAACGTTTCCGTTGATTCCTGACACCTTTCCTGAACTCGTATACTGCTGCATACTACAAGAAAAATCTGCCTCACCGTTGTAATCAGCAAGCCAGATTTTATAATTTTTCTTGATATCACCAGTATAATAATTCTTGTAATAATCAATGTTCATGTACACACCAATTTTCTTACATCCGAGCTTCTCAAGAGCTTTGATATATTCTAATGTGTACAATGAACATTTCTCACGTGTACATGTCTCTCCGTTTCGTTTCCATGTGTCATATTCCAAGTCAGCGAAAATCCATGTATTTGCAATGTCCAGTCCTGCTGCTTTCATATTCGCAACAGTTGACTTTGCATTATCAACTGTAGAAGCATTGTCAGTATAAATGAAGTGATACACCATCACAGCAATACCATTTTTCTGACATCCTTTTACATTCTCAATGAATCGCTTGTCAATCGTATTTCTGTAACCCTCACGGAGCACAGCGAACTGTACTCCGTCTTTTTTTGCTTTTGACCAGTCGATATTGTCCTGCCAATAGCTTACGTCAATACCTTTCATATGTATCACACTCCTATTCTTCGTCATCATCTTCGAAGATGTTACTGTCTGTACTGTTTCCATCAGCAAATCCTTCAGCAACGATGTAACTAATCATCGTACCGAATGCCATGATGATTGTACTGACCTGAGCAACTTCAGATTCAGCACAGTTGAAATACATCATGATTGCAGATACGAAAGAGATAAGTGCAACCCACAGTTTTCTGCTTGTAAGTTTTCTGATAATCATTTCTTTTGTAGTTTCATTGTTCTTCATAGTGTTAATCCTCCTGTTTTTTCTCTACAGACTTCTCAAGAGTTTCAACTTTCTCTTCAAGTCTGAACATTCTCTCAACAACGCTGTTATGTTTCTCTACCTGCTTTGTCAGATTAGAGATTCGTTCGTCCTGTACAGCGTTGTGTTTCTCAAGTTCTCTTGTAAGAGTGTTCTGCACTTTATCATTTCCAGCTCTGACCGTAATGATTGTCGTACAGATTGTGACGAACGATGTTAAAATTGTAATAAGTAAGTTTGTATCCATGTTTTCTATACCTCCGTGTATATTAAATAATCTGACAAGTCACCACTGGAAAATTGTCAATTGTATCTGACGTGATATAATACATCAATGCTTGTGATACAATAGTAGACTTCACTGGTTGAATTGCATAAGGATAAAGATGTACTGTAGTGGCTGTTTTATCTGAAGGAATTTTGCACCATGCTCTCACAGCAAAGTTCCCTTGACTATATGAACTGTTGTAACCAGTAATAATGAATGATACATCAGCAAATGCACCGCTTTTGCCTTCAAACACAAACTGATGAACCGTCATTTTTGTAAATGCATAATTAGCTATCAGTTCATTGTTGCTATTTACACAGTTGACTTTCAACATGTCTGTAATCTCAACATTACTCTGGTGTGGGATATGTACCTTTGTGGTCCCGAACGGATTTCCGCTCATCGCTGTTGTCTGAGAACCTATGAAGACAACTTGATTTGAACTGATGACAACAAACACAGCAATATCACCAGCACTCCACATTCCAACACTTTCACCACCAACAATTGTGTAACCGACATTTTGGACTTTTAAAGATGATGTTGTACGTGCTTTTGATGCATTTGCAAATTTCACACACAGAATCTTGCCGATTGGCGACGGATAACTGAAATCTGCTACCAACGTTGAATACAAGTTGAGACTGACAGTTGCAATATTACTTGAGTTTGTACTTGTTCCGTAATAAACCTTCATCGCAACTTTCGTAGTAGTTTCAAGTGAAGTCTTTGCACTTTTGAATCTCGCGGTTGAAAGTGCTGTCTCATCATCTGCCGTATTCACTTCTGAACCGATTTTCACAATGCCTGCTTCATCTGCTGTTGCAGATTTTGCTGATACTGTATTGTCTACAATATCAATACCTGTCCCTGCCGTAAGTTTATCCTGTTTATCAGAAAGAGCTGACTTCATCTTTTCCCAAAGATGAGCCAGCCCTGTTTTATCTAAAAATCCTGACATACACCGTCACTCCTTTCTTACTGAGCAACGATATTATCAATCTCAGTGTTTGTAATGCTAACTAAGTCAGCCTTTGCCCAGTATCCAGACAAATCTACATCAGTGTTACCGATTTTCTCCCATGCTCCACTGTAATAGATGTATTCATCGTAGTTATCCTGTGGACCATGTTCATGTGATAACAGATAAATCTTACCTGCTTCTCCTGTGGATGGTAACTCTGACACAACAGCAAAGCTGATTCCAGTGATAGCACCTACAGCATTGTTGATTGCCTGTGTAATCTGCTCATTTGTCATTGCATCCGTGATTCCGTATCCTGCAAGTGTAGAAGCCTTGTCTGCTTTCCCATTCCACTTTGTACGCTCTGCTGATGTGATATGAATATCACTGTTTCCAGTGTGTTTTGTTAAATCCGCAGCAGCCGCACGTGTTGTGTCAGTTGGATGTCTGTGGTCTCCACGTGCAAAAGATGTCTCTGTTCCGACATCCGCATCACCGTCCATCTTTGGAACAGTTGAACTTGCTGTAGAACCCTCTGGTACATCTTTTGCTGTGATATATCCGCTGTCATTCGTCAACTCTGATGTCTTTGTGACTTTGTTCTTTGTAACAAGTTCTTTGACTTTCTGCCATAAATACAGAACACCATCACTATTCAAAAAGTTTGCCATAATAATTTACCTCCGTATGTTTTAAAATTTCAAAAGACTCTCAAGTTCTTGATTGCTGATACTTTCAAGTCCAATGTCCGTGAATGATTTATTGCCCAGCAACTCAACACCGTTGAGCTGTGGCTTGTTTTTCAATTTCTCATAGTCATCTGTACCACCAGCACCAACTACAATGCGTTCTGCACTACCAACCTCGTATTCATGTTCCTGAGCTTCACTTTCCATGAACACTTCATTGCTGATAGATTCCAATGATACAGACACCTGAACAGGAATGCTGTTACTCATGTTCAATCTCTCCGTTTCTCAGAATTGGATTGACTGGTACAGAGATAATATTCGAAGCCCAAGCTGTACCGTTACTGTCAATTCCTCGTACCTGCATCTTTGCAGTACCTGCCTTGAACAGAAGTGTCTGTGACTGTGTCAGAAATACACTAACTTTATTACCATCAATAACCACATCATCACCTCTCAGTGTCACAAGTAAATCATTCTGTTTAAATGTAACCTCTACTGTATGACCATCCAGATTCTCGAAATCTGAGACTGTAATGATGTAGCTTGGTGTTGTTCCTCTTGTCATAATTTACCTCCTTATTTTATACAACTAGCTCCACGCCCGGTTGATACATTATGCCGTAATGCCACAAACTCTTTCCTGACTGTGTAGGATTAGCAGCCCATGCACCACCATATATGAATTTTCCATCAAATTGTGAACCTGAGTTATGCATATCCCCTTTGATACCGTGTACCCATACTTTCGTATCACCATATTCGCCAGTTTCGTTTGGTACAAACTCAACAGATACGCAAATACTTCCAAGTCCTGAAAAATCAATGTCACCATCCTCTGTTTTTCCCTGAAAGAAACACGGAACAGTTATACAATCATACTGTCTGTGTTTATATCCTCGCAGTGCTGCAAAGTACACAGGTGACGTTTCAATGTATGTGATATAGATTCGTGTATCGTCTGATGCAATATACGCAAGAGCTGTATCATCCTCAATATTGTATTCATAACTTTTCAGCTTATAAATCAACGGAATGTCTGACGTCTTCTGATAAATCTGATACTTTGTAGTGTTTCCATCACTTGTAACATTTACATCAGCAATCTCAGTTGCATACTCATCAGTCTCAGGAGTAACAAGACTATCAACTGTAACACTAATATTTCCACCTGAACCACTGCCACTGCCACCGCTACCGCTCGTAACATCATTCTTAAGACTGTCTGTTGTGTCTTTAATGTCATTTATATCTTTCGTTGTCTTTGATGAATCACGTCTCAGTTTCTCCGATAAATCACCACGCTGTAATGTTCCAAGCGTGATTTTCTTCACTGCATTATCCAACTCAATATCCATGCTTGAGACTGGCAATTGTGTTTGAATTGGTGGATTATACACAGTGGCAACAACATTCAGTGCTGACGGAAAACTAATACGCGGATTATCACTTTCATATCCTTTCGCATAGTGTAAATCTGCAACATTCACGTCAATGAACATTGTCTCTAATGTTTTACGTGTCATATACTCACGTGCTGTCTGTAATAGCTCAGATGCACTCTTTACGCTAGAGAACTCTACTTTTTCATACTGTAAGCCTACCGCATCTACAAGACTGTTCGTGATGTAAATTTTTCCGTTATTTACATCTGTACGATTTATGAGAGTTAAGTTCTGACCTACAAGATACTGTTGTGATGTATTAGCATTTAAAATATGCAAGTCATCAACCTCATCCACGCTGTCAGTTGAACTGATAGTTGGACCGATTGGAACAATTGCTGACGGTATGTCTGTTCCTACAACCTTTCTTGATAAATCGAGTATATTCTTACCAAGTTCTACTGTCTGTGTCGCAACTGTTGTCACAATATCAGACACCCACAACAATAATGGAGTTGTACCGTAAGCACTTTGTGAATATGTAATATACATAAATCCACCCAGCTCATCACGTAAAGATGATAAAGCTTCAATGGATTTATCAAAGTTAAACTTACGGTATACATTACCGTGAACACTTTTTGCATTCGATTTGAGTACCTGTATTTTCCGATTGTCAGGAACCTGTGAATTATGCTGTTCTACAATGTATTCAAGCATATCCTGCGCATCCATCGTAGCTCCGCCATCTTCATCAAAGCTGATTTTTGATTGATACACGAAAGGTGCGACAAGAGTATCATTTAGATACCCATACGCACCTTCTACATAATAGTGTTTCTTGTTGTTGTATTTCGTTGTGATTTCGGTTGGTCTACCTGTAAAAATCAATGATGTTCCCTCATACACAGCATATGTATCATTCATAACATCCTCAAGGTTTGCAGCCTGTCCATCTGTTGTATCAAACTCAAGATATCCAGCAGCATTTAATTCAAGATGCAACTTCGGACTTACAAGAAATCTTCCATCAAAAATCTCTGTGCCGTTGCGTTTTACATAATAAATCGACATATATGTATCACCTCGCTTATGCTTCCGGCGGGTCGATGCTGTAACTGAGTGTACATTCTGCGTATTTTACTGAATTACCAGAATGATTCACCCAGTTACTGACCTCAACTCGTCCTGTGTATGTTTCACCCTCAAACACAATCGTGTTACGTTTTCCATGTATTGCATTAATGATTTGCTGATGCAGCTTTTCATTCCCACCTATTACATAGAACTCCCAGTCACCTTCACGTGGTCCATACGGTATAGAACCCTGTAATGATTCTGTGAAATCGTAACGCTTGCTGAAATAAGGAATATCAATATAATTTGTCTTCGTAGATGGAGCAGCAAGAACAGGAGGCTCCGTAGGCACAAGATGCCATGATGTGTATGTGTTGTAATTTCCAATATCTATTGAATACTTTGATAATTTACTCATGACTGTCTACTTCTCCTTTCTGCTCTCTGTCCAAGTTCTGAGTCAATCGCTGGTGTAAGCTCACCAACCAATGCACCAGAGTCAAGAACTACATTTCCACGCTGTGGAAGATACTGCTTCATAATGCTAAGCATAGATTCCATCATTGCAACTACACTCGCACCGCCTGTGCTGTTATCAATCATTGTCTGCAGCTTATCAAGTGGCACGACAGCCTCAGAACCAGCTTCACCTACACCGATGATGCTTGGACTATTGAAAATACCGCCTGTCTTGTACCAATTCACATTTACGGTTGGAACCGTGCCAGACTTAGCATTGAATGTGCCATCCATGCTGAAGTGTGGAAGTTGGATATTGTGACTCAGACTTAACTTTGTACTACTGAACGCTTTTTGAATACGTTGCAGTGATGATTTGATTGCTGTTTCTACATCTGACATCTTTGTAGTTGTTACAGTCTGTAAATTAGAAAGGCTATTCGTCCATGCATCAACTGGCTTTGTGGAATGATTACTAAATACATCCACGATTGAATTCAGTCCATTTGATACAATATCTTTCAGCCCTTTCACACCTGCATCAATCACATCTACAGAATTCTGAATGTACTGCATAGAATCAGCAGCTTTCTTTGACTGTTTTGCAACACCTTTCACGCTTTCATACAGTCCAAGCATTGCCAAGTCTAAGATTCCTACACCACCAGCGGCTAATGTCATAGTTCCTGCAAATGTTACAAGTGCCAAATCAGATGCTGCAAGAGCAAGTGCAAGAGTGCCTGCCGATACACCAAGAGCAAGCAATCCAGGCGTTGCTGTCAGCGCACTTGCCGACATTGAAACGATTGCACCGCCAATCTGTAACAGAGCTTTTGCAGCTTCACCGCCATACTCGCTCATGGTAGGAAATTGTGATGCTAGTAATGCAATTCCTGCTGATGCAACACCGATGCCAACACCG
>OGOP01002196.1_pt1 | contig 12471 bp, 9 predicted proteins | sample 1552591 | NCBI WGS metagenome assembly OGOP01 (sample SAMEA2580120, study PRJEB22360) | human gut metagenome | biome: human gut; feature: human-associated habitat; material: faeces | place: Denmark | collected 2008/2010 | reverse complement strand
TTGGTCCAATATTACCAGTTTGCAAATTGCCAGATCGTTGAAATATCCTGATACTAAAGTCAAGGGCAATGGTAATTACAAGTTTGCCTTGTATACTAGTAAACATTGTCATTATTCTGTTGAAAAAGGGGCTATCTTATTGGGATTGGGATCAGAAAATGTATTTAAAGTTGATGTTGATGAAAATGGTGTAATGGATGTTGATTCTTTGAAACAAGTGATTGAAAAAACCAAGAAAGAAGGCTATACCCCATTATATATTAATGCCACTGCCGGTACTACTGTGTTTGGGTCCTATGATCCATTCTTGGAAATTAGTAAAGTTGCCAAAGAACACAATATCCATTTCCACATTGATGGATCCTGGGGTGGAAATGTTATTTTTTCACCAAAATATAGAGATAGATTAGCCGGAAGCGAATATGCTGATTCCATTACTGTTAATCCCCATAAAATGTTGGGTATTCCAAACACTTGTTCATTTTTGTTGTTGCCTCAAGTGGCCAATTTCCAAACTGCCATGTCATTGAAAGCTCCTTATTTATTCCATGGACGTGAACTGGGTTCTGATGAAAACTATGATCTTGCTGATGGTACAATGGGGTGTGGTAGAAGAAGTGATGCCTTCAAATTTTACTTGGGTTGGTTATATTATGGTGAACAAGGATTCGCCAAACGTGTTGAACATGCTTATTCTATTATGGAATATTTTGTTCAATCAATAAGATCAAATCCTAATTTCGAAATTGTTGGTCCTCAATCACCTCAATGTCTTCAAGTTTGTTTCTATTATCATCCAGCAACTGTGAACAAATCAAATACTGAAATAACAAGATATGTCTCGAGAAAATTACATAAATTAGGGAAATATTTAGTTGATTTTAGTCCTAATCCTGTTGATGATACTCAAGGTGAATTTTTCCGTGTGGTGTTCAATTCTCCTATTTTGAGTGATAAAATTGTTGACGAATTGATCGCTTCAATAATTAGTGTGGGCAAAGAATTAGAGTAAACAGGGACGGTGAGGTGATACCAATGAATGCTTATCAATATATATTTTTACAAATAAAGATTATGATATACATATATAATGTAGCTGTTATCTCTATTAATTGGATTTCTCGATCCTTACTTATCTATGGTTTATTGTTGTAATCTGTTGAATAAACTTGACGATAGATTAAAACTACGCTTACGTTAGGGGTCTTAACGCGGAATGTTTTTCCGATTCAACAAAAAAAAAGTAACATTGGTTTCATGTTACATTAAGAAGTACAATGTAACATGAATGTTTTTTGGAAAAGTTCTGTTGCAATTTGAATACAACATAATTTATAGTTAGCTATAGATCATTGCAACCAGTATTGTTTACCCCAGGTGAGTGTTTGATTCTTCCCCACACAATCTGACAAAAACTTTAACACAATCCGACTAGTAACAACAATATTATTCTCGAAATCTTGAACTTTGAGTTGTGGGGAACGTATAAACTGGATGGGAAGATGTATATCGGTGAATTATCCGATAAAACCTTGTCTTTTTAGGATAGTTAGAATTTAGTTTTAGAACTTAGTTGATATTTGATATCAACGGTTTGTAACTATAAGCTCAAGTGGGACATAATTTTCTGATGCAAACCCATATTCAAGGTATACACTACGAGTTGTTTTGATGTTTTTTATTATTGTTGTCTGGAAATACCTAACAAATGTTTCAAACGGTGCCTGTTGTTTAACAAAATGCTAAAGGCATATTTCAGATTCATGAACTGATATTTGGTTTATTGCAAGCCTACTCAGTTCAGCTGGATTAGCACACAAAACTACTGCTGAAAAGCCTTCTAAACGGCTTTGTAAAGTGGCGGGAATAAATGTCCAAGGCATTATGTTCCCAATACGACTAACTTCGTGAAAAGATCTTGAAAATCTTATATTAAATGGCGTTATAACAGTGTTTGTTTTACTTTTAACAATAGCTAGTAAACTACATTTTTCGGTAGTTTGACCCTAAATAAAGACTAACATTCTCACTTAATAGACGGTAGCTGCAGGGATGAAATTAAACAATCCACCAAGTAGTAGTGAAAGGGGAAAATTTCTGTTGCATTTAATGGGTTGAGCTTTATATACAGGAAATGTAACATGGTAACATTTTACGATTTTTCGATTTAATTTAGATAAGTTTCTTGCCACAAGAATTTATTGTGTTACATAAGCCACTCTGTAATAATGAAGGACTTTGTAATATGAGCTGAAACACCTTAGTTACTGTTCAACATCACTACTCTGTGTTTATCCAATAGTGGTAGAAGATTTTACTAAGGACCAAGAACTTTGACATTGACAGGTGGAATGAGAGCGCATAATCTTGTCGTCGGAAAAAATGAAGCGTGGGAAAAAAATTTTTCCCTTCTGTTAGGGTTAATTTCTTAAAGGCTATAAAAGTGGAGAATGAAATGCGGCTATTTTTTGTTGTATTGTTTTTTTTTTTTAACCCACACGATGATGGAAATCGACAATCAGTTTAACAAAAAAGGAATAACTCGAGGGCTTTTTTTTGGTATATGAAATACTCTTCCTAGTATAATCTTAAATCTATAAAGATTAGAAGTATATAGATTTCTTGGTTTCCACTTGTTTTTTTTTTTTTCTGGTTTCATGTTCCATTTTTATTTATAAAATACTACCCACATACAATTGAAATTAGTTTGTTTTTGCTTTGCTTAAAGATACTTGATTGAATTACTCAAAACAATAAAGTTATTTCACATTGTCTAATCTAATAAACGTCACTCGTTAACTAATCGAGTTTTTTTTTTTTGGTTATTTCCTTGTATCTAGATTGGAAAGTTTTCAAAAGATAAAGTGGAGACACCAGCAATTCAAAAAGAAAAATACCCAACCACAGATTTACGGCATTGGAACAACCCTTGTTTTTGCAATTCAAGATCTATAAATTCTAATCAATATACCTTGATATCATAAAATTTAAAAAATAATTATTTTTTTGATTTTCGCAAAGCCTTAGCCTACTCAGCCGCCGGTTTGTTTATTTTTGCTTAAGTCACTGTTTAAGCTGTTTTTTATTAAATTATATGTTAGCTTAGACTAACATATAAAGCTTCAGGTCAAGGGCAAAAATTCAAGGCTTGCATAATTGCAATATACAAACTGCAAAATAAAAAAATCAGCCATACTAAGAGCCTACCGCCCTTAATACGGCTGTTATTTATATAAACAGATACTAATGTATTATTTAATTTTGACCGAAAAGTATTACGCTTAATATAAAGCACGGCTTATACATTGAATCTAAACAAAACAACATCGCCGTCCTGCATAACATATTCCTTGCCCTCACTGCGAACAAGACCTTTTTCTTTAGCAGCTGTCATAGAACCACACTTTACAAGGTCATCAAAGGAAATAACCTCGGCTCTGATAAAGCCACGCTCAAAGTCGGTGTGGATTTTACCTGCCGCCTGCGGAGCCTTTGTACCCTTTGTAATAGTCCATGCTCTAACCTCCTGCTTGCCGGCTGTAAGGTAGGATATAAGCCCCAATAGGTCATAGCAGGCTGTAATAAGTCTGTCAAGGCCGGACTGTGTAAGACCTATGTCGTTGAGGAACATATCACGCTCCTCCTTTTCCATATCTACCAGCTGCTCCTCCAGCTCGGCACAAATAGGAAGTACGGCGGCGTGCTCGCTGTCAGCTATTGCTTTAACCTGCTTATAGTATTCATTATTTTCAATGCCGTTTGCAAAGTCTGTGTCGCTTACATTGGCTGCGTATATAATAGGCTTGTTTGTCAAAAGTGCAACTGAATTTAACAGGGCTTTTTCATCGTCGTTACATTCAACGCTTCTTGCTGACCTTCCCTCTTCAAGGGCAGCCTTTACTCTTTCAAAAAACTCCAAGTCAACAGCATATTTTTTGTCAGCCTTTATAAGCTTTTTAGTTTTGTCTATTCTTCTTTCAATCATTTCAAGGTCAGACAAAACAAGCTCTAAATTAATAGTTTCAATATCTCTTGCAGGATCAACCGAACCGTCTACATGAATAATGTCGTCATTATCAAAGCAACGCACAACATGAACAACTGCGTCTACCTCACGAATATTTGACAGGAATTTATTTCCGAGTCCCTCACCCTTAGAAGCACCCTTTACCAAACCGGCAATATCAACAAACTCTATTGTAGCAGGCGTAAACTTATCAGGGTCATACATTTCTGCCAGCTTGTCCAGTCTTTTATCCGGTACAGAAACCACTCCCACATTTGGCTCTATGGTACAAAACGGATAGTTAGCGGACTGAGCACCGGCGTTTGTTATTGCGTTAAACAGTGTACTTTTGCCTACATTTGGCAAACCTACCATTCCAAGCTTCATTTATTTCAAATCCTTTCTGTGATACAATCATCTAATTACCTATTATATCAAACAATATAATTTATAGCAACCTACAGTAACGTATATTGTAATTCTATTTTCTGCGTTGTAATAGATATACCCATTTTTAGGTAAAGAATAATCACAAAAAAGCGACACAAAAGCCCTGAAAAGCAATGTTGTTTACCGTAATTCAGCATATTAACAAGCCCTTACGCAAATAGAGTATGTCAGTATGCTGTATTTGTATGTGCTGTATTGTGCAGTTTAAACGAATTGATAAAAATATAACAAATACACTGGATTTCCAAAAAGCTTTGTAGTACAATATAGTTACAGTAAGTAAGTTATTTTTTTAACATACTTTTTGTTCTTAAAATTTGAATATTTTGTCTTAATATAAATTCCATTAAACAAAAGGCAGTCGTACCGGCCCGGGTGCGGCTGCCCTTTGTTTGTAAAATTACAGATTATTCAATGCTTTTTTAGTTAATGGCAGTTAATTTTTTGCTTTGTATTGACAAAGCTGTTGGTTAAATATAGAATATAAGTATTATTTTTAGGCTGTGAAAAAATCAGCACAGCTCTATTTACAGGAGGTATTTTTGTGAACAATAAGCCGGGTATAAAAGAAAGAATTTCAGACGGAACCTATGCGGCAATAGGTGTTATTGCAATAGCTTTGGTTATTGCTGCAATCGTATTGCTCTTTGTGACAAGTGCAAATTCTGAAAAGAGTAACGGTACAGAAGCAGGCAGTACATCTGCAACTCAAGTGAGCAATGACAGCAGCTCCTCTGACAGTTCAAGCAGTGACAGCAGCTCCTCTGACAGTTCAAGCAGTGACAGCAGCTCATCTGACAGTTCAAGCAGTGACAGCAGCTCCTCTGACAGTTCAAGCAGTGACAGCAGCTCCTCTGACAGTTCAAGCAGTGACAGCAGCTCCTCTGACAGTTCAGACAGTGACAGCAGCTCCTCTGACAGTTCAGACAGTGACAGCAGCTCATCTGACAGTTCAAGCAGTGACAGCGACAACGCAAGCAAGAGCGATGACGAGCTTGCACTTGACGCAGCTAACGCCTACTGTGCAGAGAGAGTTAAAAAGCACGACACAATATCCGACATTACATACAATGACAAATTTACAGAAACAAACGGGGTATATCAGTTCGAGTTTACTGTTAAGTATTCAAACGACGCAGGCGATAAAAAGGCCGAGGTTACAGTTGAAAAGGACGAAAACGGCAAGTATGCGGGCAAGCATCTTACAATTATATCTGACGACGAATAAGCAGTATGTAATTCTTTGAAAGCTACAGAAAAAATGAACAGATTTAAAAGGTTCACGGCTTTTAGCAGGCCGTGAACCTTTTTCTTTTGTTAGTATAATAACCGTATTTTGTTACCGTCTGTTTTGATTTGCACAGGGGGGCATTTTGAAGCTGCGACAAGGCGTTTTTCTGTTATTTTTCAAAGTGAGATAAATTAATCTTTTTACGCCTGGTGGTTACTATCATAAATAATGATGAGCTAAGCATTAAGCACACTACAAGGGCCGCTTTTTCGTGAATTAAATTGCTGAAAAGCGTTCCTGCTGCGGCACCGGTAAAAAATGCAGTGTTTATTGCTGTGTAACGCAAAAAATGCGTAAAGTGCTCCTTTTCTTTAGTAGAAAAATATTTACGGAGCCTTTCGGCAGAGCTTCGCAGATTGCCCGTACACATTGTGCAGGCATATGGTGTGTTGTAAATTGCCCTAAAGCTTTGCACCTGTATAGCACTTAAAAAGGATACCACAAGCGTAACTATTATGTTAGGCACCCATGGCGGCATACAGCCTACCAAAATAAGCAGCAGTATTTCGGCAGCTATGGTTATAACCTCAATGGTAACTACCCTGTTTCGGGTAATTTTGGTATTAAGGTAGTCGGTAATAAACACACCTACAAAATAAGCCGCTATAGGTACGGCGTACATCAGGCAGGTTAAAAAGTTGCCCTCTGTTAGGTTTATTCCCATAAATATTATGTTGCCTGTTTGTGCAAAAGCAAATACTCCGCCACGGGTAATGTATGTATATGCGTCAATGAATCCTCCCGACGCCGCCATAATTAAGCCTATATGCAGTGTTTTGTGCGGGGGTGTCATAGCCTTTTGCTTTTTATTCACAGTATCACCTCATATAACCCAAAATTTACAGTTTACAAAGTACATTTCTCTATATCGGCTTTACAGTCGGTATGAAATGCAGATAATCAGTCTTTATACTTTAAGTCTTCTACAGTCCAGTCGTTTAGCACTCTGCACATAGTTTTACCCTCAGCCTTTGCACCGTGAAGGTCGTGGTCAAGGTAGTTTCCGCATTCTTCCTTTTTATCTCCCGGAATTTCACCCTCATAATCTCTAATAAACTCAAAGGTTTCCTTTACAAGGTCTATTACCTGCTGTGGCTTTAGGCTGTCTCTTACAATTAAATAACAGCCTGTTCTGCAGCCCATAGGTCCAAAGTAGATTATGCTGTCGGCATAAGGGCTGTTGCGTACATATGTGGCAAACAGATGCTCTACGGTATGCAGTGCGCCTGTTTCCAAATAATTGCCGTTGTTTGGCTTACGCATACGAATGTCATAGGTAACGATGTCACCGTCTATTCTTGATGTATAAATGCCCTCTGTAAGGGTGTCGTGGTTAATAGTAAAGCTTGCAATTTTTTTCATACTTAATTCTCCTCTACTTTCTTCAAAGCATCAGCTTTTTCATCTCGTTTTTTATTGTATATAAACATAAGCACAGCCATTAGGCAAATTATTGCGTAGCCAACCCAGCTTAACCGGTCGGGAATTTGACCAAACACAACAAAGCCTATTGCGGCGGTGAAAATGATTTGCGAATAGTCATAAACCGAAACATCCTTTGCCGGTGCATAGCAGTATGCAGAGGTTATGGTAAACTGACCTCCGGCGGCACTTAGTCCTGCCAAAATAAGCATAGCCAGCTGTACAAGCGACATCGGTGTGAAATCTAAAATTAAAAGCGGCAGAGTCACCAAGCACGAAAAGCCGGAGAAAAAGCACACAATAATCGGCCCTTTTACTCCCCTCTGCCCTAACATTCGTACAAATGTATATGCCAATCCGGCACACATACCGCCGCACAGGGCAAGCAATGCCGGAATAGTTGAAATATTTGAAAAGCTTGGTTTAACAACACACATAGCACCCACTAACGCACCCGTTACAATAAGCATTTGCACCGGCTTTATTTTTTCTTTTAAAAGGAAAATACTGAAAACAATAGCAAAAAACGGCGACATCTTGTTAAGAATAGAGGCGTCTGCCAAATCTAGGTGGTCAAGTGCGTAAAAGTTACACAATATACCCAGCGTGCCGAACAGTGACCTTAAAAAAAGCGGCCCAAAGGCTTTCTTTGGCAGTTTTAAGCTGGTATGATTTTTTATCAATATTGCACCGGCAAAGAAAAAGGCCACAAAATTTCTGAAAAAGCTTTTTTGTACAGAGGGCAGGTCGCCTGCCAGCCTTACAAACATCATCATCAGTGCAAAGAAAAATGCTGACAGAATAATTAAAATTATTCCCTTATTCAGCGGTTTCATATTTTTCCAACTACTCATTGCGTAACGCCCTCTTTTATTAAACTAATATACATTATATCACACCTTTTGCCTGAATTCCAGTTTGAGGCATACCACCAAGCAAAACTAATCCATATTTAAGCAAAGGACATTTTTTGAGCATAATTGCAATGCAAAAGGCTGAAAATGTACCCGCATTTCCAGCCTTTGTTTAACAATATTATACCTCAACCACTGTTTTTTTACTGCACACTGTTTCTCCGTCAATGTCAGTAATGTATGAGGCCTTTTTTAACAGCTCTTCGTTTTTCTTATCAACTGTTATTACTGTAAGAATAAATCCCTTGCCCACATCTTGGGCTGATGTATTTTTATAATATGTATACCTAAGTGATGTCATACCTTCCGCAACAACAATTTTATCAATATTTACATAATCATTTGCGTTTTCAAGCGGCAATAAGCATAGGAACAGAGAGTTATCTTTGAAAAATGCGTCATCATAGTTTTTCCCGACAGAAAGCAACTCATGCACATCGTTTTGCGTATTTTTTCCAACCGACAACCGGTCAAACATATCTTCCCACTCGTTTACGCTTGTTATAGGCAACATCTGATGTGTATAAAAATCGTTTACAGATTGCTGTATATTGTCGTAATCCTCCTCCGGAATATTAAACTTACAGTAAGTTTTATTATCGGAAGTATAAATGTTATTTAATGAAAAATAATATTGGTCTGCTTTGAATTCCAGATTTTTACATGAAATGGAATTTACGGTAATTAAAGACACCACACTTATAATTATGGCTATTACCTTGGTTTGAATAGTCAAGTGTGTAAGAATACACAGAAGCAAATCACAAACTAACAGTATAAATACCAAAACATAAAATAAAATATTTGAAGCATTAAAAAATAATATAACAGAGAAAATTATTATTGCCGATGACATCAAAAGAAGTATGGCGGCTGTCGGCTTTTCAAAGTCTATGTCAAACTTTCGTACGATAAAAAAAACAGCCAACATTGCAGCTATAAATATTAATAACGATAGCTGTAAATATCCTTCTTTGTATAATTCATCATAATTATACATTCGCAACAGCTTTAAAAAAGTTATTAACCCCAAACTGCCACAGACAAAGCATGTAACAACATTTATTACAACTGAAAAATTGTTCCTTTCCTCCGGAAATTCATAATTATTAAAAGTATTATTCAAACTATTACCCTTCTTTTTGTTCTCCAAAAATATATTTTAGATTCTTATACATCTTGTTGCACATTTTTCTATATCCTTATCATGAGTAACTACTACAACAGTTTTTCCGCTTTCGTTTAGTGATTTTAGCAGTGAAAGTATAACATCTCTGTTTTCTACATCTAAGCTGCCGGTAGGCTCATCTGCCAAAATCAGCTCAGAGGGCTTTAGCATAATCCTTGCAACAGCAACTCTTTGCTGTTCACCTCCGCTTAATTGAAAAACCTTTTTATTTTCATAGTTTTCAAGACCAACCGACTTAAGGGCCTCATTTATTTTTTGCTTTTTCTGCTCTTTGCTTAACTTTAGATACTTTGTGCCTACCTCTAAATTTTTTATAACAGTTTCATCCTCTATTAACCCATAGTTCTGAAACAGATAAGAAATGTGATATCTTAAAAGCTTATTGCCCTCTTTTGATTGAAAAAATGGATTTTTTATACCACAAATTTCAACATCACCGCTGTCAGCCTTATCCAACAAACCAATAATATTTAACAAGGTAGATTTGCCTGCACCGCTTTTACCGGTTATAATAACAAATTCCCCTTTTTCAATTTCTAAGGAGTAATCATTAAATACTACATTTGAACCATAACTCTTTGATATATTTGACAATTTAACAATACTCAAGTTTATTCCCCTTTCAGAACACTTAAAATATTTTTTTGGTTTACTCGTTTTTCGGTTATAAAAAATACGACTAAATCTAAAATGATTATAAGCAGAAGACATATTGGCTCTATTATCATACTAAAGTATGTTTTCATAATAATACAAGCCACAGTCAAAAATAAAATAATACCTATCAATAAAATAATATACCTTTTATAGATGTCAAAGAAAGACACACCGCACAGCTTTTCTATTGCAATTTTTTCCTTGTTATTTTCTATATAAATTTTTGCCATAAAAATTGACAGGATAACAGAAGAAATTAAATAAACCATAGAAAAAGCTAACTGATAAACAAAATCCTGCACATATGTACTTATTACATTAGAAAATGTATTTTCAACAAAAGGTGTTTCTAATACAACATCCTCAATTCCTGCCTGTTTCAGGTATGGCAACAATTCTGAGTAAGGGTCATCTGTATTGACCTTTAAAAGATAAAACTGGTTTGACATACCCGGAAGCATTTCTTCTGTCATTATTTCAGAATCGTAGATAACAATATCGGGGTTATCCAAATGTCCCAGTGTTGTTTGACCGGTCATGGCATTAAAGCTGTTTATGGTTTCATTTTCTTTATAAACAATCATATGCAGGTCATTAATATTGGCAGTACCAAAGTACATCTCCAAAAGGCTATTATACTCGTCGTATAAACCTTCTTGAGTGTACCCTCTGCTTTCAGAAACCAATATATTAAGCTTTCCGTCAACAAAATCCTTTTCAGATATTAGGGTACCGTCAGCTTTATGTATTGGATTTACTGACAGATAATTCTTGTCTATTATTATTTTTTTTTGCCCGCTGTATTCTGCAAATGAGCTTACTCCGTCCGGCGCAGTTTGATAATTTAAGCTGTTAATGTATATACCGTCAAACTTGTCAACAGTAATATCATAAAACTTATTAAATTTGGGTACATATTCATAATATACATCTTCATTATCCAAATCTACCTTTGTTACATACAGATTGGTAGCAGCTCTGTTGTTAATAATAGATGAAATGTTTTTTGATTGAACAAACAGGGAATATGAGTTATTAATAAGCTGAAAGCATATAGACAGGTTTATAACAAGCATAATCAAAAACGCAATTTTAGAAATAAGCAACACTATAAAAATTGCTTTCTTTTTACTTTTTCCCTTCAGGTACAAACCGTAATTATTGCTGGTTTTCACTACAATAACGGCTGTAACTAGGAAAATGGCCAGTATGCCGACAAAAGACAGCAGTATATCCCTAACAGAGAACATAAAATAAGAAGCAAAAGTATTTTTATATAGAACGCTTACCAATAAAAAGTTTACAAATTCTATAATAAACAGCAGTACGCCAAATACAGTAAAGTTCCTTTTTAATTCCTCTGCAATAACATCCTTTGCCGTATAACCGTTCATCCTTTTTACAGCGTACTTTCTGCCCTGTGACAAAAGGTAGAAAATTATACTAAGACACATAAGGACAAACAACAGCAAGTACGGCTGCTGCATATCGTTCATGCTTTGTGCAAAGCCACTGTCTGTCAGCTCAACTAACAGTCCCAATTCTTTTAAGGCTTCCATTACAGTATAAACATCGTCAGACGAAGTGTAAAAAACACAGCTTTTAAGCACGTATTTCTCTATATAACTGAAATCCTCAATTGTAACATCACAAGTGGCAGAGGATATTCCCATGGGATAAACCTCAAAGTTTTTTACTGTAGATAGTGTTGAAAAGCACTGATTAGGGGATAAAATCTTTCCGTTATTTTTTAAATCCAACTTCTGAAAAAAGTCATCCTTGTTGTTGGTTTTATACAGTATATATGAGGTTTTTTCTGATGAAAAGTCTGTTGCTCTATACATTAAATTGGCATTTATGCTTGCCATTTTTTCCTCTAAAAGCTTTATATAGTCCTTATTTGTATAATTCCCACGAAGCTGTTTTACGCTTATTTCCTTTAATCCCTCATAAGGAAGCATTTCGCAATAGTTAGAGTAATTAAAAAATGTAATTATTGATAACATGGTAAAAAACACTACAAACAATAAACACATTATTTTTTTCACAGTAACACCACCATTTCTTAATAAAAAAAGGTTGTCCCACAAAAGTGAGCCAACCTTTTTACAATTATTTGTACTTTTTTAAGCCGAATATTTGTTACAATTTCCTCACACACAGTGTCGTTAGTGTAACATATTATTTAATCAAAGTCAATATATTTACATTATATTTGTGCTTATTTTTTCTATACTGCAAATAGCTGTGAGCTGTCTGGGAAAAAATCAAAAAGTCCTTAAAGCCAAAGCTTAGGATTAAAAAACAGCCTGCTAAATACTTTTAATAATAGTTGTGCAAGCCAAACCGTCTAAATAAAAAAAGCCAAGATTCTCTGCTTTAGAATCCTGACTCGTTGTCCTTTTTAATTCCCACTTTTCGGTAGGGTACACCGCTTTTTTAGTTCCCACTCTTCGGTAGGGTACACCGCTTTTTTAGTTCCCACTCTTCGGTAGGGTACACCGCTTTTTTAGTTCCCACTCTTCGGTAGGGTACACCGCTT
>OGOP01002193.1_pt1 | contig 12483 bp, 12 predicted proteins | sample 1552591 | NCBI WGS metagenome assembly OGOP01 (sample SAMEA2580120, study PRJEB22360) | human gut metagenome | biome: human gut; feature: human-associated habitat; material: faeces | place: Denmark | collected 2008/2010 | reverse complement strand
TGTGACCGGGCAAGTTCCCGTTGTTGGCGAGGGCGTGAATGAGATCATCGACTTTGGCTTTACCAACACCGAAACCCTGACCGGCACCGCCCAGTGGGGCAAGAGCGCCGCCAAGATCAGCGACAACTTGGAGGACTGGGCCGACAAGGTGCTGACCAACGGCTTTGCCAATGTGGACATGGCAATCATGGGCAAAACCGCGCTGCGCAATTTCCTTGCGGACGAGAAGATCAGCAAAATGCTGGACAACCGCCGCGTGGAAATGGGCCTTATCCACCCGCGCGACCTGCCCAACGGCGTGAAGTATGTGGGCCACCTGAACAGCCCCAACATCGACATTTACACCTACGCCGAGGTGTACTTGGACGATTGGACTGACCCCGCCGCCCCCAAGACCCTGCCCCTTGTGCCGGAGAACAAGGTTGTGCTGATCGCCAGCCACCCCGACTACATGATGGCTTATGGTGCCTGCACCTACATTGAGGATAGCACCCAGCAGTGGGTCACGGCACAGACTGACCGCCTGCTGCGCAGCTTTGTGAAGCACCAGCCTGACCGCCGTATGCTGGAATTGCAGGCCCGCCCGCTGCCCATCCCCGACAAGGTGGACAGTTGGTTTGTTGCCACCGTTTGTTGATATGCACCCCCCTGCCCGGTGACGGGCGGGGGCTTTTTACTGTGGAGGTGAGAGCGTGGCACTGTTTGAACTAAAGCAGGATACAGGGAGCGGGGCGGCAGCACCGTGGGCACCGCCCACATTCAAGGACTGCGTGGCGGCGGATATTGACGCGGCCTTTTTTGAGGAAAACGAACACGCAGACCGCCACACCGTTGACGGTAAAGATGTGCTGATCGTTTTAGAGGACGACGATTTGCGCGAACATTCGGCGCATTGGGAGGCCGGGGCAAAGCAGAACTTTGATACCGGCCTATACACGGCGCACACCATCCTGTATATCCGGGTGGAGGACTACGGGCCGAAGCCGAAGATTGGCAAGCAACTGGTGCTTGACAAGGGCACCAAGAGCCAGCGCACCTACACGATCAACCTTTGCCAAGAGGAAAGCGGCGTGTACCGTATGACGATGGAGAGGACACGGCAGTGAGCAATGTTACTTACAGCGCCGGGAACCTGACCATTACCGTTGCGGGGCTGGACACGGTAGAGCAGGCGCTTGGCGACCTGAAACGCAAGACCCCGGCGGCGGCAAAAGTGGCAATCAACGCCACGGCGCGGCAGGCGCGAAAGCTGATGGTTGCCAAGGCAAAGACCCGTTACGCCGTGAATGCCGCAGGCAGGCGGCACCTGAAAGACCTTGTACAGCGCAAGAAAGCCAGCAACAGCAGTTTGCTGGCAGAACTTCATGTCGCCAGTATGCGCAACGACCTTGGTTATTTTAAGACCAGCCCGGCGGTGCCGACGCACTTTACAAGTACGGGTTGGGTTCAAGGGCCGAGCGTATGGAAAGGCAAGGTGCTAAAAGCCAACGGAATGAGAGAGCTGCCCGGCAGAGGAAACCGCAGCAAGGCGTTTTTGGTGGAGTTCCACAACAAAAACGGAAACAACCACATTGGCATGGTACAGCGCGTAATTGGGTCTAAATCAGAACACACCCGGACAAAACGAGATCGCCCACGCTGGCGAAATTCTAAAGGCAATGTAGAAAAGCTGGTGACTTTGGGCAGCCCAAGTATTACAGCCATGCACCACACCATTTGGCCGGAGGTTGAGCCGAGCGTGGAAGAATACCTGCAAGAACGGTTGCAGGCACAGGTTGAGCGAGTATTGGCGAGAGCCGGAAAGAAGTGAGCCACCATGAGAAATCACCCAACGACGGCAGCGAGGGCGGACATTGGCCGCACCCCGCAGCTTTGCCAAGACGCGCTGATCGAAATGCTGAAAGAACTGTTTGCGGGTAAGCTGTTTTGCGGCCAAGAGGGGCGCAAGGCACTGAAAATCTACAAGCAGGACTTGCCCATACCGCAGAGTGATGATGCCGATGTGGACACCGACAAGGCCGAGGCACCCTACATTGTGGTGCGGATGACTGGCGGACAGATCGAGGACGACGACAGCCCGCAGACCGTGGACTTTAGCCTGATCGTGTGCGCCTATGACACGGGCCTTGACCGTGAGGGCTGGCAGGATGTGGCGAACATCAAAGAGGACATTATCCAGCGGGTATGCAAGGCCCCCTACTTTGGCGGCGCATTTACCGTTTTGAAGCCGATTACTTGGGCCTTGCAGGAGGACGACACGCACCCCTATTACTTTGGAGCGTGTACCCTGACCTGCACGGCACCTGCCATGACGCAGGATGAACAGTTAAAGGAGTACCTATGACTAAGAAACAGGAGCAGGCCGCCGAGGCGGCCACCGCCCCGGAGATCACCGGGGAAACCGAAGCCAAGACCGAACACAAGACCCCGTGCGTTTACTGCGGGCCGAGTGTGCGCGGCGTGGCACGGCAGTACACCGTGTACGCCAGCGGTAACACCCCGGCGGCGCTGGACGAGTTTGTGAAGCAGCACCCGGCGGCCAAGAATCTGCTTGTGCCGGTGGAACGCTTTGCACAGACGCGCAAGGCGCTGGAAACTGCAGGCACGGCGGAAAGCATTTTGTACAACAAGATCAAAAACGAACTGTAAGGAGGAACAACCGATATGGCTACATACAAACATGGCGTATATACCAGCGAACAGGCCACCAGTATGACCGCCCCCGTGACCGGCACCGCCGGTTTGCAGGTGGTTGTGGGCACCGCGCCCGTGAATATGCTGGAACACCCGGAGCAGGCCGTGAATACACCGCTGCTGGTGTACAACTACAAGGAGGCTGTGGCCGCCGTTGGCTACCATGACAACTTTGCCGCGTATACCCTGTGCGAGAGTATCAGCGCGGCGTTCAGCGTTGTGGGCACCGGCCCGCTGGTGCTTATCAATGTGCTTGACCCTGCCAAGCATACGGCGGACATTGCCGAAACCACCGTGCAGGTGAACAGCGGTGTTGCCGTGCTGGATGCGGTAGGTGTGCTGCTGGACAAGCTGACCGTGAAAAGCGGCAGCACTGCCCTGACCCGTGACACCGACTACACGGCCAGCTTTAACAACGATGGCACCCTGAACATTGTGCCGCTGGCAGGCGGCAAGGCAGCCAGTGCCACTACCCTGACCGTGACAGGCAAGAAACTTGACCCCAGCAAGGTTAAGGCCGCCGACATTGTGGGCGGCGTAGACGCAGCCACAGGCAAGGAAACCGGCCTTGAAGTGGTGCGGCAGATTTACCCCAAGCTGTCCATGACGCCGGGTATTCTGCTGGCACCGCGCTTTAGCATGGACGCCACCGTGGCCGCTGCTTTGCAGGCCAAGGCCAAGGAGATCAACGGCGTGTTCAAGGCTGTGTGCATTGTGGACATTGACAGCACTGCAAGCGGCGCTACCAAATACACCGATGTGAAGCAGCGCAAGGAGGCGCAGGCCGTGAGCGACGCGAACGCCTATGCTGTGTGGCCCTGCGCCAAGGTTGGCGAAGTGGTTTACAGCGGCAGCGCCCTTGCCGCCGCCCTGACTGCCTACACTGACGCGGTGAACGCCGATACCCCGAATGTAAGCCCGTCCAACAAGACGCTGGCGATCAGCGCCGCCTGCCTTGCGGACGGCACCGAGGTTGTGCTTGACCAAGAGCAGGCCAACACCGTGAACGGCTTTGGCGTTGCCACTTTCCTGAACATGAGCGGTTTCCGCCTGTGGGGCAACAACACCGCTGCATACCCCAGCACCACCGACCCGAAAGACAGATGGTTCAGTGTACGGCGCTTCCTTTCTTGGGCAGCGAACAGTTTTATCCTGACCTACTTTTCCAAGGTGGACAGCCCCGCCAACAAGCGGTTGATCGAGGCTATTGTGGACAGCGAGAATGTGCGCGGCAACGGCTTTGTGGCCCGTGGCGTGTGCGCCCGCTATGAGGTGATCTACGACGAGGCGGAGAACACCACTGCCGACCTGCTGGATGGCAAGATCACTTTCCACCAGTACATCACCCCCTACACCCCGGCGGAGGACATCGAGGATGTTATCGAGTTTGACCCGGACGCACTGACCACGGCTTTGAGCTGATAAAGGAGGTACAGAGCTATGATTAGCAACAACTATATCCCGGAGAAGATCAATGACGCGAACGCCTACCTTGACGGTACGCGGATGATCGGCGTTGCCGCCAGCGTTGACCTGCCGGAAGTGAACATGAAAACCGGCACCGTGGAGGGCTTTGGTGTTGGCGGCGAGATTGATTCCCCCACAATCGGACAGTGGGAGAGCTTTGAACAGGAGGTGCAGTTTAACACGCTGTATTCCAGCGCCGTTGATATGCTGAACCCCCTGACCGTGGTGAACCTGACTTTCCGCGCGGCGCAGCAGGTGTACGACAAGACCGGCGGCTATGACTTTAAGGGCCTGCGCGTGGTCGAGATGGGCCGCGTGAAGAAGTTCAAGCCCGGCAAGATCGAGAAAAGCGAGGGCATGGAGGCCACCGTTACGCTGGAGCTGACCTACATTATGATCGAGGTTGACGGTGAGCAGCTTATCGAAATCGACAAGCTGAACGGCGTTTACAAGGTCAAGGGTGTGGATATGCTGGCAAAGGTGCGCAGCCTGATCTAACCAAAACAACCCCAAGAGCATGAACCCGCCCCCGGAATGAGCCGGAGGCGGGTATGCTTTTATTTTTGAGAAGCACTGACACACTGAAAAGGAGCTGTACATTATGGCAGAAGAAAAGAATATGACCGTGGCAACCGAGGAGAAAACCGAGGCGACGGCACCTAAGACCGAAAACCAGTACCTTTTGAAGCTGAACCGCCCTTATGTTTTTGAGGGCAAGGAGTATGCGGAGATCGACCTTGCCGGGCTGGACAAGCTGACCGTGCAGGACGCGATCAACGCGCAGCGGCAGCTTTTCAACGAGCGGGAGCCTGCCGCCATGCTGCTGTGCGAAACCACCACCGCCTTTGTGCGCATTTTGGCTGCCAAGGCCACCGGCCTGCCGATTGAGTTTTTCAAGTTGGCACCGCGCAGCGTTTCCCGCAGAATCTACGGCATGGTGATGGGGTACATGAATGTGGACAGCAACACCGAGAACCACATTATGCGGCTGGAAAAGCCCTACTACTTTGAGGGCAAGCAGTACACGGAGATTGACCTGAACGGCGTTGCAGACCTGAACAGCCTGAACGAGAGCGCGGCGGAAAACCGCCTAACCCGCGCGGGCTTTATGGTGACGGACACCAGCTACAACTACCTGTACGCCTGTATCCTTGCCGGAATGGCAACGGGCTTGCCGGAGGAGTTCTTTACCGGGCTGCCGCTGTACGAAGTGCTGAAAATTAAAAACGCCGTGAACGACGCGGGTTTTTTCGAGTAAAGGGCGGTGCGAAAGCATTACGCAAGGCCGCCATACGCCTTGCCGCTGTGACGCGGACAGGCGTTGATTTTTACCTGAATTTGCCGACCCGTGAGTTCGCCAAGCTGAACGACGAGGTGGCGGAGGAATGGCGACGAGCAAAACATTAGAGCTTAGTATCAAGATCGCGGGCCGGATGGACAAAAGCCTGACGGCGGCGATCAATGGTACACAAAGCAAAATTGGCAGTTTAACCAAGAGCATAAGCAACATTGGCACCGTCGGCCTTGCCACTATGGGCGCGGTTGCCACCGCCGCAGCGGTGGGCATTGCGGGCTGCACCAAGGAGGCACAGGCGCTTGAAAGCGCCATGGCCCCCGTGGTGCGCTATGTGGACGGCTTGGCGGACGCCAGCGGTGCGGTGAGTGACGCGATTGCCGACAACGGCAAGACCTTTAAGCAGAACTACGGCGCACTGAAAACCTATATCCAAGACCTTAGTACCGAGATACCGCGAACCACCGACCAGCTAACGGCCATGAGCGCCGCGCTGGGACAATCGGGCATTGGGGTAGACAAGCAGCTAACAACGGGGTATCTGCGTGATACTGCTGTGGCCGCAACGGCTATGGACTTGGACGACCAGACCGCCGGCAACTATGTGGCAAAGTGGGAGGCCAGCTTCAACTTTGACCACAAACAGGTTATGACCCTGTTAGACCAAATCAACTACCTTGGTGCCCATAACGCAACCACGGCAGGAGAAATTGCACAGAGCGTGAACAGCGCGGCGTCGATGGGCCAGATTGCAGGCGTTGACCCGGCGGCTACTGCCGCTATGGCAACGGCCATGCAGGCTACCGGCGTTGCCACTGACCGGGTAGGCACGAGCATTTCCCGCATTTACACCAATTTGAGCAAGGGCAGCAACGCTACCAAGGCCCAAAAGGAAATGTGGGAGGAGCTGGGCTTTACCGCCGAGGGCATAGCCAAGAGTATGCAGACCGACGGCGTGGGCACCTTGAAAGAAGTTTTTACCGCTTTGCAGGATATGCCGGACGAACGCAAGGTTGCTGCACTTAGCACCCTGTTTGGGCAGTGGGCCATTGAGGGCGGCGCAAAGATCACAAACAATTTAGGCGCTTACGAAAAGGCGCTTGCAATGGTGAGCGACCCAAGCCTGTACACCGGCAGTATGGAGCGGGAGTTTATTATTCAGGCCAGCACCAGCGAAAGCATTGACACGATGGTGAAAAACTCCGTGACAGCGCTAAAGCAGGACATTGGCACGGAGTTTTTGCCCGTGAAGAAAACCTTGTCGCTGGCTGTGATCGACCTGATGAACGGTGTGCGTAAGGATATGCCGCAGCTGCAAACGCTGGCCGGAACGCTGGCCGACCTGTTGAGCGCCGGTATTTCCAAGCTGGGCGACGCGCTGCAAGCAGCCCTGCCCTATGTGCAAAAGACGCTGGACTATGTAGCGAACAACGGGCCGCAGGTGGCCGGAATCCTTGGCGGGTTGGCCGGAACCTTTGCGGCCATGAAGTTTGCGCCGCTGGCCGGGAATCTTTTGGAGGGAGCCGGGAGCCTGCTGTTTGGTGAGAGCGGCGGGCTTGGCGCGGCGGCGGGCGGCAGCAAGAGAAGCGGCGGCCTGCTGGGCGCGGCGAGCAGTTTGTTCACCGGCGGACAGAAGTTTGCGGGCAATGCCGTTGGCACGATCAGCAATGTGGCCGAGGCCGCAGGCGTTGGCGCGACAATGGCAAACTCCAACATGACACGGACGCAGTGGGGAGCCGTTACCACCAACGGGAGCGGCAGCTTTATGCAGCGGTTGGAGAACAGCGCCATTGGTGCTTACTTTGGCATTAAAAACCGTGGAACGCTGACCAACCAAAAGGGAACCGACTACAAGTTTATGCAGGGCCTTATGGGCGTGGCCGGGCAGATCACCGACGCAAAGCAAGGCGGCGGACTGCTGGGTATGGCAAAGAACGCTGTGACGGGCAGCCCCATAGGGCAGTATTTTGGCGGAATCCGTGCGGCAGCCGGGAGTGTGGCGAATACCACCATCGGCAGCAAGATCGCAGGTTTCGGCAAGGGCACCATTGGTGTGAGCAAAGAAATCCTTGCGGGCATTGCAGGGCCGGAGGGCTTGGGCCTGACCAACCTTGTGAGCGGTGCCAAGGGGCTTGCACAGAACGGTGCTGGCTGGGTGGCCGGAAAAGCCGGGAATGTGATCTCCACCGTAGCGAACAGCGGCGTGGGGCAGGCAGTCGGCGGCGCGGCGGGCAAGGTTGGCGGCGTGGCAAAGGGCGTGGTGAGCGTTGGCTCTAACGCCTTGGGTGCGCTGGGCAACTTTGCCGGAGCCGGGGCCGGACTGCTGGGCAGCGTTTGGGGGCCGGTAGCAGGAGGCTTTGGCAGCCTGTTTGCCGGGGCAGCCCCGGTAATTGCTGCGATCAGCGGCATTATTGCCGTGGTAAGCATTTTGGGCGACCACTTGGAGGACATACGCGGCATAGTCGTGAATGTGTTTGGTGAAACCGGCGGACAGGTATTTGATGTGTTCACCGGCAAGCTGCAAGGCGTGGCCGACTTTGTGACGGGGCTTTTCAGCGAGGGCGGCGTGGCCGCTGCGCTGGCCCCCCTGCAGAACACGATCACAAACCTGTTTGGTGAGAACGCTGGCGCAGCCTTTGGCGGCGTGGTGACTATCCTGCAATCCATCATGGGTGTGGTTGGGCAAATCGTGACCTTTGCGACGGGCACGGTCAAGCCGATCATACAGGATGTATTTACCTTTATCACGGGTACGGTGCTGCCCATTATTTTGCAGACCTTTACGGCGGCAGCGCCGACGATAGCCAGCATAATTTCCAATATTGGCAGTGCGGTTATGACGGGTATGCAGATCATTGGCAGCGCCATTCAAGCGGCAATGCCGATCATACAGGGCATTATTACCGTGATTATGACCATTGGCAGCGTGGTTGTGCCCGCACTGCTGGCCGGGTTTGAATCGTTCGGCGCGGGAATCAGTGCGGTTATGAGCGCGATTCAGGGTATCTTCCAAGGCTTGATTACTTTTATTACCGGGGTGTTCTCCGGCAGTTGGAGCCAAGCGTGGGAGGGAATCAAGCAGATTTTCGGTTCTGCTTTCGACGGACTGGTGGCGCTGTGCAAAGCGCCGCTGAACGCCGTTATTGCGATCATCAACAAGGCGATTTCCGGCATTAACGGTTTGGGCCTGACTATCCCGGAATGGGTGCCCATACTTGGCGGCAAGAGCTTTTCCGTCAATATACCCACCTTGCCCATGCTGGCAAGGGGCGGCTTTACGGACGGTGTTTCTATCGCCGGTGAAGCCGGAACCGAGGCGGTAATCAGTTTCCAGCGCGGAGTACGCAGCGACAACATCAACACTTGGACGCAGGCGGGCCGTATGCTGGGGGTAAGCGGAGAGCAGGCCGCCGTGGCGGCAGGTGTACCGTATGCCGACGGCGGCGGTGCGGTGGAGCTGGCGACGCTTGAGGCGACGCAGGGTAACAACGCTGTGGAGCTGCAAGAGATCGACACCGGCAAGCCGCAGCCGGAACAGGACGGCGGCGGAACCCCGGACGGCGGCGGGCAGGTTGTATTTGCACCGCAGATCACCGTGCAGGGCAACGCTGACCGGGCTGTACTGGAAAGCGTTTTGGACGACGCGCAACAGCGGTTTGAACTTTGGTACGAACAAATGATGCGCCGAAAGGCGCGGACGGCCTACTGACAGGAGAAACGATATGGCATACACAACAAAGAGCGGTGACACTTGGGATGTGATTGCAAAGCAGGTGTACGGCAGTGAATACCATGCGGACATTCTGATGGCGGCCAACCCGCAGCAGATCGACACTTTCCTTTTTGAGGCCGGGGTGGTGCTTGCCACCCCGGTTTTGGAGGAGGAGCGCGACGGACTGCTGCCACCGTGGAAGTACGAGGCAAGCTATGAATAACGGCAGACGGGTTGAATTGGATGTAACCTACAACAATGCCCCCTTTGCCGGGCAGGTAGGCGCGGAGATCGAGAGCCTGACCTATGTTGACAATGCCGCCGACGACAGCGACAGCATAGACATTACGCTGGACGCACAGGACAGTAAATGGCTGCACGGCTGGCTGCCGGAGGAGGGCGCGACCCTGCGCCCGCGCATTATCGGGCGGGATTGGAACGGCCCCGGTGACACCCATGTGATGGAGTGCGGGCTATTTATCCTTGACGATGTGGATTACCAAGACGCGCCGACCACTTTACAGGTGGGCGGTGTGAGCAAGCCGAGCGACACCGATTTTAGCGAGTTGGAGCGGGAAACCATTTGGAAGAACACATCCATAAAGCGAATTGGGGAAAGCATTGCCGGGCGGTACGGGCTGGGGTTCACCTATGACGCAGACGATTACGACATAGAGTGCGACGAACAGGACGGCACCGACAGCAGTTACTACAACACCCTTTGCAAAAACTACGGTCTGATCTTAAAAGTGTACGCAAAGCGGCTGTGGGTATATGACCGGGAGCGCTACAAGGGCAAGCGGGCCGTGCAGGACTTTGACCGCACGAACATTATACCCGGCAGTTTGAGTTACAACACGACCCTGTCCGGCACCTATACGGGCGGGTATTTTACCTACACCGACGCCGACAAGGACTTGGACATTGTGTGCAGCGTAGGCGGCGGCAACCACACCAAGAATGTGAACCGCCGTGCCACCAGCGTTTTTGACGCAAGCGTACAGCTTTGCGCCGAGATCAACAATGCCAACCACGGCAGGGTGAAGCTGAAATTTTCCGTTATGGGCAACTGGGGCGTGAGCGCCGGAAACAACCTGCGCCTGACCGGGTACGGGGATGGCCTGAACGGAGGAATCAACGGCAAATACTTTGTGGACAAGGTGACGCACAAGTACACCAAGAGCGGCGGCTTTGTGACCAGCTTTGAGTGCAGCGGTATTTTTGACCCGTTCCATTACTGGGATGTGGGCGGACATATCGAATACCACCAAAGCGAGGACAGCAGCAGCGAAAGCTACAACAGCGCCTACGAAACCACCAGCCCGGCGGCCAATGCGGCCAGCGCGGCGGCGGGCGCAACGGCGGGCGCGGCGGTGACGCTGACCAAGGCACCGTTCTATTACACAAGCGTTGCCCCGAAGCCGAGCTGCTACAAGAGCGGCACATTCTATTTCTATGACGGTATTTTGGTGAATAACCGATACCGCATTACCAACACCGCCGCAAGGTGCGGCAAGCTGCCCGTGGGCAAGAATGTTACCGGCTGGGTGCCAGCCAGCTATTGCAACGGCGGCGGGATTACGACGAAGTGAGGAGGCGCAGCATTGGCAAGCACCAACAGAACCGGGCGCGTGAGTGCCATTGACTACGAGGCCGGAACTTACGAAGTGACCTACTTTGACCGGGGCAAGAGCGTGACCCGGCAGATAAACGCCATGAGCAACGGCGAATACAAAATGCCCTGCGTGGGGCAGGTCGTGAGTGTTGCCCACAACAGCAACGGCACGGCGGCGGGCACCACCACCGGCACCGGGTGTCCTGCCGGGGTATACGGATCCAGCATCTTATCCACCACAATATAAGTGCAAATCCGGTCGCCCTCAAATGTATTGGTAGAATAGAACAAATACAGGCCGCTCTCGTTCTGCACAATCTGGGAGTCAATGGAAAAGGGATGCAAAATCTGCTTCTCCTGTCCAAAGGGGCCGAGGGGATTATCCGCCTGACTGACAAACAGTGCCTCCCGATGACCGCCCTGATCCGGAGTATCGCCAAAGAACTCATAAGAACAATACATATAATATGTACCATCCAGTTCAATAACGCTGGGCGCCCAGAAGTTATGCTCCCCGGGCACGGTAAACACCATACCGTGAAATTGCCAACCGGTGAGCAGATCATCCGAGCTGTAAGCGTAAATGCCATCATCGCCGGTGGTATAAATGTAATATCGACCGCCACTTTCCAGAATAAACGGATCTGCCTGACCGATATAATTCTCTTTTTTTGTTTCTAACAGCTGCATAAGTGCGCTCCTTCTTCAAAAATCAGCACCATTATACACGCTGGCGCGGTCTTTGCCTACCGGTATGGACCAAATTCTTAAAATTCAGTACAGTGCACAAAAAAGTGCCAAAGAATTTGTGCAATAAGGCAGGAATCAGGCGAAATTTTGCCGTGGAATTGCAAATTGTCAACTTATTTTATGATTATGGTTGACATTTACGCAAAATCAAGGCATAATAGTACAAAATTCAATGCGAGGTAAAAAGTATGTCAGAAACAACCGCAGCTGCCGAAAGCAGCAAGAAGAAGAAAAAACTCCGCACGGTAGACATTGCCTATATCGGTCTGTTTGCCGCACTGATCGCTGTGTGCGCCCAGATCGCCGTGCCCATGACCGTGTCCTTTACCATGCAGACCTTTGCCGTTTGCCTGTGCGCCGGACTGCTGGGGTGGAAGCGCTCCACCGTGTCCGTAATCGTGTACATTCTGCTGGATATGGTAGGACTGCCCATCTTTACCGGGTTCAAAAGCGGCGTGGCAGCCATTACCGGTCCCACCGGCGGCTACATTGTCGGCTTTGTCCTGACCGCACTGATCACCGGCGCTTTGGTGCAAAAGTTCGGTCACAAGTTTTGGCAGTTGATCCTGTTTATGGTAATCGGCCTGACTGTATGCTACGCCTTTGGCACCGTGTGGTTCATCATTGCTTACAAAGCCACATTAAAAGCGGCGCTGGCCACCTGCGTGGTGCCATTCCTGCTGCCGGAGTGCGGCAAGATCCTGCTGGCAGCCCTACTTACCAATCGGCTGATTCGCTTTGTAAAATAAATCTTAAACGACATAAAGAAACGCAAGGTGCGAAATACACCTTGCGTTTTTTACTATCTTATACTGCGTAAAGCATTTGCAACAGGCGCTTTCCCGTCGCAGTGGTGAACAGCTTTTCTCTGCCGACTTGCACGGCTTCTTCGGAAAGCCCCTCCTCATACGCATTCACCAAAAAGTCCGCCTCAATTAAAATGCGCAAAGT
>OGOP01002191.1_pt1 | contig 12490 bp, 5 predicted proteins | sample 1552591 | NCBI WGS metagenome assembly OGOP01 (sample SAMEA2580120, study PRJEB22360) | human gut metagenome | biome: human gut; feature: human-associated habitat; material: faeces | place: Denmark | collected 2008/2010 | reverse complement strand
TCACCGGTCAGTTCCAGTGTCAGACCTTTCGGGATAAATGCACCGAAGCTCTGTCCGCCGGCACCGTTGCAGTGTACAGTGATGGTGTCATCTGCAAGTCCGTTTTTATTCTTTCTGGTGATCTCTGCACCAAGGATGGTTCCGAATGTACGGTCAATGTTTGTCAGGTTTACAGAAAGCTCTGTTTTCTGACCTTTATTGATGGCATTTACGCATTTCTTAACCAGAACCTTTTCATCCATGGTCTTTTCCAGTTCGAAGTTATATACGGCTTTCGGGTCAAAAGTAACTTTCTGGTCTTTGCCTGCGAACGGATTGTTCAGGATTGCACTTAAGTCTACTTTACCCTGATGTGGTTCTGGTACATTGTCTGTCTGAACCAGGAGATCTGTACGGCCAACCATTTCGCTGACTGTACGGAATCCGAGCTTGGACATGTATTCTCTTAATTCCTGTGCGATGAAACGCATGAAGTTCTCTACATATTCCGGTTTTCCTTTAAATCTCTTGCGGAGTTCCGGATTCTGTGTTGCCACACCTACCGGGCAGGTATCCAGGTTGCATACACGCATCATTACACATCCCATGGTTACGAGAGGAGCTGTTGCAAAGCCGAATTCCTCTGCACCCATCAATGCTGCGATTGCAACGTCACGACCACTCATAAGCTTACCGTCTGTCTCAATGCGGACACGATTTCTCAGCCCATTTTTGAGCAGTGTCTGATGTGTTTCTGCAAGTCCCAGTTCCCATGGAAGTCCTGCATTATGGATAGAACTTCTTGGAGCTGCACCTGTACCTCCGTCATAGCCAGAGATCAGGATCGTCTGTGCGCCTGCTTTGGCAACACCTGCTGCAACTGTGCCCACGCCTGCTTCAGATACCAGTTTAACAGAAATATCTGCATATTTATTTGCATTCTTAAGGTCATAGATTAACTGTGCCAGGTCCTCGATAGAATAGATATCGTGATGCGGTGGTGGGGAAATCAGGCTGACACCCGGTGTAGAATGACGGGTTTTGGCAATCCATGGATATACCTTCTTTGCAGGAAGATGTCCGCCTTCACCAGGTTTTGCACCCTGTGCCATCTTGATCTGGATTTCTCTTGCAGATACAAGATAACGGCTGGTTACACCGAAACGTCCGCTGGCAACCTGTTTGATCGCGGAGCATCTGTCATCGCTGCTTCCTGCGGAATCCAGTCTTTCGTCACTTTCACCGCCCTCACCTGTATTGGATTTTCCATGAAGGTGATTCATGGCGATTGCCAGTGTCTCATGTGCTTCCTGTGAAATGGAACCATAGGACATAGCACCTGTCTTAAATCGTTTTACGATATCATCTACGCTCTCCACTTCTTCAAGTGGAACCGGAGTCTCAGCAAACTTAAAGTCCAGAAGTCCTCTTAAGTTTCCGTGGTTTTCTTTATCTACCAGATCTGTGTACTGTTTGAACAGATCGTAGCTTCCTGTCCATGTGGACTGCTGCAGAAGATGGATAGTCTGAGGATTGTAACGATGTTCCTCTCCCTGGCTTCTCATCTTGTGTGCGCCTACGCTGTCCAGAGTCAGGTCTGTAGGAAGTCCTAATGGGTCAAATGCTTCTGAGTGAAGCTTCTCTACATTTTCTTCAATATCATCCAGAGTGATTCCGCCTACACGGCTGACTGTACCAGTAAAGTATTTCTCGATCACATCTGAGGAAATACCGATTGCCTCAAAGATCTGAGATCCCTGATAAGACTGGATGGTGGAAATACCCATCTTGGAAGCAATCTTTACAATACCGCTGATGACTGCATGATTGTAGTCATCTACTGCTGCATAATAGTCTTTCTCCAGCATATGGCTGTCGATCAGTTCATGAATAGTCTCAAGGGCAAGGTACGGGTTGATGGCACTTGCACCGTAACCAAGTAAGGTTGCAAAGTGATGTACTTCTCTTGGCTCACCGGATTCCAGGATAATTGCAAGGGAGGTACTCTTTTTCGTCTTTACCAGATGCTGATGAACTGCGGATACTGCCAGAAGTGACGGAATCGGCATATGGTTTTCATCTACTCCTCTGTCTGAAAGAACAAGGATATTTGCACCCTCGCGGAATACTTTATCTACTTCTACGAAAAGACGGTCAATAGCTCTCTCAAGCTTGGTGCTCTTGTAATATAAGGTAGAAACAACTGCTGTCTTGAAGCCCTCATGCTTGAAGCTCTTGATCTTCATCATGTCTGTATTTGTCAGGATCGGGTTATTAATCTTTAATACCTGACAGTTTTCCGGTTTCTGCTCCAGCAGGTTTCCGTCTTTACCTACATAAACACTTGTGCTGGTAACGATTTCCTCACGGATCGCATCGATCGGAGGATTGGTAACCTGTGCGAAGAGCTGTTTAAAGTAGTCAAATAATGGTCTGTTCTGTTTGGAAAATACTGCAAGCGGGGTATCCACACCCATAGCTCCGATGCTCTCTGCTCCGTTTAACGCCATGTTTCTGATGGAAGTACGGTACTGCTCATAAGTATAACCGAATGCTTTCTGCAGACGTGCTCTCTGCTCTGGTGTGTATTCTTCCGGTCTTTCGTTCGGGATCTTGATGTCCTTTAACTGTACCAGATGACTATCCAGCCATTCACCGTATGGCTGCATTTTTGCATAACCCTCTTTCAGTTCATTGTCATCAATTACTTTTCCCTTTACAGTATCTACAAGAAGCATTTTTCCAGGATGGAGACGCTCTTTTAATACGATTTTCTCTTCCGGGATTGGCAGAACACCCACTTCTGAGGAAAGGATCATGTAACCATCGGAGGTAATATAATATCTGGATGGACGGAGACCGTTTCTGTCCAGGACAGCTCCCATCACATCACCGTCTGAGAAGAGGATAGATGCAGGTCCGTCCCATGGCTCCATCATAGTTGCATAGTACTGGTAGAAATCACGCTTTGCCTGTGAAATAGTATCATTGTTTGCCCATGGTTCAGGGATTGTGATCATCACTGCAAGAGGCAGCTCCATGCCACTCATTACCAGGAATTCCAGTGTATTATCAAGCATTGCAGAGTCGGAACCATTTCTGTTTACAACAGGGAGCACTTTATGAAGCTGTCCCTCCAGATATGGTGATTCCATATTTTCTTCTCTTGCAAGCATCTTATCTGCGTTGCCGCGGATGGTGTTGATCTCACCGTTGTGTACCATAAAGCGGTTAGGATGTGCTCTCTCCCAGCTTGGGTTTGTGTTGGTACTGAAACGGGAATGTACCATGGCGATTGCAGATTCATAATCCGGGTTCTGAAGATCTTCGAAGAAAGTACGAAGCTGTCCAACCAGGAACATACCTTTGTAAACGATGGTACGGCTGCTCATGGAAACTACATAAGTATTATCATTACTCTGTTCAAACTCACGTCTTGCAATGTAGAGCATACGGTCAAATGGAAGACCTTTTTCCACATCTTCCGGCTTTTTGATAAATGCCTGCATAATACATGGCATACATTCTCTGGCTTTATGTCCGAGTACCTCCGGAAATACCGGAACCTGACGCCAGCCAAGAAGTTCCAGACCTTCTTTTTCAAGAATGATCTCAAACATCTTCTTTGCCTGTGCACGTTTGATCTCGTGCTGCGGGAAGAAAAACTGTGCGATGCCATATTCTCTCTCATCGCCAATCTCAAATCCCTCTTTCTTACAGGCTTTCTTGAAAAATTTATGGGAAATCTGGAGAAGGATACCTACACCGTCACCGGTTTTGCCTTCTGCATCCTTACCTGCGCGGTGCTCCAGATGTTCTACGATCTTTAATGCATTTGCAACAGTATCGTGGGTTTTCTTGCCTTTGATATTGACAACTGCTCCGATACCGCAGTTGTCATGCTCAAATTCAGGCCGGTACAGACCTTGCTGTTGTTGCTGCTGTTCTCTCACTTCTTTCATAATCTCCTCATCCTTTCTATTTCTGCTGCTGTTTTTCGCTTATTTTCTTATCGACGGCCGCCTGGATGAATCCTCTGAATAAAGGATGTGCATGGTTCGGGCGGGATTTGAATTCCGGATGGGCCTGAGTTCCTACATAGAACGGGTGCCCTGCGATCTCGATCATCTCCACGATATGGTTATCAGGGGAAGTTCCTACAATATTCATTCCCTTCTCCTGAAGTTCTTTACGGAATGCATTGTTTACTTCATAACGATGTCTGTGGCGCTCATGGATTTCTTTTTTGCCAAAGAGTTCATAGGATCTGGAACCTTCTGCAAGAATACATGGATAGCTTCCAAGTCTTAAGGTTCCACCGATATCTTCGATATCTTCCTGATCCGGCATTAATGCAATTACCGGATGCTTTGTCTCCGGATTCAGTTCAATACTGTTTGCATCTTCGTATCCAAGTACATGACGGGCGAATTCTACAATTGCCATCTGCATTCCCAGACAGATTCCAAGATATGGAATCTTATGTACTCTTGCGTACTGTGCTGCCAGAATCATTCCTTCTGTACCTCTGTTTCCGAAACCACCCGGAACCAGAATACCATCTACATTGTGAAGCTGCTGATCCAGATTCTTCTCTGTCAGTTCTTCAGAATCGATCCAGTCAAGCTCTACCTTGGCTCTGCAGGAAATTCCGCCATGTTTCAGTGCCTCTACTACACTGAGATATGCATCATGAAGCTGTGTATATTTTCCTACAATTGCGATCTTTACTGTTTTATTCGGATTTCTCAGACTTTCTACCATTTCCTCCCAGTCACTTAAATCCGGTTTTCTGTTTTCCAGACGGAGACTTGAAAGAACTACATCTGCAAGCTTCTCTCTTTCCATTGCAAGAGGAGCTTCATATAAATATTCCACATCCAGGTTCTGAAGTACATGTGATACAGGTACGTTGCAGAATAAAGCGATTTTTTCTTTAATGTCCTCTGTCAGCTCATGTTCACTTCTGCACACCAGTACATCCGGCTGGATTCCCATTCCCTGAAGTTCCTTTACGCTTGCCTGTGTAGGTTTTGTTTTCAGTTCTTCAGATGCCTTTAAATAAGGAATTAATGTTACGTGGATCAGGATTGCATTGTCATGTCCCACATTGAGCTGGAACTGACGAATTGCTTCCAGGAACGGTTGGCTTTCAATATCACCGACTGTTCCTCCCACCTCGATAATGGCAATCTTGTTTTCCTCCGGTGATTTGGCGCGGTAGAAACGGCTCTTAATCTCATTTGTAATATGAGGAATTACCTGTACGGTACCCCCGCCGAAATCCCCGTGACGTTCTTTCTGAAGAACAGACCAGTAAACCTTACCGGTTGTCACATTGGAATTTTTATCAAGACTCTCATCAATGAATCTCTCATAATGTCCCAGATCTAAGTCTGTCTCTGTACCATCGTCTGTTACAAAAACTTCTCCGTGCTGAATCGGGTTCATGGTTCCGGGGTCGATATTGATATAAGGATCAAACTTCTGCATGGTTACCTGATATCCTCTCGCTTTCAAAAGACGCCCCAGAGATGCAGCTGTGATTCCCTTTCCAAGACCGGAAACAACTCCTCCTGTAACAAATACGTATTTCACTGCCATTTTGATTTCCTCCTCCATCATCCTTTGTTAATAAAAAAGCGTCAGATGCAGCTATCAGAGGGCACTTGACCCATCTGGTATTCTGCATCTGACGCCTTTGTCAGATCATCATATCTTCCATATATATGTGTTCAATTGGCTTTCTTTAAAAATATGCTATACTATAAAACATTTTTTTTCGTTTGTCAATAATGAATTTCCCATTTTTAAGCAAAAGCAAATCAAACAAGTTCCTTCTGATAAACTATGAAGCAGTTATATTTTATGGAATTACTCTGAACACAGTCATAATACAGAAAAAACGAATCTGTAGAAGTTCATCTTCCAGACCCGTCTTCTCTGCGATAATTATTCGGTTATAAAAATGTAAAATTTATGCAACTGCAAATTTCTTCAATGTACGATCAAATTCCCGGCTCTCCCCGTGGCAGTCTACTGTCAGTTCTCTGGTCAGATCCAGACTAAGTACACCAAGGATTGATTTGGCATCAATTAAAAATCTGTTGTAATAAACATCAATATCAAAATCACATCTGCTTGCAGCATTCACAAATTCCTGCACCTCTTCAGTTGCATTTAACTTGATTTTACTCTGTGACATCGTGATCACCCTTTCTGAAAACATTCTTTGTTTTTTTCTATCAGACGCCCATATTATGTTCCACATTTCAGAATTTGTCAAGTTTTTAAATTTATCCAATTTTCATAAAGCGCAGGGGTTCTATTGTGCATTTTGTTCGTTTATATATGTTTTCACAGCATTATTTTATACACTATGTATGATTCCATTCTATATTGGTTTTACCATTATGTGAGATTGATTCCATATATCATCGACAGGTTTCTGCATTTTTTATGAATTTTTGCGACTTAACACTTCACAATATCTGCAAACTCCGCATTTGTATAATCCGGAATCTCCATCGGATAATTTCCATCGAAGCATGCCTTACATAAGGGCAGGCCGCCCGCCATTCCTTCCAGATAATCTGTCTGCATGTAGCCAAGAGAATCTGCTCCGATCATTTTACAGATTTCCTCTGTGCTGTGGCTGGCTGCAATGAGCTGATCATTTGACGGCACATCCGTTCCGAAATAGCATGGATGTAAAAATGGCGGTGAACTGATACGTACGTGCACTTCCTTTGCTCCCGCCTCTTTTAACATGTGGATCAGGTTTGCAATGGTTGTTCCACGAACAATAGAATCATCCACCAGAACAATCCTCTTATCTTTTACAACAGATTCCAGCACACTCAGTTTCAGATGAACACTGGACTCACGTTCTTCCTGAGTCGGTTTGATAAATGTTCTTCCAATATAGCTGTTTTTATAGAACGCAAATGCAAACGGGATTCCTGATGCTTCGGAATATCCCTTTGCAGCAGGTAGTCCGGACTCCGGTACACCTGTTACAAGATCTGCCTCTACAGGATAAGACTTGGCAAGAGATTTACCACCGCGGATTCTGGCATCATAGACCTTCACCCCATCAATGGTACTGTCAAGTCTTGCAAAATATATATACTCAAACACACAATGCGCGCGTTTTGCAGCAGCAGACGCAAGCTCTTTATTTGACTTCAGTCCGTCTTTTGTGATCGTAAGAATCTCACCCGGCTCAATGTCACGGATAAATTCCGCACTTACAGATGTCAGAGCACAGCTCTCAGAAGCAATAACATAAGCATTTCCTCTTTTACCGAGACACAATGGTTTCAGTCCATATGGGTCGCGGACTGCGATCAGTTTTCTCGGGCTCATAACTACCAGACCATATGCACCTTTGATCTTCTTTGCAGTCTTTAGCACTGCCTCTTCTACTGTTTTAGAATGCACACGTTCTCTTGCGATATGGAACGCAATAACCTCTGAATCTGTAGTTGTATGGAAAATCGCTCCATTCTGGATCAGTTCCCATTTCAGTTCCGGTGTATTAACCAGATTTCCGTTATGTGCAAGTGCAAGAGTTCCCTTTACATAAGACAAAACAAGGGGCTGTGCATTCTCTGCAACAGAAGCTCCTGTTGTGGAATATCTTACATGACCAATACCAATATCTCCCTCATATTTACGGACAACATCCTGTCTGAGAACTTCACTTACAAGTCCCAGATCCTTATGAAACTTCACATTTCCACGCTCTCCCTTAGTATCAGAAACTGCAAGTCCGCAGGATTCCTGTCCTCTGTGCTGCAGGGAAGTCAGTCCATAATATATGGACGGAACTACATTGCCGCCATCCAGATCATAAATTCCAAAGACGCCGCACTCTTCTTTTATTCCAGCCATCTGATTTCCTCCGATCGTATTCTCTTGTCTGACTTTAACTTTACTTTCAAAACCCGCTGACATTGTTTTCTTATGTTTGGCGGGTTCCAAAATCAAATTATAATAATAGAAACAAATTTGTCAACCTATCCTTTTTTTGCCATATCTCAAAAATTTTTTCTGAATTTTTTCAAAAAAAGTGCTTGACATCTGTTTTCATTTCGTTTATAGTACAGCACATAAAGCAAAGGCGCTTTGGAAAGATCTACAGAGATCGCATCCAAGGCGCCTTTTTCGTTTTATAAAACTTTCGTTTCATAGAAAATGTTCGATGAGGAATTTTCTATGAGACGAAAACCGCAGGCAGTCACAATGGTGATCTGTAGCGGCACTACACATATTCAGAAAATATTGCAAACCGAAAGGAGAGTACCTATATGGCACAGAATATCCCTGAACTGTACGGCAGCCTGGTCTTCAACGACAAAGTAATGAGAAGTAAACTGCCAAAAGACATGTACAAAGCATTAAAGAAAACAATCGAGAGCGGTACACACCTTGAACTTGATGTTGCCAACTCCGTTGCTGTTGCAATGAAAGAATGGGCTACCGAGAACGGCGCCACTCATTATACTCACTGGTTCCAGCCAATGACAAACGTAACTGCAGAGAAACATGACAGTTTCATTTCTCCTACAGGAGATGGTCAGGTGATCATGGATTTCTCAGGTAAAGAACTTGTAAAAGGTGAGCCGGATGCTTCCAGTTTCCCGTCAGGCGGTCTTCGTGCCACATTCGAGGCAAGAGGATATACAGCATGGGATCCGACATCACCGGCATTCATCAAAGACGGAACCCTTTACATTCCTACAGCATTCTGCTCCTACAGCGGAGAAGCTCTTGATAAAAAGACTCCTCTCCTTCGTTCCATGCAGACACTTGATAAAGAAGCTACAAACCTTCTCCATATAATAGGAAATAAAGATGTCAAACACGTAAATACAACTGTAGGTCCTGAACAGGAATACTTCCTGGTAGACAAGGAATTATACAAACAGAGAAAAGACCTTGTATTCTGCGGACGTACACTGATCGGTGCTCCTGCTCCTAAGGGCCAGGAAATGGAAGATCATTACTTCGGTGCTCTGAAACCTCGTGTTGCAGCTTATATGCATGACCTGGATGTAGAGCTCTGGAAACTTGGTATTCCTGCCAAAACAAAACATAACGAAGTTGCTCCTGCACAGCACGAGCTGGCTCCTGTATTCGATACAACAAACGTTGCGGTTGACCACAACCAGTTAACAATGGAAGTAATGAAGAAAGTTGCCGACAAGCATGGACTTGTATGCCTCCTTCATGAGAAACCATTTGAGGGAATCAACGGAAGCGGTAAACACAACAACTGGTCTATGATCACAGATACCGGTGTAAATATCCTTGATCCGGGAAAAACACCTGCTGAAAATACACAGTTCCTGATTTTCCTGACAGCTGTTATCAAAGCAGTTGATGAATATGCAGATGTACTTCGTATTTCTGTAGCAAGTGCAGGAAATGATCACCGTCTTGGTGCAAACGAGGCTCCGCCTGCTGTTGTATCCGTATTCCTCGGTGATGAACTGACAGAAGTATTAAAATCTATCGAAAATGACGAATATTTTGCAGGAAGCCGTGCAGTCCAGATGGATATCGGTGCAAAAGTACTTCCACATTTCGTAAAAGACAATACAGACAGAAACCGTACTTCACCATTCGCATTTACAGGAAACAAATTCGAATTCCGTATGCTTGGTTCCGAAGCTTCTGTTGCAAACCCGAACATTATCTTAAACACTGCTGTTGCTGAGTGTGTTCACCAGTTTGCAGAACAGTTAAAAGATGTACCGGAAGACAAGATGGAGGATGCAATCCACGAACTGATCAAGAAGACAATTATTGATCATAAACGTGTTATCTTTAATGGAAACGGTTATACAGACGAATGGATCGAAGAAGCTGAAAAACGTGGTCTCTTTAACCTGAAATCTACACCGGATGCTCTTCCTCAGTGGATCGCAGACAAGAATATTGAACTCTTTACCAAATATCATATCTTCACAAAAGAAGAAATTGAATCCCGTTATGAGATCTGGCTGGAATCCTATTCCAAGATTCTTAACATTGAGTCCAATACTATGGTTGAAATGGTACAGAAGGATTTCCTTCCATCTGTATTCGCATATATCGACAAAGTTGCAGCTACTGCTGTTGCTAAAAAATCAGTTGTTTCAGATGTCAGCACAGCTTCTGAAGGAAAACTGATCAAAGAGCTGTCACAGCTTGCTGATGAGATTTCCACAGGTCTTGAGACCTTAAAAGCAGATACTGCCAAAGCGCTTGCTACAGAAGATCCTCTGGCTAATGCAAAAGCATACCAGACAGTTGTTCTTTCTGATATGGATGAACTCAGAAAGTCTGTAGATGCAGCAGAAACTCTGATTCCGGATGCACTGCTTCCATATCCTACATATGACAAGCTTCTGTTTTCCGTTTAATTAACAGGTAATAACAGGGGAATATCTTTATGAACTCTACTTCATAATTCATTATCGATTTCCTCATCCATTAATCACACGATATTTTGATGTTCCCCTGTTTTACATATAATTTTGATTTTAAACTGCATTGCATACAGTCATACGAAATGTCTTTTCTATTACATCAGTTATGCAATACACTATAAATATGGATTTTATATTCGCAAAAGCGCGATGAACTGGCTACATTTCCAGACATTGCGCTTTTTGCATTTTATAAAATATGAGGAAATTTTTATGAGGGAGGAATATTATTATGGAATTTTCCGCAGTAAACACAATATGGGTGCTGGTCGGCGCCGCGCTGGTCTTCTTTATGCAGGCCGGATTCGCAATGGTAGAAACAGGCTTCACACGAGCCAAAAACGCAGGTAACATTATTATGAAAAACCTGATGGACTTCTGTATTGGAACCCCGGTCTTCTGGCTGGTCGGCTTCGGTCTGATGTTTGGTGCAGGTAATGGATTTATCGGAAAGATCGGTGGTATTGCCACAGAAGCACACTATGGTTCAGGAATGCTTCCTGACGGAGTTCCTTTCTGGGCATTCTTAATCTTCCAGACAGTATTCTGTGCAACATCCGCAACAATTGTTTCCGGTGCAATGGCAGAACGTACCAAGTTCCTTTCCTATTGCATCTACAGCCTTATGATCAGTCTTGTTGTATATCCGGTATCCGGACACTGGATCTGGGGCGGTGGATTTATCAGCCAGATGGGATTCCACGATTTCGCAGGTTCCTGTGCAGTACATATGGTAGGTGGTGTGGCAGCTCTGATCGGTGCCATCATCCTTGGACCTCGTATCGGTAAATATACAAAGGACGGCAAATCAAAGGCTATCCCGGGACACAACCTTACAGTTGGTGCTTTAGGTGTATTTATCCTCTGGTTCTGCTGGTTCGGATTTAACGGTGCTTCCACAGTCAGTATGGAAGGCGATGCAATTGTAAGTGCAGGTAAAATCTTCGTTACTACTAACCTTGCAGCAGCTGTTGCAACTGTAACTGTTATGATCATCACATGGGTACGTTACAAAAAACCAGATGTTTCCATGTCTCTGAATGGTTCTCTTGCAGGACTTGTAGCAATTACAGCAGGATGCGACACAGTTTCTCCTACATCCGCAGCAATCATCGGTATTGCTTCCGGTTTTATCGTAGTATTTGGTATTGAATTTATTGACAAGGTTCTGAAAATTGATGACCCTGTTGGTGCTGTCGGTGTTCATGGTTTAAACGGTGCTTTCGGTACCCTTGCAGTTGGTCTTTTCTCCGATGGATCAGGCACAGACTGGAAAGGACTTCTTACAGGCGGCGGCTTCCACGGATTTGGTGTTCAGTTCACTGGTATGATCATTACAATCGCATGGGTTGTTGTTACTATGACAATTATCTTCCAGGTAATCAAACATACAATCGGACTTCGTGTTTCAGCTGAAGAAGAGATTGCAGGTCTTGACTCCAAAGAACATGGTCTTGCAAGTGCTTATGACGGTTTCGCAATGGCTGGTGTTCCGACTCCTATGGGAACTTCCATAAAAGCTCCTGTTGTCACAGCCAGACCTTCTGCTCCTGCTGAATCAGTTCCTGAACTTCCGAAAGAAGGCGTTCATAAGCTTACAAAAGTTGTTATCATCACTCGTCAGAATAAACTTGATGAATTTATGCAGGCAATGAACGAGATTGGTGTTACAGGTATCACTATTACGAACGTTCTCGGATGCGGTGTACAGAAAGGTGCTCCATCCTACTATCGTGGTGTTGAGATGGAAATGAATCTTCTTCCTAAGATCAAGATTGAGATTGTTGTCAGTCTCGTACCTGTACAGAAAGTTATTGAAACTGCCAAAGCAGTCCTTCATACAGGCCAGATCGGTGACGGTAAAGTATTTGTATATGATATTGAAAATGTTGTTAAAATCCGTACAGGCGAAGAAGGTTATCTTGCACTGCAGGACACAAAGTAAATTATTTATAAACAATAAACTACTATTTATAAAAGACATCAGCGAATTTATGCTGGGTAGTGTAAATTATTCTGTGTAAACCTCTCAG
>OGOP01002187.1_pt1 | contig 12500 bp, 8 predicted proteins | sample 1552591 | NCBI WGS metagenome assembly OGOP01 (sample SAMEA2580120, study PRJEB22360) | human gut metagenome | biome: human gut; feature: human-associated habitat; material: faeces | place: Denmark | collected 2008/2010 | reverse complement strand
GGCAGCAACCTCGCGCTTCTTTGCTATCATGTCACAGCAAGGTATACTATACACTATATCAAAACAAAATGCAAGCACTTTTTTCAAATTTTTTAAAGTTTTTTTGACCCGGAAGTTTTGCGAAGGGTGGTTCGACGATTGGCAACACTCTATTGACAGGATGCCTGTTCTTTCTTATACTTATATATGTTATTTAGAATTACTGGTACCAACGAATTGCTCCGTTGCAATGCAACTCTCGCAATTCTAAAAACATTCGGTATCGTATATATATAAGAAAGGTTGGATATTATTATGTGGCTGGCTGATAACTGGAAGGACTACGAAGTCCTTGATACCTCTAACGGAGAGAAACTTGAGCGCTGGGGAAATTATCTTCTGGTACGTCCGGACCCTCAGGTTGTATGGAACACACCTCACACCAATCCGGGTTGGAAGAAAAAGAACGGACATTATCATAGAAGCAGCAAGGGAGGCGGTGAATGGGAGTTTTTCTCTCTGCCGCAGCAGTGGAGCATTCATTATGGAAAGCTTACCTTCCAGTTAAAGCCATTCTCTTTTAAGCACACAGGCTTATTCCCTGAGCAGGCTGCAAACTGGGATTGGTTTTCTAACCTGATTCAAAATGCAAACCGTCCTATTAAAGTACTTAATTTATTTGCCTACACCGGCGGTGCAACACTTGCTGCAGCAGCTGCTGGCGCTTCTGTTACTCATGTAGATGCTTCAAAGGGCATGGTTGCCTGGGCAAAAGAAAATGCAGCATCTAGTGGACTGTCTGATGCACCGATTCGCTGGATTGTTGATGATTGTCAGAAATTTGTTGAACGAGAAATCCGACGCGGCAATCACTATGATGCAATCATCATGGATCCGCCATCTTATGGACGCGGACCTAAGGGTGAAATCTGGAAAATTGAGGATGCTATTCATCCACTCGTATCACTGTGTTCACAGCTACTTTCTGACAAACCGCTATTTTTCCTTATTAACAGCTATACAACCGGTTTTGCTGCTTCTGTCTTAACATATCTTCTTGGGCTTGAGGTTGTAAGCAAATTTGGCGGTCACGTTGTTTCTGATGAAATTGGTCTTCCTGTAACACAGTCTGGTCTTGTTCTTCCATGCGGTTCATCTGGTCGCTGGACAAGTATTTAATTATCAGACATAAAAAAACTGGTCTCCCGTGGGAGACCAGTTTTTTTTGTCTACTTATAAATTATTGTGGTACGCTCTGGAACAATGTCTGTCCCTCACCAAGTGGAAGATATCCAGCGTTTCCTGATGCATCCTCTACGTAAAGATAAAATGCACCTGGTTCATTTGCCGCCTGAATCAGCTTTCTTGGGAATACCTGTGTTCCCGTGCCAAGTGTTGCCGCTGGCGCAGCATCTGCTGCTGCAGAACTTAACAAATTCGTATCTGCTGCCAGAATATAATTAAACTGTTCCTGTGATGTCAGATCAACAAGCTCATATTCGTAGTTTCCAGTTGTCTCACTTAATGCATCCTCTGCAATCACACCATCTTTTAATTCATATGGAATCTTGCAGACATAACGGCCAAGACTGTCAATAGAAATTGGGCTTGTCACTGCTAACGTAAATCCACCATTTTCATCAAATGTTCCATTTGCGGAAGAAGGTGTAAGTACATGGGACGTATTATACAGGCGCGCTGCATTTCCATAACCGTTAAGCACGGTAAATGTTCCATCCTGCATAAGCGGTGTAGAAAGATCGGTTCCGCTTAATACACGAAAACTGGTAACAGAGTTGTCTGCACCTGTTCCAACAACTACAATATTAAGCTGATTATCGGATGTATTTAAATCACATACCTCTACCTTATATGCTGCACTGATTCCTGTACCAACTGTATAATCGGTACCATTCACATTGACGATAAGGCTGGTTGTACTTCCATCCTCTGCTACCTCAGTACGATATTTGAAGAAGTCTGCTGCACCATCTCCATTAAGATCTGCCGTATAATTAGTTCCTTCTGCTGAAAGTGTAACTGCTGTTCCATCTGCAAATGAAATCTCTGTAGCTGGATCAGCCGGCTCTGTCTCTACCTGCGGAACTTCCTGCGGCTGAATCTGATTTAATCCTGTATAAGAAGATTTTACCACACCATTATGAACATTAAGTGCACCATCTTCAAACTGCATTCCATCCTGAGTCCATGACACATTGATGTAACTTGGTGTTCCTGCTGCATCTGTAAATGCAATCTGAATCAAATTACCAACTGCACTTGAACGATTCCAGAAATGAAGGTCTGTTGGTTCTGCACCAATTAGTGCGCTTACCTGTGACCAGATATCCTGTGCACCCGGCATCGCATCAAACTGACTCTTTGCCAGTTCCTGTGCTGCATACTCACTATAGCCTCCGTCAGAAGCAAGCAGATATGCAACTCCATTCATTCCATTGTCTAACTGTAAGCTTACGCCATCTGATACAAATACACCCGGAAGCAAATCTGCTACCATATAGCCATTTGCACCATCTGCTCCATAAATGCAGGAATATGATTCTCCTGTTGAAGTGGTGACGCTCAAAACAAACTGTGTTGTGCCGTTTGCAATAGCATTAACACTGCATGATGCAACATCAGTGATTGGGAAAATCTCAACTGCATTGGAAGTAGAATCCTCTCCATTGTACCAGATTTCCTTTCGTCCGCCTACATCAACAAGTGCAAATGCTTCCTGAACACCATTTCCATTAAAATCGTAGAACATATAGCTGTTTCCTACAACACTTCCACCAGAATCTGCAGAAATCTTTGCAAGAATATTTTCTGCATTTCGCTCCGTTGGTGCTTCCGGCGTCTCATCTTGTGATGGATCTGGTGATGGTGTCTCATCTTGTGACGGTGCTGGCGCTGGTGTCTCATCTGGTGACGGTGCTGGTGCTGGTGTCTCATCTGGTGATGGTGCTGGCGTCTGATCTGAAGATGGAGCCGGGGCTGGTGTCTGATCCGGTGATGGATTTGTGGCTGGCTGCTGCTCTGAAGACGAGGCTGTGGCCGGTGTCTGCTCTGGGGACGGGGCTGGGGCTGGCGTCTGCTGCGGCTGCGGCTGTGACGCTGCCTGCTGTGCAGTCGTCGGCTGTGTTGGAACTGTCTGCTGTGCAGAGCTTGATGGCGTGGACGCATTATTGTCAAGTGAAAGTGATGTGCCTTCCACTACTTCCTCAGCATTTCCTTGACGCATATAGCTCCATGCATAACTTCCCTTTACACAAATTGCCTTCTGAACCTTTGAAAAAGCAAGGTTTCCAATCTCTTCAACTGATTCCGGAACTACAACTTCTTTCAAAAGCTCAATATCAGACAATGCAGAATCATCAAGCTCCTTCATTCCTTCAGGAAGCTTTAAATACTGAACTGACGTATTGTTCTTAAATGCATGTGAACCAATTGAAGTTACCGGATATCCGCCGATTTCTGCCGGAATACGAACAACTTGTCCCTGATCATTGTACTCAACAAGCTTTAACTCATCATTTGAAAGCTCATAGACATTTCTTCCGGAAGTAACCTTGTTGTCTTTGATTTCAACTACTTCAGTTTCTGTCTCCTTTTGAGTTTCTTTCTGTGTTTCTTTCTTCGTATCCGTATCCTGTATCTTATCTACTGTATACGGAATCTGCTTATTGCTCTTTTTTCCACTGCTGAAAAGAAGAACAATCAATACGATCATCGCAGCAATCAATGCAATTACTGTGACAATAATAACAACAAGAATACGATTTGTTTTTGGACGAGCCGGTTCATAATCATCATTGTCGTAATCATCATTACCGTAGCTGTCATCCTCTTCGTCATAATCGTAATCATCATTCAGATTTTCTTCATAATCATCATCTGAATCTGAATCGTAGCCTTGATCTGGCTGCTCTTCATAATTGTCTTGTACCTTGACTTTAGAGGGGCGTATCTTTGTTCCGCAAATTGGACAAATCGTGCTTCCCTGCGCTAGTCTGGCACCACATTTCGGGCAAATCATATGCTTCTCCGTTCTGCCGCATTTTTGCGGCTTTTTTTAAGTTATCGTCTGCGTGTAACGTAAACGATAACACCTTTAACCTTTCGTATCATACCATAAGTATGAGTTTATTTCAATGTTTCAAATATCCAAAAACATTACATTTCTTTTACAAAACTGCGTCAATCCACGCGTTCCTTTCCCCAGAAAAATAATGCTACTGTTCCCGGGCCGGTATGACTGCCAATTGTAGCACCAATCGGATAAATTTCAACTTTTCCATTTAAATTAGGAAAGCGGCTCTCAACAAGCATTGCAACAGCTTTTGCGTCATCCATACACTCTGACTGACAGATATAGCATTTGCCCGAATATGCCAAACCTCCCTCGGCATTTTCTTCCATCTTCTGAACGATGCGCTGAATCACTTTTTTCTTCGTGCGCACCTTCTCTCTTGCTGTCAAATGTCCCTCATAGTCCACATTTAACAAAGGACAGATTCCAAGCATACCTCCAAAAAATCCAGCTGCCTTTGATACTCTTCCGCCTCTGATAAAAAAAGTAAGATCAGAAGTAAAAAACCAGTGCTGCAGTTTCTTTTTATTTTCACACACCCATGCATACAATTCATCTATACTCTCTCCTGCATCTCTTCTGTCTGCCAGAGTATCTACTAACAAACCATAACCTGAGGAAGCTGCCAATGAATCCACTACATAAATTTTTCTGTTTGGATATTCTTCTCTTACCTGTTCTGCTGCAATACATGCTGAATTGTAGCTGCCTGAAATTCCGCTTGAAAGCGTTAAATGAAGGATATCCTTTCCCTCATCAAATATTTTTCTAAAAAAATCTGCATACTCACCGATACTAACCTGTGATGTCTTTACATCCTCACCTGCAAGCATTCTGCGATATAATTCTGCCGGAGGCATCGTCTGACCAAGATCATCCAGATAGTCCGTTCCTCCCAGTTCATAGTGAAAGCACACATAGCGGATTCCACGCTTATCAAAATATTCCTTCGTCAAATCAGCTGTAGAACAGCAGCTGATGCAATATTCTGCCATACTCATCTCCTCCTTATAATTAAAGCATTAAAACAGTTACAGTATATCTTTTTTGCTTTACAAATACAAGTAGCGTTAAAGAGAAAATGCACCGTTTATCATTCCTTATCTTTTTTTCAGAAAATGTTCGCGATTAGGATAAATTTCCCTAAACACCTCTAAAGCAGCTCTTTGAAGCGGCTCAAATTCTTTTTCCATTCGCAGACTATGAGGTGCATCAAACACAATTCTGCTTATTTGTTCAGCGATCTTTCCTGCAATGCTTTCATCTGACAGCTGTCCCATTCCAAAAATAACAGAAGTAAAGCCACGTCCTCCTGTACTAATCTCAATATATTTTCTGCATGTGTTTTTTAACTCTAAAAAAATTATTTCCTGCTGAGTCTTTGGCTTTCTTTCAAATTCATATAAATTCAGACCAAGAATAGCTTCTATCGCAAGCTTTTTCTTTCTGCCTCCCAAATCCATGCTTCCACTTTCTACAATATATTTTAAATTCATAAGATAACCAACAAACATATCCTTCCTTGGCTTACCTTTTCCATATCTGGTCTCCCAGAGCTTCATTCGAAGTTTATCTTCTTCACTCATGGTTTCATTTTTATTTTCCAGAAGCATCTGCTGTCTTTTAAGCGGATCTGTCTGTTCATAATAGTTTATCAGCCAATCTTCCATTTTCAATCTTTCCTTTCCGAAAATGAACCTTTTTATTGTTCCATAAATGATTCCACATTTTCTGCCGTCACCTTTTGATACGGCAAAAAGATATATCGTTCATTTTCCAGATCCTCCTTTGGCGGTGTCTGACCTTGAAACAGTGTCATCGCAAGACGCGAAATCTGCTCAGCTTGTCCATGCCTGTCATTATACACAGTCCCCTGAATGGTGCCTTTTTGGACAGCATCCAATGCACCTTCCAAACCATCTATTCCAAAAATCATCGGACGTCTGTCTTTATCATAATCAAGTGCATCATACGCAGCAACTGCACCAAGAGCCATCTCATCATTATTAGAAAGCACTAGTTCAATCTCGTCTCCATATTGATTAATCAGCTGTGTCATCTTATTTTCAGCTTGTCCACGATTCCAGTTTGCAAACTGGAAACTTAGTCTTTCTAATATAATGCCCTGTTCTTTAATTGTTTTTACCACACTGTCTGTTCGAATGATTGCATCCTGATGACCTGTCTCACCCTCAAGAAGTACATATTGAATCTTTCCGTCCTGATTTCGATCTACTGCGTCATTGTCTCGTATCATATCTGCTGCAATCTCACCCTGCATCATACCAGACTGTCTGGCATCTCCGCCTACATAATACAGCTTATCCCACTGCATCAAATCCTCTCTCACTGGCTCTCTATTAAAGAAAATAACAGGTATATTTTCCTTTTTTGCCATCTTTATTATATTTGACGGCTCTGTCCTGTCAACGAGATCAACAGCAAGTATCTCACAGCCAGCATCAAGCATTTCCTTCACAACTTCATTTTGAATCTTCTGATCATTTTTTCCATCCCTTACAGTCATAATCACCTTTAGAGAATCTGACTCATATCCCGCCAGATCTTCCTTCAGACAATCTGTAAGCGCATTAATAAAGGGGTCGTCCTGCGTGTATAGCACAACACCAACACGAAGAACATCTCTTTTTTTCTCACTATTCGCCGTACATCCTGTCAGACACAACAACATGCATCCGATCAGAATACTTCTTATCTGATACTGTTTCATTGAAATCTCCATTCCTTTTTGGCTGACTATATGCAAATTCTCAATCATACGTATGAAGAAAATGCTGTACCTCTTCTCTGAAAATATCTTCTTTATGCAGCAGATGATACTCAATCGTCTGGTTGTTAATCGTATACAGATGATTTTTCAGCACTTTTGAAATTTCTATAGCGCTATGATATCCCATTCCATATCCATCTATCGCAATCAATCCGTCAATCACAGAATCATCAAGATAATATACACACTTTATACTATTTCCAATCCCATAGATTTTCGTGTCACTCTCTTTTTTCTGTGCATACATCCCTGCTACCTGCTCTAAGGCACTTGTGTCAAATACAATCAAATAGTCAACTGGCTGCTGCTCTTTTAACCTCTGTGTAATTTCCATATCATATGTGATATTCATATCAAACTGAATCTCACATCCCGTATCAGAAAGCACATCTAATACACCCTGCATACATTTATCAGTACAGTCTGTTTTCTTAAATCCGCTTATAATTCCAACAGTTTTGCCTTGAATATTATTTTGATTGCGGCTTAATAAGTCCTGTGCCAATGTATATCCCATACGGTAATAGTCCGGCGTAATAACAGGCAAATCAGAATATTTTGATGTATGGTCTTCCTCTTTTTCACGCAGCGCATCATTTGCTACAAGAAGCATTGGCTTTTGTACGCGAATTTCTCTAAGCATATCAATAGTATCCCTGCCCGGCGCCGCCTGAACAATAAATGCATCAACCTGATTATCCAGCTGATCATAAATCAAGTTCTTCTCCTCATCTGCATTTTCAATTTCATCTGTATTGCAAATAATCAAATGTATATTTGCGATTCCAGCTGCCTGCTTTAGACCATTCATAAAGGAGTTCCATTTTTCATCACCTGATTTTTCAACAATAACTGCTACACGCTTCTGAGGCTTTTCATCTTCAAAAATCAGATGCACACAAAACAGCAGTAATATGCCAAGACAAATTTCTGCTAACAAAAAAGTAGTTTTTGTTTTTTTCATGATTCACCCTCTTTTCTGACTGGCTTTCCCGGAGTCTCAAGCACTTCACAATTTTCCTTAGTGTATGGCACAGCAGGTAAATGAATCGTGACCGTTGTTCCCTCATCTGGTTCACTCTCCACAATAAGGCCATATTTATTTCCAAACATCAGCTGAATACGCGTGTGCACATTAATGAGTCCTACACCAGAACCATGTTTGGGTCCTTTCTGATTATCTTTTAAAATATTTTCTACATCTTCATGACGCATTCCCATTCCATTATCCGTAACTGAAAGATAGATTTCTGCATCATCTTTCCAACCTTTGACAATAATTTTAGGCTGATCATCCTCATCCATATTTCCTACACCATAATATATAGCATTTTCAAGAATCGGCTGCAAAATAAGCTTTACCGTACAAAACGGATAAATTTCTTCTGAAACATCATATTCTGTCACAAAACGCTCCTTGTAGCGATACTTTTGAATATTCATATAATTTTTGCAGTGCTTTAGCTCATCCTCAATACTAATAATCGTCTTTCCTCTTGACAAACTGATTCTAAACAGCTTGGCCAGCTCAGATATCATAAAAACTGCATCCTGATTTTTATTGGCCTCAACCATCCAAGTGATAGATTCCAAAGTATTATAAAGAAAATGCGGGTTGATCTGACTTTGCAGTGCTGCCAGTTCACTCTTTCTTCTCTCATTCTGCTGCTTCACAATTTCTTTCATTAACCGCTCAATTTCTTCATACGAATGCTGGACAGATTTTCCAAGATGACGAATCTCATATGAGCCTCCAATATAGATATCAGGCTTTTCCCCAGCCTCATATGCCCTTACAGATGCATCCAGTTTAAGAATTGGACTTGAAATCCTTTTCGACACAATGCGATTGACTAAAAGAAGCATCATGATCAGCATAATTACAACAATTACCATATAAATACGAAACTGTTCTCGGCTGTCTGTTCTAATGTCCTGCTTTACAATGCCTACCATCTTCCAGCCCGTATATGATATAGTGCTTACAATTGCAGTCTGCTTATCTCCACTTGGGCTGCGCAAATTTTTATATACACCATCTTCATTGCTGCATACAATACTGAAATCTTCCTCAAACAATCCATTGCTGATTTCATTTGCATAAGGATGATAAATCAGATTTCCTTCCCCATCACAGACATAATAATATCGCCCCCTGTTTTGATCATTCACCTGATTCATCATTTCCTCAATAAAGGAATATTTCATATCAACAAGCAAAATACCATTTTCAGGTCTGTCTCCATCAATACCGTCTACCGCACGACTTAGGGAAATCACCCAATGATAGCTCTTTGCATCATCCTGAAATAAATTCTGCATATGAGGCGTTGAAAAGTGCATATTTTCAATTTCCTCTGCTGCATTTTCAAACCAAGACTGCCAAAGCACCTCTATGCCATCCTTCTGCAGCGTAACTGGCTCTGCCACAATAAGATTTCCTTCCATATCATAAAGCGCAATACTCTGTATTTTGTCCTTATTAAAATCATATAGAAAACTCAGCTGCTGATTAAACTCCGGACTAGACACATCAAATGCCTGTATAATATTATATGTGACAGTATCTGAAATCTGTCTCATATTTTTCAGATACTGCTCCATGGAATTGACTGTGCTTTCCATCAGGTTTTGTGTGTTGCGAACTTCATTCTGACGCATAGCCATTTCATATCGATTGTAAAGCAATAACCCCATAGATATAGACGTAATTACCGTCATCAAAGAAAGAACCGTCATAATGACAGACTGAATATCTGACACTTTTCTTTTTTTCATACTCATTTTCCCATATGCTCTGTGCGATATTTTGAAGGCGACATTCCATACTTGCGTTTAAAAACATATCCAAAATAGTTTGCGTCCTCATAGCCAACATGTTCTGCAATTTCATAATTTTTTTCATTTGTTTCAAGCATCAGATGAACAGCCTGCTGCATTCTGTAATCTGTCAAATATGTAATAAATGAAATACCCACTTCTTTCTTAAAAATAGAAGAAAAATAGGAATTTGATACACCAAGCTTTGAACATACGGTATCAAGTGACAGATCTGCATCTGCATACTCATCACGAACAATATTTTTTGCTTCTGAAATAAGGTAACGCAGTGAAGAATTTCTGGCATTTTTTAGTTCATCACTGATCGATAGTGCTACTCTGACAAGCCAGGCCATTAATGCACTTTCATCCATCTTTGTAATTTCTTCATACGCATTTTTGATTTCTCCGGCATGATCTTCAAATTTCATATGATTATTTCCACAGAAACGATATAGATGCCCTACAATTTCCAGCACAGTAAAATTATACTGCATAATTGTTTTTGCATTATCTTTTAGTTCCTTCACTAAAGAAAAAACTGCATGTTCAATATCTTCACGTACCCCAATATGAACTGCCTTGAACACATCATTCATATTAATATCATCTGGCTGCATGGAAAGTCCCTGCCCCTTCGGTGCAATATCTGCAATATTGATAGAACAGCCTGATCCGTAAATAACACGATACGAAAGTGCTTCCCATGCCCCTTCGTAGGAAAAACGAAGATTTGATACTTCATTGCACGCCTTACCTATTCCAACAGTAACAACTGCACCAAAAAAGCGGTCTGCCCATTTGCAGAAGCGGTCACAGTCATCCGTCAGTCTCGTGATTTCATCTTCTTTGCCTAAATTTGCTACCATAACAATATTTCCCAGATAAGAAAAATATCTGCAGTCCCATTTGCCGCGGAATTTTTCCTTTACTTCTCTTTGTACAGATATCGAAAGCAGAAGTGGTGTCATCCCGTCAGGAACATGATTTTCTGATGTATGGAAAACAGCGCAGCAAAAATATGAACCTGGCAAAGAAATCTGATAATCATTTAAATATTTATTTATTTCACTGTCCGAAATGCGTCCCTCCACAAGAGAACAAAAGAAATTTGTTTGAAGTACAGGAAGGGAATCTGTGTAGTACTGCTCTAGCTTTCTGACATTTAATTTTTCTTCTCTCTCTTTATCGAGTACGTTTTTTAATCGTTTGAGACATTCAGAAAGCTCATTGGCATTGATCGGTTTTAATATATACTCTTCAATTTCAAGATGAACTGCTTCTTTGGCATATTCAAACTCGTCAAATCCAGTCAGAATTAAAATTCGCACGCCTGGATTCTCTTCCTTTAAATTACGTGCCAGTTCCAATCCATTCATATATGGCATTTTGATATCGGTAATGACCACATCTGGCTGCAGTTTTTCTGCTATTTCCATAGCTTTTACACCATTCTGTGCTTTTCCGATTACCTCAAATCCCAATTCTTCCCAATTAATTCTTTGTTCAATTGCATTTCTGACTTCTTCCTCATCATCTACAAGAAGTACTTTATATGTAGTCATCTATATTCCTCCATGTTTACTAAGAAATCTTTCTGCATTTACAAAAAATGGCACGAACTTCTTTATAAATAGATTCGTGCCATCTTCATTATACTCTTTTTTTACCAATTTTCCACTAGTAATATTATTTTTTTATACATTTTTTGTGCATTACTTCTTCTTTACGTACTTGAGACAGTCGAGTGTAACTGCTACGAGAATGATAATACCTTCAAAGATAAACTGAAGGTTTGTATCAATACCAAGAATAGTAAGGGAATAAGTCAGTGCAGTGAAGATAAGTACACCAGTTACAACACCAGAGATCTTACCAATACCACCAGTAAAGGATACACCACCAACAACGCAGGCAGCGATAGCATCCATATCCCATCCTTGTCCATAAGCTGCACTACCAGAACCGACCATACGATTACATTCCAGCCAAGCACCAAATCCATACAGGATACCTGCAAGAACGAATGCGCCCATTGTTACTGCAAATACAGAAATACCAGATACAGCAGCTGCTTCTGGATTACCACCAACTGCATACAGATTCTTACCAAACGTTGTCTTATTCCAGATAAACCATACAACTGCAACTGCAACAACTGCCCACAGAATAATGGTTGGGAAATTTCCAATTTTTGGAATAAACATTGCCGGGATGGAAGAATCAATTGCTCCAAAGGATACGCCCTTTGTTGCATATGTTACAAGACCAAAGATAATAAGCATGTTTGCCATAGTAGAGATAAATGGATGCATCTTAAATCTTGCCATAAAGAAACCTGCAATTGATGCAAATCCAGTTGTCAGAATCACACATACAAGCAGTGCAAATATTGCACGAGCTGGTGCAGGGATTCCAGTGAAGTCAAAGATATGGCCAAATACACCGCCCGTATTAATACCATTGTGCATAATAATGGTTGCTGTTACCATACCCATACCAACCATTCGGCCTACAGAAAGATCAGTACCGGTTAACAGAATCAATCCTGCTACACCAAGAGCCAGGAAGATACGAGGTGATGCCTGCTGAAGAATATTCAAAATATTAGCTGTTGTCAGAAGCTGCGTATCCTTTACAACTGGTGTTATAAAGCAAAGTGCGATAAAAATCAGGATAATTACAATATAAAGTCCGTTCTTATAAAGGAACTGCGGTGTGTTAAATGTATACTTGTAATTTTCCAGTTTCTGAAGCTTCTTCTGTCCATAAGTAAACTTTGACATACGAAGCAAATCAATCAGATGATACTGATGC
>OGOP01002184.1_pt1 | contig 12506 bp, 13 predicted proteins | sample 1552591 | NCBI WGS metagenome assembly OGOP01 (sample SAMEA2580120, study PRJEB22360) | human gut metagenome | biome: human gut; feature: human-associated habitat; material: faeces | place: Denmark | collected 2008/2010 | reverse complement strand
TTGCCGCCTGTACCGTTGTAAATAAGAGATATGATTTATAATTGAATATTTTTGAAAAGATCACCGAGATTTGTTCCGATATTTTCACTTTTCGGGATAACAACTTTTTCTGTCGGTTCTTCTTTTACTTCTTCAAGCGCTTTCATACTAAGGCTTATTTTTCCGTCTTTGATTCCGATTACTTTTACAGTGACTTTGTCTCCGGCATTTAAAACATCGGAAGGCAATTTTACACGCTTTTGTGAAATCTGTGAAACGTGTACAAGACCGGACAGACCGTTGTCAAGTTTGATGAACGCGCCGTAATTTTGTAAAGTCTCGACTGTTCCTTCTAAAACTTCTCCGATTTTCAGGTTGGCAATCTGATCTTCCCGCGCTTTCTTTTCTTTTTCTTTTAAAAGTTCTCTTGCGGAAAGGACGAGACGTTTGTTTTCAGCATCAGCATTGATGACACGGACTTCCAGTTCTTTGCCGAGCCAGTCGTTCAGAGCGTCTTCTTCTACATAGTTCAGGGAAAGCCTGGATGCCGGGATGAAACCGCGGATGCCGTCCAGGTATGCAACCACACCGGATTTTACGATGCCACCGACCTTAACGGTCAGGTTGGTGCCTTCTTCCATGTATTTTTTGAATTTGTCCCATGCGAGAATGTCATTCGCTTCTTTGGAGGAGAGCAGAATGTGGCCTTCTCCGTCATCTCTGCGGATCACGGTTGCGGAGATCTCATCACCGATGTGAACATCTTCTTTGAGATTAAATCCAGGATCGCTTGTGAAATCTTCCAGACGGATGATACCTTCGGTGTAGTATTTCAGATCCAGTGTGATCTCAGATTCGGAAACACCGATTACGGTTCCGGTGAGGATATCGCCTTCATGGATCTGTTTGAAAGAAGCTTCCAGTTCTTCAGCGTAATCAGCCATGGTTTCTGCCGGTTCTTCCGGTGAGGCAGTTTCGGTGGTTTCCGGTGTTTCAGCAGCCGAAGTTTCGGCTTCTGCTGCGAGTTCTTCAGATGTTTTTAATTCTTCTGACATTGTAATACCTCCTGTTGATTTTGTGGTGTTAAGGCAAAAAGATGCAGACCGGAAGACTTGCTGCCGGGTCTGTAAAATATGATTCCAATATACCTTTTTGCGATGAATTTGTAAAGCAACTTGGGAAATAACTTTTGACCATGACATTCAAAAATGCTAAAATAATAAAAACAGCAGCAGACGGGTGTCTGCGGAAAGGATGGACTTATGAATATTCCGACACCTCATATAGAGGCAAAAAAGGGTGATTTTGCAAAAACAGTACTGATGCCGGGTGATCCGCTGCGGGCGAGATTTATAGCGGAACATTATCTGGAAGATGCAGTTCTGGTCAACTCGGTGCGCCAGATGTCAGGTTATACGGGAACTTATAAGGGCAAGAGAGTTTCTGTGATGGCGAGCGGCATGGGAATGCCTTCAATGGGCATTTATTCTTATGAGCTGTTCAATGGTTATGATGTGGAAAATATTATCCGGATCGGCACGGCAGGTGCACTCAGGGAAGATCTGCATCTGCGGGATCTGGTATTTGGCATCGGTGCCTGCACAAATTCGAATTTTGCGGCACAGTATCAGCTTCCGGGAAGCTTTGCTCCAACGGCATCTTTTCCACTTTTGAGAAAAGCAGTGGAAGCGGCAGAAAAAAGGGAAGGTCTGCATTATATGGTCGGAAATCTGCTTTCTTCGGATACATTTTACAGCGATTCCAACCTGGATGTGAACTGGCGGAAAATGGGCGTACTGGCCGTGGAAATGGAAGCGGCGGCATTGTATATGAATGCGGCGAGAACCGGAAAACAGGCTCTTGCGATCTGTACGATCTCGGACAGCATTGTTACCGGAGAGGCGACAAACTCGGCAGAACGTGAAAAGAGTTTTCATGATATGATGGAACTGGCACTTGAAATCGCACCTGAATAACGGAGGGATTTGCAGGATGGATGACAGAGATAGAAAAGAACTGGTAAGACAGGCTTTTCTGGCACAGCAGCAGGCTTATGCACCGTATTCAGAGTTTCTGGTCGGGGCGGCACTGCTCACAGAAGACGGTAAGATCTATCAAGGCTGCAACATTGAGAATGCGGCATATTCGCCGGGCAACTGTGCGGAGCGGACAGCATTTTTTAAGGCAGTGTCAGAAGGCAGGCGGGATTTTACGGCGATAGCGATCGTCGGAAATAAACGGGGCGAAGCCGGAGATTACTGTCCGCCGTGCGGCGTGTGCCGTCAGGTGATGGCAGAATTCTGCAAAGCAGATTTTGAGATTCTGCTGGCAAAAGATACGGAAAACTGGAAAAGTTATACACTGGAGCAGTTACTGCCGGAGCGTTTTACGTTATAATCATATGGAGGCTATTATGGAAAACAATAAGAGGAAAATTTATGTGATCGGACACAAGAATCCGGATACGGACTCGATCTGTTCTGCGATCGCTTATGCAGATATCAAAAACAGAACGGAGGAAAATCCCGTTTACGAGGCAAAGCGTGCCGGTCAGATCAACGAAGAAACGCTGTATGTGCTGAAACGTTTTCAGATGAATACACCGGGCTATATGCCGAATGTCGGTACGCGTGTCAAAGACATGGATGTGCGTAAAGTCGGTGGAGTAGACAGTAAAATTTCTCTGAAAAAAGCATGGACGCTGATGCGGAATGAAAATGTATTTACCCTTCCGATCCTTAATCAGAATCAGGAGCTGGAGGGTCTGATCACGACAAACGACATTACAGAATCGTACATGGATGTTTACAACAATGCAGCACTTTCTGAGGCAAGAACGCCGTATCGCAACATTCTGGAAACAGTAGATGGAACGATGATCGTTGGAAATGAGCATGCACATTTTACGGATGGAAAGGTGCTGATCGCGGCATCCAGCCCGGAAGTGATGGAACAAAGTGTGGAGCAGAATGATCTGGTGATTCTGGGAAACCGTTATGAAGCTCAGCTTTGTGCGATCGAGATGGGGGCGAGCTGCATCATCGTCTGTATGGGTGTTCCGATTTCGAAGACGATCCGCCGACTGGCAGAGGAGAGAGAATGTTTTGTGATCAGTTCTCCGCATGATACTTATACGGTTGCACGACTGATCAATCAGAGTATGCCGGTGAAACATTTTATGACCAGTGAGAATCTGGTGAAATTCAGCATTGACGATTATACGGATGATATCAAAGAAGTTATGGCAAAACTGCGTCACAGAGATTTCCCGGTTCTGAATAAACACGGAAAATATGTGGGAATGGTTTCCAGACGTAACTTGCTGGGTATCAAACGCAGACAGCTCTGCCTTGTGGATCACAATGAAATTTCGCAGGCGGTTGACAACATCGAAAGTGCAGAGATTCTGGAGATCATCGATCACCACAGGATCGGATCTTTGCAGACGATGGCTCCGGTTTATTTTCGCAATCAGCCGGTTGGATGTACGGCAACGATTCTGTATCAGGTTTATCAGGAAAAAAATCTGACGATCGAACCAAATATTGCCGGACTGCTCTGTTCTGCGATTCTTTCGGATACGCTGATGTTCCGTTCTCCGACCTGTACGGCGATGGACAAGGCAGCGGCAGAAAAGCTGGCGGAGATCGCCGGTGTCAAATGCGAAGAGCTGGCATCCGAGATGTTTGCAGCGGGAAGCAACTTAAAGAATAAATCACCGGAAGAAATCTTCTATCAGGATTTCAAGAAATTTGAGTTAAATAAATCCAGCTTTGGCGTTGGACAGATCACTTCTGTAAATGCGGATGAGCTGACCGAGATCAAGAAAGAACTGCTTCCATATATGGAAAAGGCTCTGGGAAGCCACGGAGAATCCATGCTGTTCTTTATGCTGACAGATATTATCAACGAAAGCACAGAGCTGCTGTTCTACGGCGGAGACAGCAAAAATGTGGTAAGCGAAGCGTTCCACAAAGAGCCGCAGGAAGGCGAGCAGTCTGTGATCCTGCCGGGTGTTGTTTCCAGAAAGAAACAGCTGATCCCGAGCTTTATGACGGCAATGCAGCAGTAGGAGGCAATTATAATTATGGCAAAGCAAATCTGGAAACCGGGAAATATGATCTATCCGCTTCCGGCAGTGATGGTCAGCTGTCAGAGGGAGGGCGAGAAACCAAACATCATCACGGTGGCGTGGACGGGAACCGTCTGTACCAACCCGCCGATGGTTTATATTTCGGTAAGACCGCAGCGTTATTCGTATGATATTCTGGATGAGACAGGAGAATTTGTCATCAACCTGACAACAAAAGAGCTGGCACGGGCAACTGACTACTGCGGCGTACGTTCCGGCCGGGATGTCGATAAATTCAAAGAGACCGGGCTGACTGCGGTGGAAGCAACGAAGGTCAAAGCACCGCTGATCGCGGAAGCACCGGTCAATATCGAGTGCCGTATCACCGAGAAGAAAGAACTCGGTTCGCACCATATGTTCCTCGCAGAAGTACTGGCAGTTCATGTCGATGAAAAATATCTTGATGAGAATGGAAAATTTCAGCTCAATAAAAGTGGGCTGATTGCATATTCGCACGGAGAATATCTGGATCTCGGAAAAGAGATCGGGACGTTCGGATATTCTGTGAAGAAAAAGACGAAAAAGCCACAGAAGAGAAGAAAGAAGAAAGTGGAGAGGTAGTTTTTTTACTCCATCTCGAGCGCCAGATCTTAATTTCTCGTGATAATATGCATTAAAAATGCGGTTTTTGTCCAAATATTCCACACATTTCATGTTTTACAGAGAGTCTTTACGAATTCTGTAGCCATTTTGTAGCCACGGCTATAAGTGCAACCTCCGCTGGCTGATTCACCTCAAAGCCACTTGGTACTATCTATTTCAAATAATACATGGAGGTTTGCAATATGGAAAAATACATCTACGATAACAGCAACGGTCTTTGGTATGAACTGCAGGAAGATTACGACATCCCTTGTCTGGTTCTGCCGGACACCGAAGAACGCCCTATCGGTATCTGGGGTAGGAAACACCAGCAGTACCTCAGAGAACATCGTCCGATCATCTACTCTGATCTGGTGCTCAGCGGCAAGCTGTACGGCTATCTTGCTGACATTGATACTCAGGCTCGCACCAAACTCGATATGCTTGTGGCGCAGCTGGCAGAGAAAGAAGACATCGATGAGCAGCTGAAAGCACAGGATCAGATGGCATGGGTCAGAGCCATGAATAACATCCGCAACCGTGCAGAGGAAATCGTCCTCAATGAACTGATCTATGGGGAGGATACGGTATGAGAATCCTTGAAGGATTTTGGTATGGGAATATTGAACCCACGGAATATGACACTTTTTCTTGTAAGGAGTACAAGGAAGTACTTCGACTGATTACTCGGAACGAAGAAAAGCTTCTGGCCACTATGATGGACGAACAGAAAGAGCTATTCTCCCGATATACGGACGCTGTTCGTGAGTATCAGACTATGGCAGATTGTCTGCTGTTCCAAAGCAGTTTCCGCTTGGGAGTCAGGATAATGTTGGAGGTCATGGAAGAATAACCATATCAATAATCAGCCGAGCAGTGATTAGCTGCTCGACTGATTTTTTCTGATTTCATATGGATAGTTTCTTACTGTCCAAACGGAACAACAGAATTAGCAATTCTTTTTTCTCCGCCGACAATCGTAGTGTAGAATCGTTGTTCAATGCCGTACAATAGCATTTTTAATTCTTCTTCATCTCCAACCTCAAACGAAGTCTCGGAAACCTTCAGTTCCGGACAATATTCTCCAATATATGTAAATATGTTCCTCTTGCTATCTGCATCTAAGCTTTCCAGCGTTTTTTGCACTAACGCTATTCTTTTTCGGTTTGCCGTTTTTACTTTGGATGCATTATAGTCTTGCTTCAACTGAATAAAATCATTTGCCAAGAATTGAGTTGTCTCTTCTTCGGTTGCCTCTTTATAAAGTTGATCAATACCCCTAAAAATGCTTGTAATAGACTCAAGTCGCTTGAAATACAAAACATCTGTGTTTTTATTGTAAATTGCATCAGGAATAGTATTAATTACAATCTCACGTCGGTCTGCATTGTACTCAAAATCTTCTCCTAAGCAGAGAATACATTTTTTTGATACCAATCTTGCCTTGGAAACATTCTGAAAACAGAGTAAATTATCGATTTCCGTAAATACAAAATCGACAGAACCAAATTCACTTCTGTTCATGGCGTCGAAATCAACTGTACACTGTTCAGTCGTTAGCAAGTTTATTTTATATTCTTGACTTGATGCATTTTGGACAGAGAACCATTCGCCTTCTTCCAAAGCAGCACCAGGTACATACGGTGTAGATGTGTTAATTGTTATATCTTCAATTGAGTAAACAGGCTCATCTGTCGACACAATCTTTCTATATTTATTTTTTTCTCTCTGTTTAAGTTTCGCACAAAGATTTGCCAAATTTCTTACCTTCTTTCTATAAATGTTGTATCGTTAATTCGTCGTAGGTTCTGAAAGTCTATATCTTCCTTTGATCTAATTACTTTTCCCTTCTTAATTACAAAGACTTTTGTTCCTTTAGGAGTCAAGACATGGTAATAATGATACCCAAACAACAAATAAATTGGATTAAAATATTGTGTTTGAGATAGGTATGTGAAGACGAAAACCAAAAAATATACCGCTGCCATAGTGTAGCAATCAGCAACACTTAATGAAACAAAAAAGTATCCCAGATATACCGGCAAAAACTCATTATCAGCCAGCGAAAACTCCTCACACATTGTTAGACTCTCTTTGCCAAAAGCTTTTGAGAAGAGCAACGATACCCATGAAAATAGTATTAGTAAGATAATTAATCCAAGATGAAAAGCCCAAAACGGAATGGTTGCAATAGTCAATTTCCCTTTTATAGCATAGATTACAAGCATCCAAGAAGTTGCATTTATTGTTAGAAGTAGTCTAAACACAAAATTCAAGTTTGCCCTCCTTTCATCAGAATGATTATATATTATACAACAAATTTCTGCTTTTTCATAGTGTCATCTTTCTTTATAGTTAAAATATATTTACTTTTGGTTAAGAAATATTGATTTTCTTTGCGTGGTATGCTATATTTATCACGCAAGGAGGAATTGCATATGAACACATTACCGATTAACACTATCATCAATGGTGAGAGCATATCTGAAATGAAGAAATTGCCTGACTCATGCATTGATTTGATTATTGCAGATCCACCTTATAACCTTTCTAAAGGTGGAGAATGGAAATGGGACAATAGCGTTGAACTTCAGGGCATGGGCGGCAACTGGAATAAAGTAATGCAAGAGTGGGATGATTTTACATTTGAGTCCTATATGACATTTACTAAAGCATGGCTTGCTGAAGCCAAGAGAATCCTTAAGCCAACTGGCTCCATGTGGATTTTTGGTACATATCATAATATTGGTGTTATTAATGTTATTTGCCAAATGCTTGGAATTGAGATTATCAATGAAGTTGTATGGTACAAAAGAAATGCTTTCCCGAATTTGGCAGGAAGAAGATTGACAGCCAGCCACGAAACCATTTTATGGTGCAATAAAGGTGGGAAGAAAAGAGAATACTATTTTGATTATGAGTATTCAAAAAGTGGCGATTTTTCTTATGATGGTCTTAAAACCCCCGGAAAGCAAATGCGAACCGTATGGGACATATCAAATAACAAAGATAAGAGCGAGCTTGCGTATGGCAAACATCCTACACAGAAGCCAATTAGAATTCTCAAACGAATGATTAAACTAGCTTCCAGAGAAGGCGATGTTATGCTCACTCCTTTTTCAGGTTCTGGTAGCGAATGTGTTGCCGCAAAAATGACGGGAAGAAAATACATTGGTATTGAACTTGATAGTTCTTATTGTGAAATTGCAACTGATCGTTTGAATCATATCAAAGAAAATGAGGATCAGCTGGGGCAACTCAGCTTAAGTCTGTTTGAAAGCGAGGCCACCAAATGAAAAACTTGATACTCAACGAAAAAAAGCTTCGCAAAAAGATGATTGATTTGGATATTAAAACCATCAACGAATTGGCCACAAAAGCAGGAGTATCCAAACCTACAATATATGAATACATAAACGGTAAATCTCCGCTTTCAGCAGCATTTATTCGTTTATGTGACTATCTAAATGTAGATCCTCATGAAATTTTAATTGAAACTGAAACAACATCCACGGAGGACTAAAATGTTCAAACCAGTTATTAAGTGGAGCGGCAGTAAGCGAAGCCAATCCTCAAAAATAAAAGAATTCTTACCCGACAAATTTAATAGGTACTACGAGCCTTTTATTGGTGGAGGTTCAATGCTATATGCCATAAATCCGACTGATGCCGTTTGTGGAGATATTTGTGTGCCGCTAATTGATTTGTGGAACGAAGTCAAGAACAACCCTGTTGAATTATCTGAAGCATACCGACTACGTTGGACAAGATTGCAAACAGAAGGTTATCAAGCCTATTACGAAATCAGAGATGATTTTAACAAAAATCATTCACCTGAGGATCTTTTATTCTTGTCCAGAACCTGCGTCAATGGACTAATTCGTTTTAATGCAAACGGCGACTTCAATAATTCTTTACATCATACTCGTCCTGGAATAGTGCCTGACAGTTTGGAAAAAATTATTCTGGATTGGTCTAAACATATTCAAGGTGCGGAGTTTATTGCCGCAGATTACACCATTACAACTGAAACAGCCAAAGAGGGTGATCTGATATACTTAGACCCTCCGTACTTTCATACGAAGGGTCGTTATTATGGTAATATTGACTTTGATGTTTTCCTCGCATACCTCGAGCAGTTAAATCGCAAAGAAATTAAATATATGCTCTCGTTTGACGGTATCAGAGGAGAGGATGACTTTACTGTTGAACTGCCAAAGGAATTATACAAACGCCATGAGTTTATCCCTTCGGGCAACTCCAGCTTCAAAAAGGTCATGGATAAAGAAAGTATCCAAGTTTTAGAATCCCTGTATTTGAACTGGTGATTTAGAAAATGGTTATACCATCGAACCCAATTTCATCTATCTCATTACAGATAAACTCTTTCAAGATTTCGGCGGCACGGGTGGCTGTAACAATTTCAATCTCCCAGCCACGCTCCACTGGTTCCATAATGAACAGCATATCACAATTGCTGCGTTCAAAGACAGTACGATTTGCTTGTGCAGATCCTCGAAGGTAGGCTGCAGCGGAGATTACTTCAAATGCGTTAAAATCAACCCAATACTCCGATTGTGTCCACGCTCCAAGGCGGGGATGAACCAAACGTTCCACATTCGGAATGTAATTCATAAGATTGTGGATGTAGTTTATAAGCCCTTTTCCAACATTTGCTTCCAAGTCAAAGGAACGCTCCTTAGACTCAATCGACAGCAGAACGGGACGGTCGAACACTCCAAACAACTCCAGAACATGGTCAGGACGCTTTCCATCTACTTCTTTGCTTACACGGGGCAAAGATAGCCAGCGTACTTCATGGTTATCGTAGAGAACAGACAGGCCACTCCAATCGCCACCGGGAGGATTACACATACCTTCAAAGCAAACTTCGTGAAGCAAGTGTGAAAACAGAAAATGAATTCCTGTGTCTACATCATCTTCATGGAAAGACTGCGGGGTGCTGGAAAAGTCATCCTGTGTCAGCCCATTTTCATCGGGCAGTTGTCCCACATAATGTTCTTTTAATGCGGAAGTATCTAAAAAAACCTCTTCATTATAAGAGTGGTCTGCAAGTACAGGAACGTCAAGAGCAACAAAATCGCTCAAAGCGAGGATAGCTCGCCAGAAACCATTGGAAGCTGCAAGACGACCAGGATTTGTTAGTAGCACATTGAAATTTCGTTCAATAACCGGACCATAAATGTAAGTCATCACTTGAATGTCGGTTGATGCAAGCATTGCAGCCAAAGGCAAAATTCCTCTATCAGGTCGGTTATCGTCACCTCTTGGCTTAAACCCTTTTATCATACATAGAATCAAATCCGAATGGTCGGAAGCAATTCTATTAAGAACAGCGGCATCATAAGTGGGATATAATCGACATATTCCGTTTGCCAGTCTTCTTCTGTTTGCGGCTGGGATAATACCAAAAGGGAGATCTCTGGATGCCAATCCGACACTAAGGCTTTCTACCAAATCAAGAAATGCGGCAGAATTACCATGATGCCCCTTGGCAGTAATCGTTTTTCTGAAATTGAACTCCGAATTTTCCAATGAAAACTGAACGATACCCTGGTGGTAGGCATACAAGCGTCTCCACTGTGCAGGCGTGAAATTTGTAGTGGGACGAGAGCTGCTTGCTAAGAATAGCACTACATTAAGATTTTTCTGTAGGATAGCTTTTTCCTCATCTGCGGTATCAAATCCACACATTCGTTTAACAATGTATCGGGATAATTCTGCTTCTGCAAAGTTATCTTCGTCGAAGTTTCTCAAAGAGCGATCGAAGTTCTTGTCAAATTCCTCCGAACGAACATAAACTTGAGCAACGAAATTATCGTTGTCTCTTGAAAAGCTGATATAGCTATAAGGAACAGCAGGATTCGGAAAGCGAAGGGCTTTTCTCTCACGAGTACGGGCATCCAATTCGTATTTTACAAAATCTACGATATAGAGATATGGACATCCTGTGCGACCAGTAGAGAACGCACGCCCACTTCGCTGCCACGCCTGATTACCGGCCTGCAGAGCACTACAGAACTCGATTGCATAAAGAATGGTCTCCAGACCATTTTCAACATAGGTAACAATCGCATCAGGTGTTTCGTCAAGGAAACTGCCGCTGCCTTTGAGTCCGGTAAAAATGTTAGCTTCCCATCTTCTACGCCCCGCCTTGTTGAAGCCTGGAAGCAATTCTAACTGCCACTCAAAATGGTGTTCCAGATAATTGAAATATATGTTATAGACGATTGTAGAGGGAGACATCAGCGATATTTCAACGGATGTCGGTTCAGTTTCTTCTAATATGAGTTTGGCGATACGCTCACATTCTACAATGTTATCGCCGTGAATTCTAAATATTCTTGGCATAATGTTACCTCCTGCCGAAATGCTGTCGCAAGTAGATATACAAAATTATTTTAACATATTTCGACAGGAATTGCGAGATAAATATCCACATAAAATCACAATGTCATTAACTTTAGCAAAAAGCAGAAATCGTAATTATTATAAAATTATGATTCCTGCTTTTTTACTTTTGATATGGGCATACTTATCCCTTGTTTCTACTATTCATATCTTTTTAGCTAATACGCTCTTTTATGAGTATTTGAATATTTTCCTGCTAACTGGCCTTTCGTTCTTTTGTAATGACGGTCAGGGCGAATCGGAACAAGATTCTTATTGATATCTTCATATATCTGTTGAAACAACATGCTTTTCTTTTTCTCATTCGTCTCAAGAAGAATATAGATCAGATCATTTTTTAAAATTCCAATACGAACTGTCTGATTGATCATCATTTTATGCTTTCTCGCTGTCTCTTTCTGATCCAGTTCACGTTCTGCGTCTAATATGATATCTTCAGCTAAATTACTCAGATATATGGTACTGTATATATCCTGTAATAACAGAATCGCTTTTGTCCCTGTGAAATTTTCTAATTGTAGCCGACTTTTTAAGGTTTCGTATGCAGTTTCTATTCCCCATCTCATATGATATAACTCTTTAATTTCATTTGTAGAGAATTCAATTTCTGAGAGATTCGTGGCTAACACTTCTAAGCTTCCATTTTCTAATGGGATTTTTATCATACGTAATGAAATTTCTCCCAGTTCTTTCATACGTTCTCCATCTATCGTCCCTTCATAATGTCTGATTCTTGACTTATCAAGGTTTATTTTAACCAATTGATCCTTTTCCGACAGACTGCTTTGTTCTTTCTTATAATCACTGCTTTTTAAACGTACGATAAATTTAATACCTTTATCCATCATATGTATAAACGCAGGTGTAGAAGGATATCCTCGGTCCATGATAATGATAAATGGAATATTTCCTATTGTTTCCGGTGTTCGCTCTAATTGCTTTTCTGCCAGGCACATCTCATCAAATTTTACTTTGTTACAATCACTTTCTAGTATCATGCGATTCATTACATCATAGATACAGCCTAATCCTATTTGAGCTTGGGGTTTTGTGTTTTTTCGGCTTGCAGAACCATACAGTTCCAGCGTTTCAGCAGTGGTAGGAATATTAATGTCTGAGCCGTCTGCTGCTAATATTAAATGACCTTTATAAGTTGAAAAAGAGGAATCCGCATAGAAGTTGCGGTTATGATATTTATACAGTTCTAAAAAAGCATCTGGATTAAGTTTCATACGCTGTTTCAGATATCCTGGTTTGGAAATGAAAGTTCCCGGATGAGCAATTTTCATATAATTTCTCAGTTCCAATGCCAATGTCAGCCCCTTTCTGTTTATCATTGTGAAAAGAAGATCCTGAAGAGGCATTTTTCGAATTCTGGTAA
>OGOP01002163.1_pt1 | contig 12613 bp, 10 predicted proteins | sample 1552591 | NCBI WGS metagenome assembly OGOP01 (sample SAMEA2580120, study PRJEB22360) | human gut metagenome | biome: human gut; feature: human-associated habitat; material: faeces | place: Denmark | collected 2008/2010 | reverse complement strand
CTTTAAATGCCAGTGGAGATACGATTGCCAGCATGATCGTAACTCGTTTGGTCGAGGGAAAAAACTGGCTTATACAACATTCAACAAATGGTTCTAAGTAAAAAAGAGTCTATAGAAAAGCTTATCCTTGGCGATAGGCTTTTCTTTTTCTTTATAAAATGATCAAAAATCGCCTTGAAATCTAGAATTTGACATTTTTTATGCGAAAAACTTTGATATAATTAAAGCTATGCGAAAGGATGATCAGATGCCAGATAAGACATATGATGAGAATAGTATTGTGATCCTGGAAGGACTGGAAGCAGTCCGCAAACGTCCGGGTATGTATATTGGTTCTACGGATTCCAGAGGTCTTCACCACCTGGTTTGGGAAATCGTCGATAATGCGATTGACGAGGCTTTGAATGGCTATGGAAATCAGATCCATATTACATTGAATGCCGATGGCAGTGTTACGGTAGAAGATCATGGACGTGGAATGCCTGTCGGAAAACATAAATCCGGTGTCAGCACCTTAGAAGTTATTTTTACGGTGCTTCATGCCGGCGGTAAATTTACCAGCAGTGGAGGCTATCAAAGTGCCGGTGGTTTGCATGGTGTAGGGGCCAGTGTTGTGAACGCATTGTGTTCCTGGTGTAAAGTAACGGTGCATGATGGTAAAAATGTATGGTCTATGTTGTTTGAAGATGGGGGAAAGAAAGTCGGAAAGCTGGAGAAGATCGGTAAGACCAATCGTACCGGAAGTACTGTACAGTTCTTACCGGATCCTCACATCTTTAAACAAAATCGCTTTTCCTTCTCTAAGATTTGTGAACGTGCGCAGGAAGATGCTTTCCTTTTAGAAGGCTTAGAGATGAAAGTGACCGATCTTCGAAAAGAAAAACGGGAAATGGTCTATCAGTATGAAAATGGCTTACAGGCTTTTATCGAGGAAATTGATAAAGATCATACACCGATGCACGATCCAATCAGTTTTGAAGGCAACAATAATGGCATACAAGTGCGTGGTTGTTTTCAATATACTGATGATTATCAGGAAAATGTTTTTAGCTTTACCAACATGGTTCGAACACGGGATGGCGGAAGTCATGAAACCGGTGCGAAACAAGCTTTTACCAAAGTGTTCAACGAATATGCCCGTAAAAACGGTTTCTTAAAAGAGAAGGATAAAAGTTTTGATGGCAGTGATGTTCGGGAAGGCTTAACGCTTGTCATCAATCTGACAATTCCGGAAAATCTTCTTCAGTTTGAAGGACAGACAAAAGAGAAATTGGGAACACCGGAGGCAAAATCAGCTACGGATGCGATCGTGAGTGAGAATTTACGCTATTTCTTAGAAGAGAATAAAGAAACGGCACAGGCGCTGGTGCGAAAAATTGTAAAGGCGGCCAATGCGCGTAATGCGGCTCGCAAGGCCATAGAGGAAGCGCGTAAAGACAAAGGCAATCAGAAGGCAGAAAGAGTATTGTCCGGAAAGCTTGCCAGTGCGCAAAGCAAGGATGCCCGAAGAAAGGAGCTGTACCTTGTCGAAGGTGATTCGGCCGGGGGTAGTGCCAAACAAGGTAGAGATTCAAAATATCAGGCCATCCTACCATTAAGAGGAAAGGTATTAAATACCGAAAAGGCATCTTTGGAAAACATTGAGAAAAATGAAGAATTGAATACGATCATTCATGCCCTGGGAGCCGGTGTCGGAAAAGATTTTCCCGCCGAAGATTCCAATTACTATAAGGTCATCATCATGACCGATGCAGATGATGATGGGGCACATATTCAAAATCTATTGTTGACATTCTTTTATCGCTATATGAGAGATTTGATCGATAAGGAAATGTTATATATCGCCTTGCCACCTTTATATCGGATTGCCAAAGGAAAGAATGAATACTATCTATACACGGATGAAGAACTGGATGAAAAGAAAAAAGAGCTCAAAAACGGCTATACCATCACCCGTTATAAAGGTCTTGGTGAAATGAATGCGACGCAGCTTTGGGATACCACGATGAATCCGGCTACGCGTACCTTGATTTGTGTAACGATAGAAAATGCGGTCATGGCTGAGCGTCGTGTCCATGAGCTGATGGGGGATAAAGCAGAACTTCGTCGTAACTGGATCGAAGACAATGTTGTTTTCACATTGGAGGATGATTATGCAAAGGAGGTGCGCCATGACTAAGGCAAATACAGTGGAAGAACATCATATATTAAAAAATTCACTGGAAGATATCATGGCGGATCGCTTTGCACGTTATTCCAAATACATCATTCAGGAGCGTGCCCTGCCCGATGCCAGGGATGGCTTAAAGCCGGTGCAAAGGCGTATTTTGTATGCGATGTATGAAGATGGAAATACCTACAACAAACCGTATCGTAAAAGTGCTAAAACGGTAGGTAACGTCATCGGTAATTATCACCCGCATGGGGATAGTTCCGTTTATGACGCGATGGTACGATTATCACAATCTTGGAAAATTGCGGATCCATTGATCGATATGCAGGGAAATAACGGTTCTATTGACGATGATCCGGCGGCTGCGATGCGATATACGGAAGCAAGACTTTCCAAGCTTTCGGATTATTTGTTGCAGGATATTGAAAAGGATACGGTAGAATGGGCGCCCAACTTTTCCGATGAAAAGATGGAACCGACAGTCTTGCCGGCTCGTTATCCCAACTTGCTGGTCAATGGAATTACCGGTATTGCCGCTGGTTATGCGACCAATATACCGCCACATAATTTAAATGAAGTTGTCGAAGCAGCGATTTATCGTATCCAGCATCCACAATGTGATCTACATGAGCTGATGCAGATTGTAAAAGGGCCCGATTTTCCAACCGGCGGTATCGTTATGGGGATTGACGGTATCAGTGAAGCTTTTTCCAAAGGTAAAGGAAAAGTCATGATTCGATCTAAGGTACATGTGGAACAGACACGAACAATCAAACAACTGGTTGTTACCGAAATTCCATATGAAGTGATCAAAAGTCAGCTGGTCAAGAAGATCGATGATATTCGAATCAATAAAAAAGTCGATGGTATCTTAGATGTACGTGATGAAAGTGATCGTAATGGATTGCGCATTGTCATCGACTTAAAGAAAGATTGTGCCGATGAAACGATCTTGAATTATCTTTATAAGAATACCGATCTTCAGATTTCTTATAACTATAATGTGATTGCCATTGTCAATAAGGCGCCGGTATTGATGTCTTTGCCGATGGCGCTGGATGCCTTTATTCAACATCGGGAAGATGTAGTTTTAAGGCGAAGTCATTATGATTTAAAGGCTAAAAAGGAACGAGCGCATATCTTGGAAGGCTTGATCAAAGCGGTTAGTGTCATGGATGAGATCATTTCTATCATTCGCTCTTCTAAAGATAAGGCCGATGCCAAAAATAATCTGATTTCTCGCTTTGGCTTTTCCAAAGAACAGGCAGAAGCCATTGTCATCATGCGTTTATATCGTTTGACACATACGGATATTAAAGAATTGCAGGATGAATACGATGCGCTTTTAAAGGATATTCAACGTTTGGAAGGTATCGTATCGGATAAGAAAAAGCTGCATGCATTGCTTGTCAAAGAATTAAAAGAAGTCAATACGACTTTTAAGACCGAAAGACGCAGTGAGATTCAAAAGGATATTCAAGAGATCGTCATTGATGAAAAAGCTATGATTGCGGATGAACAAGTCATGGTGACAATGACACATGATGGGTATGTTAAACGTGTCAGTCTGCGTTCTTACAATGCGTCACCGGATAGCCTGAGTGGTCATAAGGATGGCGATTTTATCGTATGCAGCGGACAGTCCAGCACCTTACAGACACTCTTGTTTTTTACCAATCGCGGAACCTATGGGTATTTACCGGTCTATACCTTGGAAGAAGCCAAGTGGAAGGATCTGGGAAAACATATCAGCAGTTATTTGAAAATCGATTCTTCGGAAAAAATCGTTCAGGCCTATTTGATCGATCATTTTGATAAACATGTAGAGATGGTCTTTGCCTCGGCTTTAGGAATGATCAAGCGAACTTCTTTAAAAGATCTGCAGGTTTCTCGTGCCAATAAAACGATGGTCTGCATGAAAGTTGGATCAGCCGATGAAATGATTTCGGCAAAAGCATCCATGACACAATCTGATCAGATCGTGTTGGTGACAAAAAATGGTTTTGGTTTGACGTATCCGGTTGAACAAGTACCGCAGGTATCGGCAAAATCCAAAGGTGTTAAATCAATCAATCTGACAAGGGACGATTGTGTGGAAGATATGCTTGTCTGTCGTGACTTGCAGGGACAAATTCTATTTATGACAAGCGAAGGGCAGATGAAACGTGTCAAGATGGATCAGATTGCCCAGTTTAATCGACCGGCTAAAGGAAACCGCATTTGTAAGCTGATCAAATCAAATCCAAGTCATCTATATAAAATGAAGGAGATTCGTGATCTACAAAAGGAAATCGTGCTGGAAAGTGAAGAGCTTCTTCGCTTTGTACCGGCATCCATTTCTTTGATGTCGGTAGAATCAACGTTCTCGAATCCATTTGGCAAGTTGGAAGCTTATACGATTCCCGAAATCCTGGATCGTATTGAGGAAGGAAACTGGTCAGAGGAAGAAAGTGAACAGCTTTCACTTTTTGAGGTATAAGCATGTCCAGAAAAAATGCGAGTGCCATCTGTATCTTGGTGGCAGCCATCTGGGGCGGTGGTTTCATTGCGACCGATGCCGCTTTGGCCACCTTTGATCCGTTTACCGTTTTATTGATTCGCTTTTTAGGTGCCAGTCTTGTGTGCTGGCTCATAGTAGGAATTCAAAAAATACGCATTACCAAAGCCGGTGTATTAAAAGGGGCTTTATCAGGTATTTTCTTGTATTTGGCCTTTGCCTTTCAAACCTTTGGTTTAGATATGACCAATACAGGTCAAAATGCTTTTTTAACGGCGGTCAATGTGGTCATGGTACCTTATATCGCCTGGCTCATCTTTAAGAAAAGACCACAGTTCATGCAGGTATTTGCCAGCTTGATCTGTCTGATTGGTATTGGATATCTTTCTCTATCAAAGGGGCAGTTTCACTTTTCTTTTGGAGATGGTTTATCACTGATGTGTGCCTTCTTTTTTGCTTGTCACTTTATCTCTTTGGAGTATTCGACAAAAGGACAGGATGTGCGACTTATCAATGCGGTTCAAATGTCAGTGGCTGCATTAGTGTCTATTCCAGGTGCCTTATGTTTGGAAGCGATGCCTTCACACATCTCCTCGATGGCCATTTTCAGCTGCCTTTATATGATTTTGATTGCCACATGGCTTGCATTTCAATTACAAACTCTGGCGCAAAAATATATCGATTCTTCCAGTGCCAGTGTGCTTCTTTGTACAGAATCTTTATTTGCCAATATTTTTGGATTTGCATTGTTGCACGAAGAAAAGACGTGGATCATGATCCTTGGTGGTTTATTGATTTTTCTGTCGGTTATCTTAGTAGAAGGGGAATCTCTGTTTGATAAAAATAGAATTTTCAAACGGTTGTCAAAAGAATAAAAAAATAGTAATATAAAGTATGTAAATAGTGAGGATGGATTAAATATGGATTGGTTAAGTACAATACTTTACACCTTAGTTGGGGTTGTTATTGGCGGGATTTTAGGTTTTTATTTCACAAAGAAAAAGTTTGAAAAAGAATTAAAGGAAAATCCACCGATCAATGAAAAGATGATTCGTGCTATGTTCTTACAAATGGGTCGTAAACCTAGTGAAGCGCAGATTCGTCAGATCATGAAATCAGTTAACCAAAACAGATAGCGAAGAGGAAACTCTTCGTTTTTCTTTTATGCAAATAATATGTGATAATGATGATGGTAATAGGGGAATATGGGAAAATTTGTGAATAACTATTGCGAAATCGCTTTAATTTTCTTAAAATAAGGATGAATGTACCACTGTATAAAAATAGTATGGCTATATAATGAATACAAATACGAGCTGTTTTTATACAGGCAACATGATCACTTATATACAGGTGAGTAGATAGGAGGTTAATATGGTAGGAATTATCCTAGCGAGTCATGGGGAATTTGCCGAAGGGATTCATCAGTCCGGATCTATGATCTTTGGCGATCAGGCAAATGTCAAACCTTGCATTTTAAAACCAAGCGAGGGACCTCAGGATATTCGCAAAAAAATGGAAGACGCGATTGCTTCCTTTGATCAACAGGATGAGATCTTATTCCTGGTGGATCTTTGGGGCGGAACGCCTTTCAATCAGGCAAGTGCTTTAAAAGACGGGCATGAAAGCTGGGCTATTGTAACCGGTTTGAATCTGCCTATGTTGATTGAAGCCTATGCATCCAGAATGAGCATGGACACAGCTCATGAAATTGCGATGCACATTGCCAAGACGGCAAAAGAGGGTGTTCGCATTCAACCGGAAGATCTGGAACCGGTGGAAGAAGAAAAAGAGCAGAGTGCGGCTCCTGTCATGCAGCAGGCCATTCCGGAAGGAACCGTGCTGGGTGATGGACATATCAAATATGTATTAGCTCGAATCGATACCCGTTTATTGCACGGACAGGTGGCAACAACATGGACAAAATCAACCAATCCGGATCGTATCATCGTTGTTTCTGATAATGTAGCACACGATGAATTGCGAAAAAACATGATCATACAGGCTGCTCCTCCGGGAGTTAAGGCACATGTTGTACCGATTGATAAGATGATTGCTGTGGCTAAGGATCCTCGTTTTGGTGCAACCAAAGCGTTGTTGTTGTTTGAAACACCACAGGATGCCCTAAAAGCAATTCAGGGTGGTGTGGATATCAAAACATTAAATGTAGGTTCCATGGCACATTCACAGGGAAAAGTTGCGGTTACGAAGGCTTTAGCTTTTGATAAAGACGATGTAAAGACCATGCGTGAGATTGAAAAGCTGGGTGTTAAATTTGATGTCCGTAAAGTTCCGGCCGACAGCCCGGAAAATATGGATGCGATCTTGAAAAAAGCAGAAGCTGAACTTGGATAAGATTGTTTTTGGAGGTTAATATGAATATTATTACAGTGATTCTCATTGTCATTGTAGCCTTATTAGCGGGTATGGAAGGAATTTTGGATGAATTCCAGTTCCATCAGCCTTTGGTTGCATGTACATTGATCGGACTTGTAACAGGTCACTTAACAGAAGGGATCATGTTGGCGGGAAATCTTCAACTGATGGCTTTAGGATGGGCCAACGTTGGAGCTGCTGTGGCACCGGATGCTGCTTTGGCATCGGTTGCCTCTGCCATTATCATGGTGCTTGGTTTAGACGGAGCTACCGATGTAAACAGTGTTATTTCTACATCCATCGCGGTTGCGGTTCCTTTGTCAGTAGCTGGATTGTTCTTAACGATGATTTGTCGTACGCTGGCCATTCCTATCGTACATATTATGGATGGTGCGGCTGAAAAAGGAAGCTTTAAAACGATTGAAATCTGGCAATATATCGCCATTTTGATGCAGGGACTTCGTATTGCGATCCCGGCAGCTATCTTGTGCTTTGTTCCATCGGATATCGTTACCAGTGCTCTACAGGCAATGCCGGCATGGTTGAATAATGGTATGACCGTTGGTGGTGGTATGGTTGCCGCTGTTGGTTATGCCATGGTCATCAACATGATGGCTACAAAGGAAACTTGGCCATTCTTCGCCTTAGGTTTCACACTGGCTTGTATCCAGGAGATCACATTGATCGGTCTGGGTGTCATTGGTGTTGCCTTAGCTTTGATTTATCTGGCATTGAAGGAAAGCGGAGGTTCCGGTGGAAACGCCTCCAATACAGGTGACCCGTTAGGGGATATCCTGAATGATTACTAGGATCGAAAGGAGAGATTAGTATGGCAGAAAAAATTGTTTTATCTAAAAAAGATCGTATGAAAGTTTGTTGGCGTCATCAGTTTCTTCAGGGATCCTGGAACTATGAACGTATGCAGAACGGTGGATGGTGCTATTCCATCATTCCGGCTATCAAGAAACTATATACAAACAAAGAAGATCAGATTTCCGCATTAAAGCGTCATATGGAATTCTATAATACCCATCCTTATGTATCTTCTCCGGTCATGGGTGTTACTTTGGCCATGGAAGAAGAACGTGCCAATGGTGCACCAATTGATGATGTGGCAATCCAGGGTGTTAAGGTTGGTATGATGGGACCATTGGCTGGTGTCGGTGACCCGGCTTTCTGGTTTACCATGCGTCCAATTTTAGGGGCTTTAGGTGCTTCTTTTGCCCTGAGCGGTAATTTGTTAGGACCTGTATTATTCTTTGTATTATGGAATGTGATTCGTTTTGCGTTCATGTGGTACACGCAGGAGTTTGGCTATAAAGTAGGAACTTCAATCACCAAAGACTTGTCCGGTGGATTGTTAGGAAAGATTACGCAGGGAGCCAGTATCCTTGGTATGTTTGTCATTGGTGGCCTGGTTCAGCGTTGGGTCAGCATCACTTTAACACCGGTTGTATCTACCGTTGCCAATGATGAAGTTAATATCATCGACTTCTCTAAATTTGACGGTACCGGTGAATCTTTACAGGCCATTTTACGTGAATATGACAGTGGAAAATTCTTGTATGATACAACATCGACTACATTACAAGATAACTTAAACTCATTAACACCAGGTTTACTGGCGGTATTATTGACTTTGTTTATCTGCTGGCTATTGAAAAAGAATATTTCGCCGATCGTTATTATTATTGGTCTTTTCATTGTTGGTATCATTGGTGTTCTTTGCGGATTCATGTAGAATGTATAAAAGTCCGGTTTTTACCGGACTTCTTCTTTTTGAGGTGATACGATGGTTCAATCAATGAATACAAAAGCAGAGTTGACGGTCAAGGGAAGCTGTTTTATGGGCTTGACCAGTACCGGTAAGATTATGGTCGGTGATAAAGCGTTTGAATATTATAACGATCGTAAGGTCGAAGACTACATTCAAATTCCCTGGGAGGAAATCGACTATTTAGCCGCATCGGTTTATTTTAAACGCTATATCAATCGTTTTGCGATCTTTACGAAAAGTGATGGGAGTTTCTCTTTTTCAGCGGGGAAACGCAATAAAGAGCTTCTTCGTGCGATTCGTAATCATATGCCTTCAGATAAAATGGTACAGTCCCTTGGTTTCTTTACTGTTTTAAAAAGAGGTATTCATAATCTTCTGCATAGAAAAAACAGGCCGTGACCTGTTTTTTTATCGTATATAGTCTTGTATCCTTTTCTTTAGTGTTGTTTGTCGAATCCTGCGATTTTTTAAACGTACCTGTTTTTCAAAAACATAGCGTTGTCCAATGATGAAAAGCTGTTTTTTTGCACGGGATATCCCCGTATATAACAAGCGCTTTTCCAACATGTGCAAAGAGTTTTGATCGACCACACAACAAACCGTGTCATATTCGCTGCCTTGGGCTTTATGAACACTGATGCAGTAGGCATGTTTGAGATAATAGAGAAAATCATACGTAAAATCTACGATTCGATTGCCAAAATCCACGCTGATTCTTTGATTTGCTTTTGAAGAATTATCGATTTCGATGATATATCCAATATCGCCGTTATATACATCTTCCTCTGGAAGATTTTTTAGTAACATGACCTTATCGTCTTCACGAAAGGTAGTTGTACCGACCTTTAGCTCCTGCTTGTTTATCGAGGCTGGATTAAATTGCTCCTGCATCGCCACATTGATCGCATCGATGCCGGCAGCCCCTTTATACATCGGTGATAAGATCTGAAAATCATCCAGATTCATATCTTTTGTGAGTCCTTGTATCATTGGCAGGATCCTTTGTGAACTTTCTTCGATAAAGTTGACTCCATCTTCATAGGTACATGTAGTTTCCTCGCGGATTTCTTTAGCCAGTGTAACAATACCAGAACCATTTTTTTGACGAAAGATTTTTTCCAGATGAATGACCGGAAAGACCTGACTTGAAATGATATCTTCAAATACTTTTCCCGGTCCAACACTTTCCAGCTGATCTTCATCACCTATCATTAATATTCGTGCATGATCCGGTAGGGCTTTTAATAAACTGCAGAAAAGATGGGTATCGACCATACTGAATTCATCGATGATCAATACATCCAGTTCTAGGGGATCGTTTTCATCTTTGGCAAAGGTATTATCATCTTTGTTCCATTTTAAAAGGGAATGAATGGTTTTACTGTCCGCATAAGCCAGTTGACTCAAACGCTTGCTGGCACGACCGGTTGGAGCACAAAGCTGTATCTTTGAATCCGGATAGAAGGCATTGTATAAAGCCAGAATCCCTTTAACAGTCGTTGTTTTTCCGGTACCCGGTCCACCATTGATGATACAAATACTGTGATTAAAAAAAGTTTCAATGGCTTGTTTTTGTACACTGTCGTATTGAAGGTTATAAGCAAATTCCACTTCTTCTATTTTTTTATCTAAGTCTTTTTTGGAAAGGGTATCTACTTTAAATTGATGATGGGATAAGATTTTGGCAATTTCAATTTCTTCATCATATAAACCAAACGGATACACTTTGTTTTCATCGACATGAAGACTTTTATGAAGACATAAGCGATCTAAGATTTCATCCAGCAGTTCTATCGAACAATTTGGCAAATGTTCCAAAAGGGACGTCTTAAAAATATATGTATTTCCGGTTGCCATGCTTAGATTTCTTGTCAGTTCATAGACATAGGCATCCATACGACGAGTATCTTTTTTATCCATTTCAAGGCCATCGGCTAACTTTAAGGCCGATCGATAGCCAAAACCATAAATTTCATAGTAAGGGCGAAAACAATCTTCTTCAATCACATCTAAAACATTGTCATAGGCTTGTTCCAACAGTTCGATCTTTTTTTGATCCAACCCCAGTTCCATAAGACGGACATAAGTTTCATTAAAGCCGTCAAAGGACTGTAAACCTTCCTTGATGATTTCCTTTTTTTTGGCATTTAGACCGGGAACCATATCGAGTTTTCCAGGATCTTCGATAATGTGATGCAGACATTCCTCTCCCAATGTGTCATAGATTGCCTGTGCTGTCTTTTTACCAATGGTAGGAAAGGCATCGCTGGTCAAAAAATGAAGAATAGCTCGTTCTTTTTTTGGAAGAACCTTCTGTGCACTAAATATTTGAAATTGAGAACCATACTTTGGATGCGTAATGTAGCGGCCAACCAATTCATACTCCTGATCCTCAATTGGATCTTGCAGGCGACCGGCTCCGGTAAAAGTATGATATGTTTCCGTCTCAGAAAAAGAACCCACAACATAGTGGGTTTCCTGGTTTTCGAATATGATAAAATCCAAACTGGCTTTTATGGTTTGTTTATCCACTGATTTTCTCCTTATATGTTTGAATAATCTTCTCGTTTAAATCTTCATCACCCGCAAAGACTTGTTCAATAACACCGCCACCCAGACAAACATGTCCGTGATAGAAGACGGCTTCCTGTCCCACGGTTACCGATGCGATCTTTTGCGGATATCGAATCATTGCACTGTCTTTGTCAAAAGAAACGATTTCAATATCCTGATCAGCCTGACGATATCGAAACTTACAGGTCAGCTTGGTCGGAATTTCTTTTAAGTCCGGTACTAACCAGTTAATACCTTTAACGATACAGGAATCCGAATAGAGCCATTCTCTATGATCGGTATGACATACAAAGAGAATGTTTTTGTGAACATCCTTTCCACAGACAAACCACGGGCCTTTTTCATGGTCGATATGAAGTCCTTTTCTTTGACCGATCGTATAGTATAGAACACCACAGTGTCTGGCAATCTTCTTTCCGGTGTCGATATCTACGATATCACCTTCTTTATTGGGAAGGTAGTTGGAAAGAAACTGTCTGAAATTTCTTTCACCGATAAAACAAATTCCGGTACTGTCTTTTTTTGTGGCAACACTTTCTAAATGCAGCTGATCTGCCAGTTTTCGAACTTCCGGCTTGATTAGATTTCCAATGGGGAATAGCGTTTTTGCCAATGCTTTTTCCGGAACCTGACACAAAAAGTAAGTTTGATCTTTGTTTTGATCGGCAGCACGTGTAAGATAGGTAAAGCCATCTTTGGTTTCGTTTGAACAATAGTGGCCGGTAGCCACTTTATCAAATCCATGTTTCATGGCATAGTCAAAAAAAGCATCAAACTTAATATATTTATTACAAAGAATATCCGGATTGGGTGTACGTCCTTTTTCATATTCATTTAAGAAGGTTTGAAAAACAGAATCCCAATATTCTTTAATAAAATCAACGCGTAATAACGGCAGGTCTAAATGTTCAGCCACCGCCTTGGCATCCATGTAGTCCTGCTCCTGCGGGCATACATCATTTTGTATGGTAGGATTGCCTTCAATATCATTATTGGCAAACGCATCCCAATTTCGCATGAAACAACATGTTACATCATAACCTTGTTCTTTTAATATATAGGCGGCAATGGCAGAATCTACGCCGCCGCTTAATCCAACTAGTACTTTTTCCATAGGCCCATTATAGAGAAATTCAGTGGAATTTTCAAATGCTTCTTCGGCTTGTTTTCAGCTTTTCAAAAAAAGGTATTGATTTCTATTTTTGATTCATATGGT
>OGOP01002157.1_pt1 | contig 12648 bp, 6 predicted proteins | sample 1552591 | NCBI WGS metagenome assembly OGOP01 (sample SAMEA2580120, study PRJEB22360) | human gut metagenome | biome: human gut; feature: human-associated habitat; material: faeces | place: Denmark | collected 2008/2010 | reverse complement strand
CATTCCCAATTGAAAGGGGACTAAAATAACAGACATCTACTAGTGAGAATTTCATAAATTAAGAAATATTCAAGAGAATTTTTGTTGAAAATTTTTTTTTTATCCGGCTTTTCAGCATTAACTTTGGTTGGCTCAATAATCCGCTGACATTATTGATGAAATACCAGGCATTGTCATAGAGCAACTACAAACTAGAAAATAAAAAAAAAAAATGGTACCATTTTAACCACCAATTTTTTTTTGTTGGCGATGTTATAAGGTGACTACAGCTAACGGGTGGTTGCTATTGGAATTGTTATCTTGCTTCGTCTCCTTTTATCCATCCACTACCCCCTATCATATTCTAAAGGCGTAAAAATAATAATAAAAGAAACAATCAAGGGAGTGCGTGTAAGCTGGCTAAATCCGGTATACAGTTCAAACTGCTCAACAAGAACAACAAATTTTAATTTTGTTGGGAACTTCGCATCTAAATTTTTCTGTATCAGAGGCAAAGTAATGAATAAGTAAGTGAGGACTTAAGAAAATTTCTTTTTTTTTTTCTTTCTTTAACCCAATAATTTAGAACTGCAAAATCATACTTATATCAACCTAATTTATTTCCTCCCTTTTTCCACTTCTTTGTTTAACTTCTTTTTTTTTGTTTCTTCTTCTTCTTCATCGAATCTACGTTTTATTAGTATACCACTAACCAATTGATATTGAAGTTTATACTAAACCACAACGTCCAAAAGTCATCGATCAAGTAACACATACTGTTATTACAAGAACTTGAAAGTCAAGACCAAAACAAATTAGCATTTCACAATGACTACAGTTGAACAACTTGAAACTGTTGATATCACTAAATTGAATGCCATTGCTGCTGGTACTAATAAGAAGGTGCCAAGAGTAGTGGCTGCTGGGTTAGGTGGTAAATTAATGGGTACCTCCGATTTAGTTAAGGTCACTGCCGAAGAAATCACCAAAGACTCAATGGAATCATTGGCCGAAAAGGATGCCAGAGAAAAGGCAAAATATGCCAACAAGAAACACATTTCAGAAGAGCCATGGACTTTAGACAATTTTGCCAAAAAAATCAATTGGCTTAACATGATTTTGGTTGTTTTCATCCCTGTATTTGGAGCTTACTGCGCCTGGAATTACCCACCCCAATGGAAGACTCTAGTGTTGACATTTGTCATGTATGCCTTTAGTGGGATTTCCATTACTGCTGGTTACCATCGTTTGTATTCTCACAAATCATATGATGCTGCTTTGCCAGTGAGACTTTTCTTTGCCTTTTTCGGTGCCGGTGCCATTGAAGGTTCAATCAAATGGTGGGGTCATTCTCATCGTATTCACCACAGATACACCGATACTCCAAGAGACCCATATGATGCCAGAAGAGGTTTCTGGTTTTCTCACATGGGATGGATGTTGACTAAAGCCAACCCAAAGAACAGAGCTAGAGCCGACATTTCTGATCTTGTTGCCGACTGGGTTGTCACCTTCCAACACAGACATTATTTGTTGCTCATGATTACAGCTGCATTTATTTTCCCAACTTTGGTTGCTGGATTGGGCTGGGGTGACTACTGGGGAGGGTTCATTTATGCTGGTATTTTGAAAGGTTTTGCCATTCAACAAGCTACTTTCTGTGTCAACTCCTTGGCCCATTGGATTGGTGTTCAACCATTTGACGATAGAAGAACCCCTCGTGATCATGTGTTAACAGCATTTGTGACATTTGGTGAAGGTTACCATAACTTCCATCACGAATTCCCAAGTGATTACAGAAATGCATTGAAATGGTACCAATACGACCCAACCAAAGTTACCATTTGGTGTTTATCCAAACTTGGATTGGCCTGGAACTTGAAGAAGTTTTCCCAAAATGCCATTGAACAAGGTTTAGTCCAACAACAACAAAAGAAACTTGATAGAATGAAGAACAAATTGAACTGGGGTGCAGAAATCGAAAAATTACCAGTCTGGACTAGAGAAGAATTCAACGAAAGAGCTAAACAAGAAGGATTGATTATCATTTCTGGTATAATTCACAACGTTAAGAACTTCATTAAAGAACACCCTGGTGGTCAAGCTCTTGTTAGGGCTTCTTTGGGTAAAGACGCCACAAAGGCCTTCAACGGTGCTGTATATGCTCATTCAAATGCTGCTCACAACTTGTTGGCAACCATGAGAGTTGCTGTAGTTAAAGATGGTGAAGTTAACGCTGACACTTTTGATTTACAAGAACAAATGATGGAGAAGGAAAAGCAATCTTAGGCAAATAGAAAATTGCTGGGTTAATTTGTTTTCTTTCATTTTTCGTTTTCATTTTCTGTCATTTTTGTTTTCGTTTTTAAACTACAGGGATTTTAGCATTGGTGGTATGTGTTTGATGGGATTCGGTACCGGGTTCTTCTCATACCCAATTAATGTCAGTGCCCAAAGTTGTGTTAGTCACGAACATATGGCTGTTATTTCATCGGCATTGTATACCACCTATAGAATTGGATACGCTGTTGGTTCGTCAGTAGCAGGTGCAATTTGGTCCCAGATGTTGTATTCAAGATTAGTCAAATACCTTGGCGATTCTACTTTGGCCACAAGCGTTTATACCGATCCATACACATTTATTGCACAATATGTTTGGGGCACTCCAGAAAGAGAAGCTGCAGTCAAAGCTTATGGTGAAGTACAAAGAGTATTAATGAGTGTTTGTATTGCATTTGTTGCTCCTATGATAGTATCTGCACTTTTCATGAGAGACCACAAATTAACCAATGAACAAAGCTTGGAAGATGTAGAAAAGCAAGAAGAGAAGGACTCGTTGGCCAATTTCTTCGGCAATTTCAAGAAGAAAAGAGTAGCTGTTTAGAACTATATATATATGTACTCGCGCTTTAATGTTTATAGCAATAATGAAATGTTTTAATAATTATTTAATCAAACTTGGTTGTAACTTATGATTATGGTAGTGATCTAAGAACACAACTTGCAAAGCAATAGTAGTTTCTTTGATTTTGTGTTTCTATTAGATTCCTGTTTCTATTAGATTCCCGCTTTTTTTTTTTTTGCAGACATTAAACCTCAGGGCTATAGCCCTAATGGCAAAACATGCACGTGTATGTTTCTTGATTTTTCTACACTACTAGTAAAAAAATTTTCTTTCCGCTCACTATTCACACATACACTCTTTTTCGCACAATTACAGTCTACCAACAGGAAAAGAAAAAAAAAAGGAATCTGGTAATTGAAAAATTGAAGTTTGGTTCTTTTAATACTATCAATCAACTAGAGTCACAGCATGTTAATTCCAAAAGAAGACAGAAAGAAGATCCACCAATACCTCTTCCAAGGTATGTAAATATGAATTATAAACTGGAACAGAATATGGCATTTCAAGGGATGCACGATAAGTCAAGAGTTCATGAAAAAGCACAGATTATAACAGTCGTAAAGAAAAATTTCACTACCAACAACAATAAGAAGATATCAAAGAGATTCAGTAATCACTACTTACAAGAAACATATAACATCATGGAGAGTTTAATTTGAAATACGAATGAATATACAAATGAACTATACCCTTTTTATGGCCATATCACGTTTCAAGAAATATTTAAACAAAAATAAAATGAAGAATAAAACTTGGATATACTAACACATGTATTATAGAGGGTGTCGTTGTTGCTAAGAAAGACTTCAACCAACCAAAGCACGATGAAATTGATACTAGAAACTTGTTCGTCATCAAAGCTTTGCAATCTTTGACTTCTAAAGGTTACGTCAAGACTCAATTCTCATGGCAATACTACTACTACACCTTGACTGATGAAGGTGTTGAATTCTTGAGAACCGAATTGAACATTCCAGAAGGTATCTTGCCATTGACCAGATTGAAGAATGCTCCAGCTGAAAGACCAAGACCATCAAGAGGCGGTCCAAGAAGAGGTGGTTACAGAGGTAGAGCTAGAGACTAAATATGTCAGAATAAACTGCACTATGAAGTCCTTGCAGCATTTTGTATTTTAGGTTTAATTATGTTTTGTCCATTAGTTAATGTTGGGAAAAATATTAAATGAACGGGAGTGAACTATTTGTTATATGTATACATAGTAGCTCAATTTTTTTTTAACCATGAATACTTTCATGTACAATATATAAAATAAAAAATAATATTAAGTATAAACAAATGGGTTAAGAGGTGTAGAAGATTAGAAAGGACTAGTCCTGTGTCAGTTCTAAGTATCACATATGAAACTGAAATTGACATGTAAGGACCAGGGGTCGTGTATTTTTGATTGGCTTTGGTTATTTCACAACCTTCCCTAATTCTTGTTGTACTACTAAAGAAAAAAAAACAGGCAAAGGAAAAAAAAAAAATAATTAAGGACTACTAATTAACAAAACTAAAATAACTATACAACCCCAATTTCAAAGTAAGGTCAGGAAAAACCTAAATTGTTAATACTTTCATATTCGTTCACAACAATCATTACAAATATTTTTATATATATACATATTTGAAAAGAGAACAAAAGGCTAGTATTCATCACTATTTATTATCATATTACGACTGCTAGTTCAACAGACCCTTTTGTTTATCCATTTAGTCGAGTGACCTATTCCAATTTTTTTTTTATATAAACATGGACGATTTGCCTCCTCAACCCACACCTCAGCAATCCTACCTGCAACTGCAACATCATGGCTCTCAACCCAGCCATCACTCCCATCATAATAATCTGAATAGAAAGTATCATCAACAAGCACAACAGCAATATAAGGTATCATATAGACCGCCTCCTCCTCAACAACAGCAGCAACCACAACAACCCTCACCACACTACCAACAAGTACCACCGCAACAACAAGTACCACCACAACAGCAATATCAACAATATAATACACCACCTCAACAAGAATACTATCAACAAGCACCTGGTCATTCTCGTGTACCACCACAAGGAGGTTACCAACAACCATATCTGAATGTTCCTCCACAGCAACAATATAGTAGCGCACCACCGCCTCCCTCAATGCAGTACCAACAACGTCCATCGTATTCTCTGCCTCCGCCGGCTCAACAACAAGTATATCAACAACACGCACCATCACAATCAAGTCAGGCTGCGCAATATCAACCACAAACTTCAAATAATGGACATTATTCAAAGCATAACATTTCCAGAGACTCGTTGGAAACCACCAAGACCACTGCAACCACTTCCTCAAAGCAAAAATTAGAGAGCGAATTGAGATCAGTTTTCGAAAAAGTTGATACTAATGGATCTGGCAGAATCTCAGCTAAGGAATTGTCGCATGCTTTATTAAATTTTGATCGTTCCAGATTTCAAGACTCTACTATAAAGCTCATGATCAATCTTTTCTGTGGTCCTGACTCGGCCACAAAATCATTGAACTTTGAACAATTTGTTTCCTTGTGGAAGTATCTTTCTGCTTACAAGAAGTTATTTATTCAAGCTGACACTAATAAATCTGGAGATATTTCCTTTGGGGAGTTTCAAAAGATATTGGAACAAATTGGTTATAAATTGGATATTGACTTGGTATTGAATTTATTTCAAAAGTATGCTTTATTAGAAAGTGGAGGAGTTGGAAAATTGAGATTTGATAATTTTATTGAACTATTAGTATATTTGAGAAAATTAACAGATGTGTTCAAAAAATATGATAAGGATTTGTCTGGTACTGCCACAATAGGCTTTTCGGATTTTTTGTTTGAGGTTACTAATTTAACATAGAAAAGTGCAAGAGTTTTCAATGAATTTGAGGCTGTATCCCAAAATGAAATCCAAATCGTTTAGGAAAGATAAGAATAAAAAGAGAATCGTTTTACAAAATAATAAATAGAGCTACTTTTTGTACGTGTACTTCTTGTTATTTTATACTTGTAATTTTATTGCCCCAATGTCTCCAATCCCCTAATTTTTTATAATTCTAATTCAACTGTAAATTTAAAATGTAAATACTAAAATAAAAACACACTATACACTATATAAAATAACTCTTCCAAAGAACACCTTCAAGATCTTGAATTTGTTCTTCTGTAAATACTTTGCTGTCAATGTGCCAACTGTCTTGTCTATTCTTTTTGAATTTTCCCAAAGACTCTTTTGCAGTCTTACCAACAATTCCAGGTATACCAGTTGACTTGTTTGCCAATGTAGTTAATATCTTAGGAACCCACTTCGGTGGTGGGGAAGAAAAAGCAAATGCATGTACTAATGCTCCTAGACCTAAAGTGGCACCATGTAATTTTATTATATCATCATTTTCCATATTCTTATAACCAGTTTTCCGGTACTTCTTTCTCACCTTATCCAATTGTTTGGAATAAAGATCACTATACTTTTCAACCAACCCTTCAACTTCTTCTACTGGTGATATATGAATCAAGCCAGATAATGTTTCAGCAGCCGACACTCTTATTTCTGCATGCTTGTGATTGAGTAACTTATTGGATAAATTGAAAACACGTTCTCTCTGGGTTCTAGTTAATTTGAACAAGTTCTTGAAATACACAGTTTCTGTGAATTCTCCCATCACCAACGTTTGCACCAAGTTCAATTCTTTTTCAGCGTAATGTTCTAACATACTGATCACGTTCTCTAAGTAATCGGTGGTATAAGGGATTTGTGAGACTTTTTTCAAAACTGTAATAGGGTCAATGTTCCCCAATTGGCACACTTCTCTCAAATATATTAATTCAAGTAAAAATGGAACAATGTGCAGGCACACATAGAACTCAAACATTATAGACAAATTTGTATTCAACTCTTGCCTTATCCATATCAAGACTGTTGTGGCTGTGTATATATAATTTGTCTTGAGTATTTCCTGTGGAGTCAAGTGTTGACATTCTTTTCTCCAATTCTCAATTTGAGCAAATAATTCAGGTATTATGGTAACAATCTTACATTTGTCACGTCCATCATACAACATCAAGCCCTCCTTCTTGTTACAGTTCTCAATAAATGTCTTGCTATCGGATATTGATTCGACATAATAATTGAATGACAATACCGCCATCAAGTTACCAATTTGTGACCTCACTGCAGCATACCTATTGTTGATGTTTTGCATACAGAATTCTAAAAATTTATCTGAATTCCCAAGACGCCACGAAATTGAACCTATGGCTCCTCTCATATACGCAATTCTTGTAGAATCCTTGAAAGCAGAGTCTGAATTAGGATCCAATTGGAAATTGAGAATCACATCTATCACTTTAGGGAATCTTCTAACATCAACATGTCCTGGAAGAAAAGCAGCGAAAACATGCCAGATACCTTGATTATCAGGAGACAAATCTTCATTTAAAATTCTTTTCAAGTATTTGCTCACATATTCATCTCTTTCTTCCCAAAATTCTGGTGACATTGCCTTGGACCCAAATAAAATACCAATGATCAATTGACCAGTAATTATGTGGGCACTCTTTTCATCTGGGACATAAATTTCATCAATGATACTTAGTAAATCATGGAAAGTAAAATGCTTGGTGTAAGCATTAGAAACTAAAACCACCAATGACGCAATCACAAATACATCCATCACTTGGAATGATGAGTTAACTTCTGCATCAGTCACCCATAATTTTACTATCCTTGAAACCCAGTCTTTGTTAATAAATTCCGAGAATGTCTTTATGGTCTCTAAATCAGATGAGTTTAAATTTAGTTTGTAAAAAGGGGTAGAGTCCACTGCCAAAAGCGAGTTCTTCCAGAATAACCAACCCACACTTGGCTTGTAATCGATATAATAGTTTGGGTATTCTGTATTTTGCAATTCTTCTTGCCACTTTGCCTTATAGGAAACTCCGTGGTCAGGTCTAGTGTCCACAGTTGTTAAATGTGGAGCAACAAAATTCAAATCGTACATCAGCCTGATATCATAGTCATATTTAGTCAAGGTACAAAGTTTGTTGACAACTCTACTGATTCCTTGTAAAGCTTGCCTTGAAATCAAAGGATGGTCCACTGCTGCCTCTTTGTGAAACAAAAGAAGAATGTCCAATCTCGTCGGTATTTCCAAGTACGACTGCAAATTCAGTAATAACTCCAAATTCAGGACAGTAATCTTCCAGTGTCCATTGTTACTTTCGTCTGCCAATATTTTCTCTTGTAATTTTTCAAGTTTTTCAAAATAAATCTTTCTCTTGTTTTCCTTGGCCAATTTTACCGCTTTTATCTCCAAATCAATAAATTGGTCAGGTGGTCTAATACAATCAATTGCACTCTCGTTAAGTATACAAACACTGCTTGGCGGCGTTATTCCTTTGCGTACACTAGTGTACAAGACGTACGCAGAACTGTAAACGTTTTGGTTATCAACATTTAAGCAACGGTGCAATAAATCCAAATACCTGTAAATATTGTAGAAATCAGTTTGCAATCTGGTTCTAATTTTCTTGATTGCAAAGATGCTGAGTCCACTCTCTATTTTCTGGTGGTCGTTTATTTCTAATGCCTTGGACAAATGTTTAAATGCTGATTTGATAATAAGACTGTAAGAACCATTTAATCTTTTCATTGCGTCAACTAATATACTTTGAGCATTAGCAGATATGCTAGAATAGGTAGATACAGAAAGTCTTACAACATCTTCCAACAAAAGTTTATCTAAACTTGTTTCAGTACGTGAAGTTGCATGCAATGCAACTCTAAACAGATGGTACAATTCCAACCTAGCCCCAATCGCAATTCTGGTGAATGGCTTTCTGACTCTATTGATAGTTTGAAGATAGCTAACATATCCATAATTTATTTTTGAATGACTTGGATCAAGTGCTCTTTCACGACCCATATCTGAAAACCAAATACTAATAACAAACAAAAAGTCTTTGAAAATTTTGGTGTTATCAGGGAAGTTTTCCATCAAGAACTTGAATAAGACGTGTAAACTCTTCCCGACCAATTCTCTAGTTTTGTGAACTTTTGAATATAAATCAACAAATCTTCTATTCTCCAGACCAGTACCAAAAAAATAGTTTGATGTGTATAGACTCTTCTCTCTGAAAGTTATAGCAGGATTCATACTTGACATATGCACACCGTTGATTTGTGGTGTTGCTCTGCCAGACTCGTCATAAGCTGGAGCAACTGATTCGGATCTACTTAATGGAAATGACTTGACTTCAAATCTAGCTAAGGGGTTTTGAGTTGGCGAAGCAGGTTTAGAAGGGATACTTTCGTCATCTTTTTCTCGACCTCTACTCTCTTCCTCCTGTTTTTTGTTGTCTCTTAATTCATTATCACCTTGATCAAATTCAGAAAGGATGTCGAGATCTTCATTGGTCAAGTCATTTATAATTTTTTCCATATATTCTGGAGTTGCCTCGTCAATAGAATCTTCTTTTTGGTTTGACACTCTAGCCAATTCTCTAATTTGCTTCAAAAGCAATAATCTTTGCTGGATAGATTCACTGTCATGGTTTATTTTTGGAATATTTTCCTCAAAAGACGGATCCAATAAAAATGAAACACCGCTCAATAAATAGGCCAAGAACAGTAACATCAGTCTGATATCATCCACAACACCTGAGGAAGACTTTAAACCCGAATTCTTTTCTTTCTCATATTGATGCATCAATCTCATCACGTTCTCTAAACTTTTGGAAACATGAGCATTGAAAAAATCAACAGCAAACGTGACGTCTCGTTCTGAAGGAATGAACCAATCAAATGTGGTGTTTTCTTTTGAAAATCTAATGCTTTGGTTCCAAAATCCTCCCCAGCATTTCTCGTCAATGCCGTGCTCTTTCTCATAGGCTGGGGAAATCAACCTGCATTCATTCACTTTGATTTTTGTGACTGTCTGTAAAACTTGATTTACAAGATAAGCAGCAGGGAAAACCAATGGACTCTTGACTTTTTCCATTAAAAAGTACGACAACTCATAGATCTCAGACGACATGTCTATAATCTGGTTGCCAGCATTTCCAACCATCTCGTTCAAGATAGTTATATACCAGAAAAGTGCTTGATCACGTGGAACGATATCAACACCACCTTTGTACCCTCCTGCTTCGTTTTCATGGATTTCGTCCTTAATTTTTTCAATGAGAATACGAGCATTCTTCTTAAAAGACTTTGGGTCACGTTTGATTATACCACCACAAATTTCTGATACCGTGGTAGCTATTGTATGGTATGTATTATTGAACACAAACTCGAAAAAGTCATCACGGAAGTACTTGAATAAGTCATCTGAAATTGATTCAAACATGATGTATAAAAATTTTGGTAATGAAACTGCAAGGGCGCTCTCCAAGCCCATGCTTATTTCTGGATCTGGTAAGTTCTCTAAAAGCAAGGTTAATCGCTGAGTGAAGCTTTTGATCAAATCCTTAAAGGCACTTGTTGAAGATTTTAATGCTTGGACTTCTAAATCGGTATCGACTTGGAAACTCTCAATATTACCATCGTAAATCTTTCTCTTTAAATAATCAATATGCCCTTGAGTAAATTCCAATGCCAACATAGAATCTCCTTCCCCTTTTGTCAAGTCATAAAAAGGTGCATAGTTGGCCATAGATGTAAACACCTCTAAACTCTGCATTGTTTTCTCTAAATCATTTGAGTCAATTCCTGGTAAGGCCAACAGTAATATTCTGGTAGCATGAACTCTATAAACCGGCGTAGATACAATAAATCTCGACAAGGTTTCAATAGTGCTAAGGGCCGTAGATACTCTGTGAGTAGATATTACCCCCTCCATAGATTCATACATGTCTAAAAGCGTGTTTTCAAGAACATATTCAGGCTCTAAAAAGGCTAAAAGTTGTAAAGCAGAAATGTAATCACTTCCGACTTTTTCTTTCTTAGATTGAATACCTATTTTGACAATTGGCAATAATATAGATACAAACTCCTTGACAACATTTCTTGAGAGCTTGAATTCTTCTGGGATATTATTATAGAAGCCACGAGTTTCCGTTTCTGAGTTGTATCTTTTATGAAATTGATATATCAATGCCAAAACCATTTTTGAAATAGGCTTTGTCCAATCTCCAGTATTGGACGGATGAATGTAACTTTCAATAGCATTAACTAGTGTACGCAAGTAGTTTAAAATTCCTCCCTTCACTAAAGCTGAGTCTCCAATCATTGAGAAAACAATTGTTGAGGCAAATCCATGAAAATACTTTATCTTCATGGAAGAATATTTGTCCATCATAATACTCAAACTATTAATTAATGTATTCATCATGTACTGCATCTGATCTGCAGTGAAAATCCCAAACTCCCCTAACTTCAAAAACTTTCTAGTTTCGATATCATCATTAATCATTGACAAAGTAGACATGGCTATAATACCTAATCTAGAGCTTATTTGTACATCAAATCCGTTGGTTTTGTTTAGTTTTTCCCACATGTAGAAAAACGACTGGATGTAATGACGAATATCATTCTCATCTTCAACACCATTAGGTGTAAAAACTGTAGGGAAAAGTGACAAAGATGACATCACCAAAGCAGAGCTGTTGACGGCAAAGTATGAACCCATTTTCTCGTAAATTTTTGGTAAGCAATCTCTTGCAAAGAAATAATTGGCTCTGCTGGCAAGTTTAATCAATTGTTTGTGGTCTTTCTTTTCAAATATGGTTAATCCTGCATCAATAGGAGCAAAATGTAGTTCTAACTCTCGGCATAAATCCTCCCATGGCAATCTCAAACCATGACTGTACAACAATAATTGATCCTTTGTTAATAGCTCAAAAATTCTAATGTAAGTCTTCAAATTCACATGTTGACCACGACAAAGACAAATCGCATAATATACTCTAGCCAAGTTCACTCTCAATGTAACGGGCATGTCGTATTTCATTTTGAGCCAGACCATTAATTCATGCGACCAAGTTTTTACACCAACAACGGCTGCAGACTTTGGTGATTTCTTATGTTGAGTAGTAGCATCTCTGTCGCCTTCATCTTCTTCATCTTCACCTTCCTCTTCTTCCTCTTCCTCCTCCTCTTCATCATCAGAAATTTCAAATTCATCGGAAACGGCTTCATCATTGCTTTCATCACAAGTTGGGTCGTTGTTCATCTCAAATAAGTTTGTTTCCAAAGCCAAATCAACATCGGAAATAGCGTCTTTTAAAGCAGCCAAATCTTTAGCACTAACACTGAGTGAGCCTTGAATATCTAATGTTTTGATTGCAATATAAAGATGAGACACAATGTGACTTAAAAACTTAGCTTGGTCTTTTGGACTTTCAATCTTATATGGCAACAAACTGGGTAAATCTAAAGTTCTTGGTTTGGATCGTGCATAAAATCTTGATGTGGGATCAAGTTGTAATTTGGTCAATTCGTCGGGATCTTCTGGATAGTCCAAATTGTAATGCTGTTCCCTGGTGGTAACAATTGTTCCAAATGATGGTCTTCTTACCATATGTCTTTGCACTGGCCCATTGTATTGGGAGTCAAAGACCTCAATGGTCCATCCTGTTCAAAAATTTGTTGTTTAAGGTGGTCCAGAGAAGCTACCTTGGGAACTGGATGTGGCACATGCTTGAGGGGAACAGGAGCAGAAACATTCGCTTTAGGCGATTTATCCACCTTCGTCTTTTTCTCGATAGGCAGCATATCTGGTATAATTATATGTTTTGGTTAAGTTATATTTTGTTTT
>OGOP01002152.1_pt1 | contig 12668 bp, 11 predicted proteins | sample 1552591 | NCBI WGS metagenome assembly OGOP01 (sample SAMEA2580120, study PRJEB22360) | human gut metagenome | biome: human gut; feature: human-associated habitat; material: faeces | place: Denmark | collected 2008/2010 | reverse complement strand
CCGGGCTGTAAGTTTTAATTATTCTGTGGAATTACATCATTCCGCCCATGCCTGCGCCTGCTGGTGCTGCCGGGGTTTCTTCTTTAATGTTTGCTACTACAGACTCTGTTGTCAGTAAGGTAGAAGCTACGCTTGTTGCATTCTGCAGTGCGCTTCTTGTTACCTTTGCCGGATCAAGGATACCTGCCTCGATCATATCTACATAAGTCTCATTATAAGCATCATAACCTACGCCATCTTTTGCCTCACGGACATTGTTGATGATAACAGCGCCCTCAAGACCTGCGTTGCTTGCGATATGGAACAGTGGAGCCTCAAGTGCCTTCATGATGATCTTTGCACCTGTCTTCTCATCTCCCTCAAGGGAAGCAACCAACTCGGCAACCTTCTTGGATGCCTCAATATATGCAGTACCGCCACCTGCAACGATACCCTCTTCTACAGCTGCTCTTGTTGCATTCAATGCATCTTCCATACGCAGCTTGCATTCCTTCATTTCTGTCTCAGTTGCTGCACCTACACGGATTACTGCTACTCCGCCTGCTAACTTTGCAAGACGCTCCTGCAGCTTTTCCTTGTCAAACTCTGATGTAGTCTCAGCGAGCTGACCCTTAATCTGACCAATTCTTGCCTCGATATCTGCCTTCTGTCCGCAGCCATCTACGATAACTGTGTTCTCTTTCTGAACCTTTACAGACTTTGCACGTCCAAGCATATCAATAGTGGTATCCTTTAACTCGTAGCCAAGATCAGAAGAAATTACAGTACCGCCAGTCAGAATTGCGATATCCTGCAGCATTTCCTTTCTGCGATCACCATAACCCGGAGCCTTTACACCTACTACCTGGAAGGTTCCTCTTAACTTGTTTACAATAAGTGTGGTCAATGCCTCACCCTCGATATCCTCAGCGATGATTAACAGCTTTGCTCCTGCCTGAACGATCTGCTCCAGTAATGGAAGGATCTCCTGAATGTTGGAAATCTTCTTATCGGTAATCAGGATATATGGATTATCTAAAACTGCTTCCATCTTCTCCATATCAGTTGCCATGTATGCAGATACATAACCTCTGTCAAACTGCATACCTTCTACAAGATCCAGCTCTGTCTTCATGGTCTTGGACTCCTCGATAGTGATAACACCATCCTTAGAAACCTTCTCCATTGCATCTGCAACCATCTCACCTACAGAGTCATCTGCTGCGGAAATTGCTGCTACCTTTGCCATCTGTGCTTTTCCTGAAATCGGCTGGCTCATTCTTGCGATCTCTTCTACTGCTACGTCAGATGCCTTCTTCATACCTTTTCTTAAAACGATAGGGTTTGCACCTGCTGCCAGATTCTTCATACCTTCATTGATCATTGCCTGAGCAAGTACGGTAGCTGTTGTGGTACCATCACCAGCAACATCATTTGTCTTTGTTGCAACTTCCTTAACAAGCTGTGCACCCATGTTCTCGAATGCGTCCTCAAGCTCAATCTCCTTTGCGATAGTAACACCATCGTTTGTGATTAACGGAGTACCGTAGGACTTATCCAGAACAACATTTCTTCCTTTCGGTCCGAGGGTTACTCTAACGGTATCTGCCAGTTTATTTACACCAGCCTCTAAGGCTGCTCTTGCTTCTGCGCCATATTTAATTTCCTTAGCCATGATTTTGTTCCTCCTGATACTATTTCAATTCTTTTCAATCCACACAATACAAGTTTTCAACTCGCATTAAATCAATCATCTTTGACCAAATTATTTTATTTAGGATCTGCCACAGATAATTACTCAACAATTGCAAGGATATCACTCTGCTTTACAATAATGTAGGTCTCATCCTCAAGCTTTACCTCTGTTCCGGCATACTTGGAGTAGATAACAGTCTGACCAACCTTTACCTGCATGGTTACTTCCTTGCCATCAACAACTCCGCCTGGACCAACTGCGATGATCTGTGCCTGCTGTGGCTTCTCTTTCTCAGAACCTGGAATAACAATACCAGACTTTGTAGTGGTTTCTGCTGCGACCTGCTTTAATACAACTCTGTCACCTAAAGGTACTAACTTCATAATGGAAACCTCCTTAATAATTAACACTATACTTTATTATAGTTTTTATTTTCTTATCTTATGTCTCATTGCTAGCACTCATTTCATCTGAGTGCTAATTACGACATTGTTTATAATAATGATTTTGGCAAAATATTGCAACCTTGTATACGGCTATATATTAGTATTTATCTCTATTTTTCTCTTGTTTTCTTTGTTTTTCTATCATTTTTCTATTATTTTCTTTTCTTATACAAAAATTACATTTTGTCTTTCCATTTTGTTCAAAATAGAGTATACTAGTCATGACATCCCGATGATACCAGACAATAAAGTTGTGAATCCTTAGTATCATTGGCAAAAATTTTGTGAAAGAAAGGAGTTTGCTATGGCTGATTTTATGAAGAAAGTGACCAAGCTGGCACTCAAGAGCGCTGCTGTATGTGCAGGAGTTGCAGCAAGTGCCGCTCTGCTGCATAAGTACGTGAAGATCCAGTCAAATTGCAGCGAATGCGGACCTAGCGAAGATGATTTTGATGAAGACAGAAACGAGGATGACACCACGAAAAACGTGGATGAGGCTGCAAACACAGCATCTGAAGAAGAGTCTGATGCAATTTCTTCCGATGAGGCAACTGATTCCTCTAGCCGTCGATATATCAATATTCATGTAACTGGAAAAAACAGCGATGTAGACATCAATATTGATAAGGGACAGCTTTTAGACGACGCAGCAAAGCTTGTTGCTGATGCAGCTCACCTTACAAAAAATCTGCGTCCAGGTTCTCACAGTGACAAGAAGGCTGATGAAAACAAATGTGAAGAAACTAAAGAAGAACAAGCAAAGGACGATAATTCTAATTTCCATTTTAAACACATGAATGCTGACAGTGATATCGCAGATCTTGACATTGAAGATCTTAGTGTCGATATTGACGAAGATCTTAGTGAGGGTGTTTCTGATCTGTATGCAATGGACGGTGTTTCTGAGGAAGATACTGCTGTCGATACTAAACCACTTCACGAGGATGATGTTAATCCAGAAAAAACAAAAGAAGAAGATTCTGTTAATTCTTCTATCCATCTTTAAAAATCAAAAAACGGCCGGTTTCCCGGTCGTTTTTTTGTCAGTCTTTTTTCTTTTTGTCATCCATCTCCATGATGCCGTTTGTTTTAATCATTGCTCTCGGAATTGAATCCTTGGAGTTTTTCCAAGGTGCATCTTTAAATCGGTAATCAAACTTATCTGCAAACCAGTCAAGTTCTTCTGCAAGACGCTTCATATTGTCCAGATACAGCTTTCCTGTAATTTCTGTAAACTCGTCAAGCTCCTTCTGATTAAGGCATTTCGCACCTTCCTTTAACAGATCACCATAATGCTCAGTACAAAAGCCCTTTCCCTTTGCGTACAGCTCTCTAAATGCAGCGTCACTCTTCCAAGTTGCTACTACAGTATGCAGATAACGCTCGAAGGTGTTATTTATACGATCACAAATAAAACATGACTTATTTAACTCATCAATATAATCTGTTAACGGATTGCTTGTCTCCTTCTTAAAGAAGGATGCCTTTTTTGGCGGCATCTTCATGCGCTTTTCAATTTCTTTGTTTGTACGGTCGATGTGTGTCTTTAAGACTAATGCAAGACCAAGCTTATTATTCTGATCAAATACCATCTTCATGTGTGCCTTACAAAATCCCATTCGATCTGTCTCCATGCGGATATCATCCTCCATGTAGCTCGGACCCATGGTAAATTCGACTGCATTATTTTCAAGAATTGTCTTCATCGCGCATATAGGACACTCACTGTCCATTGCAAATGCATCGTTAATCGGAATCGTATACAGTTTTTCTTTCATGCCGTCTGCTCCTTATTTTGGCAGCTTAAAGCTTGACTTTAATGAAACAATGCGATTAAATACCGGCTTTCCTTCCTCGGAATCCTTGCAGTCTACGCAGAAAAAGCCATTGCGCACAAACTGGAAGCTGTCGTAAGCCTTTGCATCCTTTAAAGACGGCTCCAGCACACAATCCTTTAATACGGTTAAAGAGTTCGGATTAAAGTTTAATGTGCCATCTTCATTGAGCTTACCTTTTTCCTCGTCTACTAAGTTCTCATACAGACGAACCTCAGTGTGGAATGCAGTCTTAGCTGCTACCCAATGAATAGTTCCCTTTACCTTTCTGCCATCCGGGCTGTTTCCGCCCTTTGATGCCGGATCGTAAGTTCCATGAACCTCAACTATATTGCCATTTTCGTCCTTAACACAGCCTGTACACTTTACAAAATAAGCATTCATCAGACGAACCTCATTGCCAGGGAACATACGGAAATACTTCTTTGGCGGCTCCTCCATGAAATCATCTGCCTCAATGTAAAGCTCTCTGCCAAACGGAATTGTTCTGCTTCCAAGCTCTGGGTTTTCAAGGTTATTAACAACATCAAGTTCTTCCATCTGATCCTCTGGGTAGTTATCAATGATTAACTTAATTGGATTCAGTACTGCCATAACTCTTGAACGCTTAAGCTTTAAGTCCTCACGGATACAATATTCAAGCATTGCATAATCAACAGAAGAATTTGCCTTTGCCACACCACAAAGATCAACAAACATGCGGATAGACTCTGGTGTAAATCCACGTCTTCTGAGTGCACTGATTGTAACAAGACGCGGATCATCCCATCCATCTACTACGCCGTCTTCTACGAGCTTTTTAATATAGCGCTTTCCAGTAACAACATTAGTCAGATACAGCTTTGCAAACTCTATCTGCTTTGGCGGCATAACAAACTCACACTCTTTTACAACCCAGTCATACAGCGGACGATGATCCTCAAACTCCAAAGTACAGATGGAATGAGTAATGTGCTCAATTGCATCCTCGATTGGGTGAGCAAAATCGTACATCGGGTAGATGCACCACTTATCTCCAGTATTATGATGAGTCAGATGAGCTACACGATAGATAACAGGATCTCTCATATTCATGTTCGGGGAAGCCATGTCAATCTTTGCACGAAGTACCTTCTCTCCGTCTGCATACTTGCCGTTTTTCATCTCCTCAAACAGCTGCAGATTTTCCTCTACGCTTCTGTTGCGGTATGGGCTCTCCTTACCTGGTTCAGTCAAGGTTCCTCTGTACTCGCGAATCTGCTCTGCTGTCAGATCACAAACAAATGCCTTTCCCTTCTTAATCAGGAATACGGCATACTCATACATCTGATCAAAATAATCTGATGCAAAAAACAGTCTGTCCTCAAAATCAGCACCAAGCCACTTTACATCCTCGGTGATAGACTTAACAAACTCAGTCTTTTCCTTTGTTGGATTTGTATCATCAAAACGCAGGTTGAACTTGCCATCATATTCCTTTGCCAGTCCACTATTCAATAAAATAGACTTTGCATGTCCAATGTGCAGATAGCCATTTGGCTCCGGTGGAAATCTTGTCTGAACGTGGTCATAAGTTCCCTCCGCTAAATCCTTATCGATGATCATCTCTATAAAATTTTTTGAGACTGTCGTCTTTTCTTCTTTGTTTTCTTCCAGGACGATGTCTTTATTCTCCATAGTCTTCCTCCTTTAATTAAGCGCAATGCCCTTATCTACTAGGATATGTCAAAGGTCTTTAAATGTCAACCTTTTCTTTTTGATTTCAATGTATCAAAAAGGCCTCCTGATCTCTCAGAAAGCCTTGTCAAAAAGCTGATGACGGGACTCGGACCCGTGACCTCCTCATTACCAATGAGGTGCGCTACCACCTGTGCCACATCAGCTTGTTTGCCGGACTTTATTTCGCTCGACACGCAATACTATACTACTTTCCGAATGTTTTGTCAACACCTTTTTTAAGTTTTTTTATTTTTATTAAAAAAGACATCAATTTAGCTCTCCGACTATACAAAGAGCTAAATTGTGTCAAAATTCATGCTATCTGTTCATGTTATTTCAACTCACAGTCGGTATTTTTACGGAGTCTGACATATCGAAAATAGTTTGATCAAAAACATCGTATGCTTTAAAAGCGTCTCTGTCTTACAATCTCGTATGCCAGAACACCCATAGCTACAGATGCGTTTAAGGAATCGATGTCACCCTTCATTGGGATAGAGGCAACCATATCACAATGTTCCTTTACAAGTCTTGATACACCTTCTCCTTCATTTCCAATGACAAGACCGATAGGTCCCTTCAAATTAAGGGAATACATTTCCTCGCCGTCCATATCTGCACAGACAAACCACATTCCCTCTTTCTTTAAGTCTTCCATTACAGTAACAAGATTTGTTACTTTTGCAACAGGCGTATAATTCACTGCACCTGCAGAGGTACGTGCAACTGTCGCTGTTAAACCAACTGCTCTGCGCTTTGGAATGATTACACCATGTGCACCTGCCTGATTTGCAGTACGAATGATAGCACCTAAATTGTGCGGATCTTCAATCCCATCAAGAAGCACAATAAACGGTGCCTCACCCTTTTTCTTTGCATTCTCTAAAATATCAGAGACCTCTGCGTACTCACATGCTGCACAATATGCAATCACGCCCTGATGATTCTTAGTCTCAGACAGCTGATCAAGACGCTCCTTCTTTACATACTGCACCATCGTATCCTGCTTCTTTGCTTCACGCAGGATCGTCTTTACAGGTCCGTCCTGACAGCCATCAAGTACAAACAGTCTGTCAACAGTTTTTCCGCTTCGAAATGCTTCAAGAACCGCGTTTCGGCCCTCTGTTAATGATTCATGATATCCCATATTTTCTTTATTCCTTCGTCCTTTCTTCTTCCTGATGCAGCTTCTCTTTTTCAGGTGCTTCGACGCACAGCACACCTGTGCGCACAAAGCCCTCTGAAAGAAGATCAAGCAAACGCTCCATCTCACCATTTAAATACAGATAACCACAAAGTGCCTCTAATCCAGTTGCATGACGATAATCAGACATCGTTGCATTCTTTGCTTTTGTAAAAGATCTTGCATTACGGCCTCTGCGGTAAGCAGATGTCTCTTCCTCTGTCAAAAGCGGTGCAATTGAAAATGCAATCGCGGCCTGTGAAGAGGCACGGCAGACATTGCTTGCCTGCTTGTTTAATTTATCAACCTGTGTATTTCCGTAGCTTACAAAAATCGTGCGGACAATCATATCGTAAATCCCATCGCCAATATAAGCAAGCACCAAAGGTGAATATTCCTTTGCAGGCATCTGCTTTAATAAAAATTTCTGTTGGATCTGTTCAAGCAGCTGCTGATTTTGTTCCATGTATTTCCTCTTTCTATATCTTTCTGATTTTTATTACACACGCTTCCAGGTCACACCCTGTCTTGTATCCTCAAGAATAATGCCCTTATCAACAAGTTCTTTACGAATTTCATCGGCACGTGCAAAGTTCTTTGCCTTTCTTGCCTGCTTACGCTCCTCGATCAAAGCTTCGATATCAGCATCCAAAAGTTCTTCTTTTTTCTCAATGATAATACCAAGGATATCGCAAAGCTGCTTTAAAATCTCATACAGTGCCTTTGCTGCTTTTCCTGAAAGCTCATCTGTCTTATTTGTATTTACATATTTTACAAGCTCGAAAATAGCTGCAATTGCATCTGCTGTGTTAAAGTCATCCTCCATTGCTGCCTCAAACTTGCCTACATATTTCTTTGCTTCCTCGACTACTTCGCTCTCCTGATTAGTAAGCTCACCCTCGTTAGCAGACTGATTCTGAAGCCATGCAGCACATGTTAAGATACGATCAAGACCGTTCTTTGCTGCTTCCATAAGCTCTGCACTGAAATTTAATGGACTTCTGTAGTGTGCGCTTAACATAAAGAAACGAAGTACCTGAAGATCATACTTCTTCTCAATATCTCTTACTAACAGGAAGTTACCAAGTGACTTACTCATTTTTCTGTTATCAATATTTAAGAACGCATTGTGCATCCAATAATGAGAAAACTCTTTTCCGTTGCATGCCTCGCTTTGTGCAATCTCATTTTCATGATGTGGGAAAATCAAATCCTCACCACCGGCATGAATATCAATCTGCTCGCCTAAGTATTTCTTTGACATAACAGAGCACTCAATATGCCATCCCGGACGTCCTTCGCTCCACGGAGATTCCCAGTATGGCTCTCCTTCCTTCTTTGGCTTCCACAAAACAAAATCAAGCGGGCTTTCCTTGTCTTCCTCGCCACTTACCTTTAAATCACGAAAACCTGACTGAAGATCATCAAGGTTCTTATGAGAAAGCTTACCATAATCCTTAAAACTTGCAGTACGGAAATAAACAGTGCCATTCTTCTCATAAGCATGACCTTTTTCGATCAAGGTACTGATCATATCGATCATTCCATCGATTTCCTGTGTTGCAAGCGGATGAGTTGTCGCCGGCTTTACATTCATAGCAGCCATATCCTGCTTGCACTCCTTTATGAAACGCTCAGAGATAACAGATGCCTCAACACCTTCCTCATTTGCCTTTTTGATAATCTTATCATCTACATCAGTAAAATTTGAAACATAATTTACGTCATAGCCCTTGTATTCCATATAGCGGCGCACAGTATCAAATACGATCATCGGGCGTGCATTTCCAATATGAATATAATTGTATACTGTAGGACCGCAGACATACATTTTTACCTTTCCCGGCTCAAGCGGCTTAAATTCTTCTTTTCGTTTTGTTAATGTATTGTAGATTTCCATGTTTTTTCCTTTCTTCTTTTCGTTTTCATCTGTGATTTCTCAAACATTTGATACAGCTTAGCGTACTGCTTTTTAAGCTGTTCAATATCAGCAAGCACCGGATCTGGCATATGCACCTGATCAAGATCAGTTTGCGGCAATCGTACATTGTCACGTTTGACAACACGTCCTGGAACTCCTACCACCGTAGAATTTGGCGGAACTGGTTTTAGTACAACACTTCCAGCACCGATTTTACAGTTGTCTCCAATTGTAATGGAACCGAGAACCTTCGCGCCTGCACTGATCATAACATTATTTCCAATTGTCGGATGGCGTTTTCCATGCTCTTTTCCTGTACCGCCAAGTGTAACACCTTGATATAAGGTAACATTGTCACCAATCTCTGCTGTCTCTCCAATCACAACACCATGACCATGATCAATAAAAAATCCTTTTCCGATCTTAGCTCCTGGGTGGATCTCGATTCCAGTTCTTCGTGCTGTACACTGAGAGATCATACGCGCTGCAAAATATCTTTTTTTCAGATAAAGCCTGTGCGCAAGACGATACCAAAGTACTGCCCAGAAACAAGGATACAAAAATACCTCTGCCGGTGAATTAATTGCCGGATCCCGTTCTCTGATCAGCGAAATTTCATCAAGTACATATTGAACGATTCTCATGCCACTCCCTTCTTGCTTCGAAAATCTTTGTCCGCAGTTTTTTGACTTTAGAAACCTTGTATCAAAAAAAATAACGTCCCCTGGCAAAAGCCAGGAGACGAAAAATTTTCCGCGGTTCCACTCCTGTGAGAGCATAGATGCTGACACTTATGCTGTATACACAGCTGGTGATAACGCAAACCAGCGTGCCATGCTACTTTATTCACACAGCCAGCTCCCGGATGCACTTCCTGTCTCACTCCACGAAGCAGGTTTTCAGCCTGGACCTGCTCTCTCTGACATTTCCTGTGACAGTACTCTTTCCGTTCAAAGCCTTTTCGAAGCTTTTTTTATTGTATGATGCAAAAATATCACAGATGTCTGTTTATTCACTGTATTACAGTGCTGCATCATTTCTAGTGTTACTATATGTGATGTTTTCGGATTTGTCAACCTTTTTTGGCTTCTTTGCCTTTGGATAAATCTTATAAAGTGTTTCATCATCATAATTTTCATCTTCTTCAATCTTTCTCATTGGAGGTTCTGGATTTTCATCTTTTTTGACGTCATCTTCATCAGCCATCACTTCGTCTTCATCTTTGTCTTTCTCTTTATTGTCTTTTTCAACATCTGGTTTTGATACAGTTTCTGTAGATGATGGTATTACTTCCTTAACTTCCCCTTGTTTTGCTGGACTTGTCTTGGTTGTATCTTTTTTAGTTTCTTCTCCAGATTTTGCTTCTTCATTTTGAGCTGTGATATTTGATGAGAATTGAGGAATATCAACCTTACTTTCATTTTCCAATGGTTTCTTAATTGATCCGTTGACTTCTTTTTCTCTCTTTTCTGAACTTGGTTGTTCCGGTGGCGGTGGTACCTCAACTTTTTCATTTTCTTTCTCAACAGGTTGGTTAACTGGTACAGATTCAGTAGTCGTTTCAACAGTTGGCCTCTTTAAAATTTTTTCTTCATCATTCTTGTCTTCTAAATCATGTTTACCATTGGATTCTGGTGCCTTTGTAGCTTCAAATACTCTGGTGTTCTGTTCCACAATACTTTGAGGAACAGGTGTTGCACTTTTACTTGGAGCCATTACCACGTCCTTATCAGTAGGTGCAGGTTCAGTTGGTGCTGTTGCAAGAGCTGGAGCTGGAGCTGGAGCTGGTGTAACTTCTGGTTGTGACTCCACGGGTTTTTCAACTCGTGAAACGATCTGCTCGGTGTCTGGAACTTTCTTCTCTTGAACAACATTTGGTGCTTCACCAACTTGAGACACAGAGACTGGCACAGCATCTGCAGTGGTTGAAGTAGCAGGTGTAGTAGTAGATACAGTATCTGTTTTCATATCACCAACTGGAGCAGAAGCTGGTGTTGACACTGCTGCTGCTGGTGCTGACTCCTGGATTGTCACTTGATCTTGAACTTTAATAGCCTCAGGAACTGGAGCAGAAACAGTAGCCTCTGGTTTAGGTTCCTCCTTTTTGAGTTGTGGAACTTGTGTTGTGGTTGACTCATTTGGTTTGTTGATTTGAGGAAGTGTTGTCTCAGTTGGTCTAGGAGCCAGATAAATTGAAGGAACATGGTTAACTTGTTCTTGTCTAACAGGTGCAATATGTGGTTGTTGATATTGTTGTTGTGGTTGAGGTACTTGTGATGGAGCTGATATGATATTAGCAGAGTTGTGTAATAAATCCGGTAAACCAGTTCTTTGTTGAGGTGCACCATGTGGGTTAGCTGGAGGATTAGAATGGTGTGGTGGCAATTGAGCTAATTGAGGCAGTTGATTTTGAGTGTGTTGAGGTTGGTGTGGAGGTTGCGGTTGCGATTGCGATTGCTGTTGATGTTGTGGAGGTGGAGGTGGTTGATGATGTGGTTGTTCTTGAGTTGGAGGCTTTTCTTGAATTTGAGAAGGTTGCTGGGTGTGTGGTGGAAGATGTGGTGGCAATTGTTGTGGTTGTTGCCCCGGTTGTCCCAAGTTCATCAAGTGAGGTGGTGGTGGACTTTGTTGTTGATTCACTAAAGGCTTTGCAGCTTGTTGATGTAATGGTTGGATTTGTTGAGGAGGCAATGAAGATTGGTGTTGAAGTAACAGTGGTTGTGATTGGATTTGAGGTGGTTGCTGTGGTTGAGGTTGCAGTTGCAGTTGCAGTTGGTGTTGAAGTTGTTGTTGTTGTTGTTGTTGTGGTGGTGGTGGTGGTGGTTGTTGTTGTTGCTGTTGTTGTTGAGTACTTTCCAAAACCATTCCTTGAGGTAATCTAGGTTGTTGAGAACTTGGCGGTGGTTGAGGTGGGTGAGTATTACCTTCTTGTTGATACTTTGTCAATTGTTCTAATCTTGCCTTTATATGAGGATTATTTGGATCCAATCTTTCTGCTTGTCTATATGCATCCAATGCATCACTAATTTGATTATTACAAGTCTCATGCAAAGTCCCCAAATCATACCATACTTCACTGATATAAGGATTTAATCTAATGGCTCTGGTATAAGCATCCAATGCATCACGATATTGGCTTATTTGATAGTACAAAACACCAATTGAACACCAGAAAGTTGGGTTTCTTGCATCTCGATTGACAGCTTGTTGGAAAGCTTCATAAGCAGCAGTGAAATCACCTCTAATCATTTCTACTCTACCCAAATAGTACCATGAATGAGCATCACTTTGATCAACTTCCAAAGATTGTTTCAAATATTTCAAAGCAATGGTCAAATCTTGTTGGAATGGCTTATGTGGTGGTGCAGCACCATTAGCTGGTGTTGATGGATTTGATTCTGCTTGGGAATAAAGACATCCCAATTGTTGCAAAACTTTAGCGTGATGAGGATTAATCTGTAACACTTTTTCATAAGCATCCTTAGCACCATTCCAATCCTTTTGTTGTTCATACACTGAACCAATTTGAAACCAAACATCTGGTTGAGTTAATGGGTGTGGTGGATTATTCAAAATGTATTGGAAACATTCTAATGCTGGTTGTAGTTTACCTTGATGCTTATAAATGATCCCTAAACGGAAATAAATTTCATTAGCCTTGTCGAAATTTGGATCCAAATCCAAAACTCTCACAAAGGCTTCTTCAGCATATTCTAATGAGCCATATCTGTCATATAAAATACCAATTCCGTGCCACAATTTTGGAACGTTAGGGTTTTCCAAGTAAAACAATGCACGTTGATAAGCAGCATAAGCTCTTTGCAAATCATCCAACATCAAGTAACAATGACCCAATAATCCCCAAGTTTCACCATTCTCAACATGGAAATTAAGAGCTTGTTCATACAAT
>OGOP01002144.1_pt1 | contig 12690 bp, 11 predicted proteins | sample 1552591 | NCBI WGS metagenome assembly OGOP01 (sample SAMEA2580120, study PRJEB22360) | human gut metagenome | biome: human gut; feature: human-associated habitat; material: faeces | place: Denmark | collected 2008/2010 | reverse complement strand
TGCAAACCGGGTGTCCTGATTGTTCATTTTACCACTCCAAAATCCGAAAAGGGCAGAAAGCAGACCAGTACCTTGCCCAGAATATCACGTTCGTCGATGCAGCCCACATAGGAAGAGCGGCTGTCCAGCGAATTGTTGCGGTTGTCCCCCATCACGAAGACAGTGCCCTCCGGCACGGTGTAGGGAAACTCCACATCGTAGCCGAGGTAAGTCGGCTCGGCAATGTAATCTTCGTCCAGCACCTTGCCGTTGACGGTGACGGTGCCGCTGGCATAATCGATGCTGATGGTGTCGCCGCCCTTGGCGATGACCCGCTTGACCAGCGGCTTGCCGTAGGCCGTGTAGCTGTCCACGATGACGACATCGCCCCGCTGGGGTTCGTACCCCGCGCCCCAGACGATGAGCTTATCGCCGTTTTGCAAGGTGGGCACCATGGACGCGCCGTCCACCTGAATGATCCGGAAAAAGAACGAAAAGACCAGCACCAGCACCAGCGCAGCCGAGATCAGCGCCTCGTACCACTCAAATGCTCCTTGGCCCTTGGCCGCTGCGGGCTGTGCCGCCGTTTGCTTTTCCATATCCCGATGCACCTCTCAATCCAGTTTGCCGGACAAACCCGACAAATAAAGAAAAAAGGGACAACAAGTTGTCCCTTTTTTCCCGTTTTCGCGGGGATCATCAAATATCGCTCTTGACCTTGGCAGCCTTGCCGGTACGGCCACGCAGATAGAACAGCTTTGCGCGGCGGACCTTGCCCTTGCGGACAACAGTGACCTTCTCAACGAAGGGGCTGTTGATGGGGAAGACACGCTCGACGCCAACGCCATAAGACACGCGGCGGACGGTAAAGGTCTCAGCAACGCCGCCGTGCTTCTTTGCGATCACAGTGCCCTCAAAGGCCTGAATGCGCTCACGGTCGCCGTCCTTGATACGAACATCAACGCGGACGGTGTCGCCAACGTTGAACTGGGGCTTTTCAGCCTTGATGCTGCCTTCGGAAATAATCTTCAGTGCGTCCATTTTTGAATCCTCCATTTGTTTTTAGACGTTCATACACGGCTCTTTGCCGTCAGAGGACCGCCCGTTTAATGAGTTGTGTCATTAACCCCGCTGTGGTTTCAGCGGACACTAACGCCTTAATAGGATAGCACAAAACGCCCGCAAATGCAAGCGATTTGCCCAAAATAATCCCAAAATTTTTCCGTTCTGCCCAAAAGACGTTCTTCCGGCCCGGTGCTCAGGCGAAAAGCGTCTTTTCAGCGGTCAGGAACTTCGTGCGCAGGATGTTGGCCGCTGCCGCCGGGACACCGAGGTGCTCTTCCAGCGCCGCCGTCAAAAGCGAGGGATTCAGGGTCAGATCCTGCGAAGCGGGCAGACAGATCTCAAACTGCACCCGCTCCCCCGCTTCCGTCAATTCCAGCGCGGGGATATGTTCCTTCAGCTCCACGGTCTTGGTGTTCCGCTTGCTCTTTTTCTCCACCGGAACGCTTTCCAGCGCGTTGTACTGCGCCAGCTTTTCCGCTTCGGCGGCCGGGTAGCTGATCTCATAGCACGCATAGGCGATGAGGTCGGCTTTCATCTCCACCGGGGCCACTTTGGTGACCACGATGCCGGCGGGCATGATGGCATTGAGGGCCGTCTTCCAATGCTCAAAATCGGGCTGTTCCGCTTCGGTCTTGACGTCCACACACTCGCACTCGCTCTCCTGCCCCAGCGAAAGCGGACAGGCGAAGGTCATATAGATATGGGGGTTGAAGCCCAGCGTATGCCACACCGGCAGCCCGCTGCGCTTGAGGATCCGCTGCATCACCCGCTGCATGTCCAGCAGCGAGATGTAGGAGGCCTCATTTTTCTTTTCAAACGAGATTCTGACTGTAATCAAAGCAGGGACCTCCTAACAGATGATTGGCACCGCAGCCGTGGCATGCGCGGTTGCAGGGCTGGGTGGTCTGGGCTGCAAGGGCCTTCTGGTACTCGCGCACCAGATACTCGTGGGTCACGCCGTAATCCATGTGGCTCCACGGGGTCACTTCGTCCAGCCCAATGGGGCGCTGGCAGTAGAAGAACGGATCCACGCCGAGGTCTTCGAAGGTCTGCATCCACGTGTCATACCGGAAGCACTCGTCCCAGCCGTCGAAGTAGCAGCCGCGCTTGTAGGCTTCGAGGATGACCGGAGCCAAGCGGCGGTCGCCCTTGGCGAAGACGCCCTCAAGGAAGCTGGTCTTGCTGTCGTGGTAGTTGACCTTGATCTTCCGGCTGCGGGCGCGGGCACACTCCACCAGATGCTTCTGCTTTTCGCGCAGCATCTCCTCGGTGTCCATGGGCACGAACTGGAAGGGGGTGTGGGGCTTGGGGACAAAGCAGGAGCAGCTGATGGTCACCTGCACGCCGCGGCCCTTGGCGTGGGGGGTGTTGTAGTACAGGTCCACGACTTTCTGGGCCGTTTCGGCAATGCCCTCGATGTCCTCCATCGTCTCGGTGGGAAGGCCCATCATGAAGTAGAGCTTGACCGACGAATAGCCGTTGGCAAAGGCGATGGAGCAGGTCTTTTCGATCTCGTCCCACGTGACGTTCTTGTTGATGACGTCGCGCAGACGCTGGGTGCCCGCCTCGGCGGCAAAGGTCAGGCCGCTCTTGCGCACCTTGGTGGTTTTTTCGATGAGGCTCTGGGAGAAGTTGTCCATTCGCAGAGAAGGCAGCGACAGGCTGACGTGCTCTTCCGGGGCCCACTCGTTCAAATCGTCCAGCAGCTCTTCGAGCTGGCTGTGGTCGGAGGTGGACAGGCTGGAAAGGCTCAGCTCCTCATAGCCGGTATTGGCGCACAGGTCCTGCGCAGCCTTGTTCAGCAGGTTCGCGTCCCGCTGGCGCATGGGGCGGTACAGGAAACCCGCCTGACAGAACCGGCAGCCGCGCACGCAGCCGCGCAGCACCTCGATGCTGGCGCGATCCTGAATGGCACCCACCATCGGCACAACGAAGTTCGTCGGGGGCGCAAAATCGTTCAGATTCTTGATGATGGCCTTGGTGATCACTGCCGGGATGCCCGGCTCGTTGGGGGTGATGGACTTCACCCGGCCGTCCTCGTAATAGTCCACATCATAAAAGGCCGGGATATAGATGCCGGGGATCTTCGCGATGCGCCGCAGCAGTTCCTTTTTGGGAACGCCGCCCTCTTTTTTCGCCTTCTCGATCTCGGCGCAGATGCCGGGCAGTTGGTTCTCGCCCTCACCCAGCTGGATGACGTCGAAGAAGTCCGCAATGGGTTCCGAGTTGCACGCGCAGGGGCCGCCCGCCACGATCAGCGGCCAGCTTTCATCGCGATCCTTGGCGTAGAACGGGATGTGCGCAAGGTCCAGCATGGCCAGAATGTTGGTGTAGGAAAGCTCGTATTGCAGCGTAAAGCCCACCGCATCAAAAGCGGTCAGCGGGTCCTTGCTCTCCATGGTGTAAAGGGGCAGATCCAGCCGCTCCATCTCGGCCTTCATATCCAGCCACGGCATGAACGCGCGCTCGCACCACCAGTTTTCGTGGCTGTTGAGCAGCTCGTACAGGATCTTTTCGCCGAGGAAGGACATACCCACCTCGTAGGTATCCGGGAAGCAGAATGCAAACCGGACATCCATCTTTTCCTTCTCTTTATATACGCTGCCCGGCTCGCCGCCCGTATAACGGCCCGGCTTCTGCACCCGGCCCAGCGCTTCCTTCAGTTTCGGATCAAACATCAGGTTCCTCCATTGACAGAACATTATTCTTGAACCTTTTTATTTTACCTGATTTCGCGGGGAATTGCAATCCTTCTTTTTGCGGTGTGCCAGCTCCCACAGCGCCGCCGCCATCTGCGCCCCATCCAGCGGCGGGATGGGCAGAAGGTTGAACGCCCCGGTCAGAAGGTTTGCGGCGAGAAAAGCGCTGCCCCGGATGGTGGCGGCATCGGACAGTTTCCCGGCCCAGAGCGCCGCCAGCAGGGCGTTCGTCAACGGACCTGCCGCCGCCAGCCAGAAGGTCTGCTGCGGCATCAGAGCTTTGCCGCGGGTGCGCATACAAAAGCCGGTCATGTTCACTTCCAGCGTTGGCATCTCATGGAGCATGGCAAGATACGCCGCCACATGCCCGCATTCGTGGAGGAACGCCGCCCACAGCCCGATGCGCAGAAAACCACTGGCGTCGAACCAGAGCAGCCCATACAAGACGCCGCAGAGCAGTACCGGGTCCCGGAACACAAACGGCCCGGCCCGGAGCGTCCGCTTCATGGCAGAGGAAGGGCGGCGGCGGGGTCCTGCCGGACGCCCTGCGCCAAAAATTCAAAGTGCAGGTGCGGCCCCGTCGCCCGGCCCGTCTGCCCGGCGGTGCCGAGGCACTCCCCCGCCCGGACGACTTCCCCGGCCCGGACGTAGAGATACTGCATATGGGCATAGATCGTTTCCTGCCCGTCGGCGTGGGAAAGGCAGAGGTAGTTGCCGTAGGTCGTGCTGCGGCGGGCGGCGGTCACGGTGCCCGCCAGCGCCGCCAACACCGGGGTTCCCTCTGCACAGGCAAGGTCCACGCCCCGATGGAAGGTCTCGTCTCCGGTGAAGGGGTCTTCCCGCCAGCCGTAGGCATCCGAAAGCCAGCAGCTCCCCGCCAGCGGGAAAGTCAGCGCCTGCGTGGGCTTGGCCGCCTTGAGCGATGTTCCCGCCGGGGCCCGCTGTGCCGCTTTCGCACAGGCCGGAAGCAGGACCCCCGCCAGCAGCCCAAAGAGCAGCGCCGCTAATATCCCCACCGCTGCGCCCCTTCGAATGATTTTCAACACCCCGGCTCGTCCTGTTTTTCTCTGCATCGTCTTGTTCCTCCGTCGGAACAGTGTATGCTGCGGCAAGGCGGCTGAGAACGCAAAAACACCCGCAAGTCTCCCTGTGGGTGTCGGTTTCCTTATCTTCTTCTGGGGCGGAACCAGTTGTGGATCCGCTCAAAAAAGCTCTGATAGCCGTGCAGTTCCGTGTGCAGTGCCGGGCTTTGGGCCACAGGGTGCGGCTTTTCCGGGGCGGGCGGCACAGGCTGCGGCGCTTCGGGGGCCGGAGCCGGTTTCGGTTTTGCTTCCGGCTTGGGCGGTATTTGGGGCGTCTCCGGGGCCTTGGGGGCAGCAGGAGCTTCCGGCTGCTTCGGCTGGGGCTGCGTCACGGTCTTGGAAGCCTCGGTATCGTGGCGGGTCCAATCGTCCTTCAGCAGGTCGTACATATCCATCTGGCCGTTGACCAGTTCTTCGCCGGGGGCGGATTTCACCTTCTGGTAACTGCCGTCGGCCCGCATCTCGCGGGCGTTGACATTATCCCGCAGCTGGAGCTGCAAAATATCGCTGAGCTTCTGGATGAGAATGGGGTCTTCCACCCGGACGCCCACCTCCACGCGGCACTCCGTGTTGCGGGTGAGGAAGTCGCCGGAGGCGATATAGATGCGGGTCTCAGTGCCGTCGTAGAAGCTGTAAATGCGGCCATGCTCCAAGTAGCGGCCCACAAGGCTGCGGATGTGAAGATTCTCGGTCTTGCCCGGCACCTCGGCACGGACGCAGCAGATGCCGCGGACGATCATATCGATGCGGACCCCGGCGCAGCTTGCTTCCTGCAATTTCAGGATGATGTCACGATCCGAGATGGAGTTGTTCTTCAGGATCATGGACGCCGGGCGGCCCAGACGGGCGGCGGTGATGACCCGGTCCATCTCGTCCAGCAGGACGCTCTTGAACCGCAGCGGGGCCACCAGCATTTTTTCGCTGGTCTCCGTCAGTTTCTGCACGGCGAGATTCTGGAAGACGTTGGACGCCTCCTCGCCGATGCCGTGGTCAGCGGTGATGAAGGAGTAATCGGTGTAGAGTTCGCTGGTCTTTTCGTTGTAGTTGCCGGTGCCGATCTGGGTGATATAGCTGTAGCCCTGCGCGCTCTTTTTGGTGATGAGGGTCAGCTTGGAGTGGACCTTGTAATCCTCGAAGCCATACAGCACGGTACAGCCCGCCTCCTCCAGCTGCTTCGACCAGTCGATGTTGTTCTGTTCGTCAAAGCGGGCGCGCAGCTCCACCAGCGCCACAACTTCCTTGCCATTTTCGGCTGCTTCCATCAGAGCCTGTACGATCTGGGACTCCCGCGCCATCCGGTACAGGGTCATCTTGATGGAGATGACGTCCGGGTCCTGCGCGGCCTTTTTCAGCATCGCGATGAAAGGCCGGATGGACTGGTACGGATAGCTGAGCAGCACATCGTGCTTCTGCACTTCGGCGGCAAGGTCGTACTCCGGCGGCGGCAGCATGGGCCGGGCCGAGGGGTAGAACAGCTCCGGGTGGCCGTCGGCCTCCATCTTGCCGGTGAGCTTATAGAAGAAGCTCAGGTCCAGCGGACTCTTCTGGGCAAACACACGCTTGTGCGTCAGTTCCAGCTTGCCGCAGAGGATGCGGACGATCTCCTGCGGGGCCGTCGGCGTGACCTGCAGACGGACAGCCGCCAGCTTGCGGCGGCGCTTGAGCAGGTCGGCCATGATCTCGCGGTAGTCGATGTCATGGTCCATCATCCCCTCTTTCACGTCGATGTCGGCGTTGCGGGTGACGCGGAAAAGGCATTTTTCCTGCACGGCGTCCTTGCCGAAGATGAGGGCCGCATAGTGCAGCACCAGCTCCTCGGTGAGGGCGAACTCGGTGTGGCCATCCCGGCGGACGAGCTGCAGCCGCTCCATCTGGCTGGAAATGGGGATCATGCCAAGGCTCTGGCCCTCTTTTTCCTTGAGCAGGACGCCGAGGTAGATCTCCTTATTGCGCAAAAACGGGAACGGGTGGCGGCTGTCCACGATCTGCGGGCTGAGGATGGGGAACAATTCGCTCTGGAAATACTTCTTCCAGAAATGCTCCTCCTCCTTGGAAAGAGCATCGAAGTCCACCTTTTTGTAGCCGCACGCCGCCAGATTTTCCAGCGCCTTCTCATAGTATTTGTCGCAGTCCTCCTGCAGATGAGCCGTCTTGGGCATGATGGCGGCCAACTGCTCCTCGGCGGTCATGTTCGTCTTGTTCTCGCGCTTGTCCCGCTCCTTTTTGGCGCGCATCAGGCTGGCCCGCTCTTGGAGCGAACCCACGCGCACCATGAAGAACTCGTCGAGATTGGAGCCATAGATCGCAAGGAACTTGAGCTGCTCCGCCAGCGGGACATTCTTATCCTTGCCCAGCACGAGCACCCGGCGGTTGAAATCCAGCCAGCTCAATTCGCGGTTGATGAAAATCGAATCCTCTTTCATAGTTACTCCCCTTTTTCTGGGTTTGTTCAGCTCACATAGGCCAGCTCTGCCCACGACGCCACAAGGTCTTCGGTCAGGCCCGGCACCGCAGCGGCATCCTCGACCCGCCGGAAGCGGCCATGCGCCTCACGGTACTCGAGGATCGCCTGTGCCCGCTTTTCGCCTACGCCCGGCAGGATGCAGAGCGTTTCCAAGTCGGCAGTGTTCAGATCCACCCGGAGCGATTGGAGCAGCGGCATCTGGGGCGCGGGGTCCGGCTTTGCCTTGGGCGGCGCATACCAGAAGGCCAGCGCCACGCACAGGGCCGCCGCCAACACGGCGCAGAGCAGAAATACCCGCTCGTGCCGCTTTCCGGTTTTCTGAGAACTGGTTTCTCCCATTGTACCCGACTTTCCTCCAAAAAGAAAGCCCCCTGCACAAAGTATACAAGGAGCTTACAAAATCTTTACGTTACGCGAACTTTTCGGCCGCACGCACCATGCCGTACAGCAGTTCCGCCGCCGCACCGGCATCGTGGTCGGTGAGAGTCGTCTGCTTGGCGGCAAGGCGCAGCTCTGCCGGGGCGTCGGCGGGGACGACGCTGTTCCCCGCCAGTTGGACCAGCTCGGTCATCTGGGTGCAGCCCGCCAGAACGGTCAGTTGCTCGGCAGAGTAGCCAGCGGGCGGGCAGACAGCGTTCAGCATAGCCGTGCCGGACACACCGCCCGGCAGCAGGGCCACCACATCCGGAGCCATCCGCTCGGCGCGGAGGGTCACGGTCACTTCACCCAGCGTTTTTTCCAGCAGAGCGGTCAGGGGCACCTGCTTTTTGTCCTGATAGAACAGGATGCGCAGAACCTCCTCGCCCTTGACATCCGCCGCGTTGCTCAGCACGAAGCTGGTCCACTCCTGCCGCAGGTGGGCTTCCAGCGCTTCGCTCATCCGCACCACGCGGGTGGTGCCGTCCCGCATCTGGAACGCGATGCCGATGCCGGGCGCAGCGGGCAGAACGTTCAGGACGGAATCTTCCATCCCGGCAAAGCTGCACAGCGCCGTGCCGCTGCCCTCCGCAAAATTATAGGCCAGAATGCCGCCGCAGACCAGCGCAGGTGCACTGAGCCGTACTCCGCCCAGCAGAGAGCGCACGACCTTCGGCGACCGCTGGGAGTAGACGGTCAGCTTGCCGCCGCGGCTGGCAAACAATTGCAGCACATCCCGGTGGAGCTGGGGCAGATTGCCCTCGGCGTTCAGCAGCAGATTGTCCAGATCGCAGAGGACCAATGTATTTTCGATGGAATTGCTCATTCGTTGTTCCCTCCTGTGCGCTGATGGAGCGTGGTCAGAAAGCGGGTGAAGTAATCCGGCAGTTCGGAATCGAACCGCAGATGCTCCCCCGTGATGGGGTGGATGAAGCCCAGCGTTTTGGCGTGCAGACACTGGCCGTGGAGGCTTGTGATGCAGTTGTGGGGGCCGTAGACGGGGTCGCCCGCCACCGGGTGATGGATGGACGCCATGTGGACGCGGATCTGGTGGGTGCGGCCTGTTTTCAGGCGGCACTCCAGCATCGTGAACTCGCCCAGCCGCTCCAGCACCTTGTAGCCGGTGTAGGCGTACTTGGTGTGGGGTTCGGTGGACGGGTAGACGGCCATCTTCTTCCGGTCGGTCTTGGAGCGGCCGAGGTTCGACTCCACGAAGCCCTCGTCCTGCGCAAAGCCGCCGTAGACGACGGTGTTGTAGGCCCGCTCGACGCTGTGGACCGCCATCTGCTGCGACAGGCCGATGTGGGTGGCGTCGTCCTTCGCCACCACGAGAAGGCCGCTGGTGTCCTTGTCGATGCGGTGGACGATGCCGGGGCGGATCTCGCCGCCGATGCCGGAAAGGCTCCCCTTGCAGTGCCACAGCAGCGCATTGACAAGGGTACCGTCCGGGTTGCCGGGGGCCGGGTGGACCACCATGCCCTTGGGCTTGTTCACCACCAGAAGATGCGCATCCTCGTAAACAATGTCCAGCGGGATCTCCTGCGGCACAGCCTCGATGGGCCTTGCGTCCGGGATCTCCATCAAGATGACATCCCCCGCCTTGAGCTTCAGGCTCTTGGCCGGGGCCTTGCCGTTGCACAGCACATGACCTTCGGCCACAAGGGCTTGCAGCGCACTGCGGGAGAGGCCGGTGTCCTCGCCGCTCAGAAAGCGGTCGATGCGCTGGCCCGCGCCCTCGGCTTCGACGATAAATTCACGCTGTTCCATGGGTCACTGCTCCTTTGCGCTGTCCTCATGAAGCTCTTCCAGAAAGATGACCAGCACCCAGAGCGCCACGCCCACACAGACGCAGATATCCGCGAAGTTGAAGACGGCGAAGCGCATGAACAGCACGTTGATGTAATCCACGACCTCGCCGTTCAGCACCCGGTCGATCAGGTTGCCGATGCCGCCGCCCAGCACGAGGATCAGCGCTGCCTGCTGCAAGCGGTTGTTCCGGCTGCGGAAGAAGAGCCAGTAGGCCACGAGGAGCAGCGCTGCGCTGGTGGCGATGATCAGAAACAGCTGCTTGCCGCTGAGCAGACTGAACGCCATGCCCTGATTGAGCACGAACCGCAGTTCCACCACATGCGGGATCAGCGGCATAGCCCCTACGGGCTGCAAAACGCTCACCGCCCACGCCTTGATGGCCTGATCTGCGCCGATCAGCGCCGCCACACACAGCAGATTGAAGATAACAAATGCCATAACGAATCCTCCCAACGGCGGAAGGGCCCGCCGGTTTTCTGATACCAAAAAGCGGCGCTCCCCTGCTCGAAAGGAGCGCCGCAGCGTTCAAAAGTTTTTGCTTAGCCTTCGACCACGCTTGCGCAGCGCGCGCAGAGGGTGGGGTGAGCCGGGTGGGTGCCGATGTCTGCGGAGTACTTCCAGCAGCGCTCGCACTTGTCGCCGGTGGCGTGTGCAGCAGCAATGCCCAGACCCTCGACTGCGGAGGCAGCGCCGCCCTCGCCCTTGACCAGCTCCACGTGGGAGACGATCATCAGGTCAGCCAGCTCATCCATGGGGATGCTGTTCAGCAGGTCATAGACGGCATCGCCGCAGTACAGGGTGACGGAAGCTTCCAGCGAAGCACCGATGGTCTTCTCGGCACGGGCCTGTTCCAGCACCTTCTTGACCTCGTCGCGGACAGCGATGAGCTGATTCCACTTGGCCTTGAAGGCGTCGTCGGCTGCGTACTCGCCCGCCTTGGGCATATCCTCGAAGACGACGTACTTGTTCATGCCCTCGGTCTTGGGCAGGAAGTCCCAGATCTCCTGACTGGTGAAGCAGAGGATGGGGGCGATGATCTTGTCCAGAGCGACGAGGATCTTGTACATGGTGGTCTGTGCTGCGCGGCGGGCTGCGCCGTTGGTGCAGTACAGGCGATCCTTGGTGACGTCCAGATAGAAGTTGGACATAGCTACGACGCAGAAGTTGTAAACGGCGTGGTAGACCTTATTGAAGTCGTAGACCGCATAGCCGTTATGCGCATTGACGATCAGATCGTCCAGCGCGGCCAGTGCCCAGCGGTCGATCTCCTGCAGCTGGTCGTCGGCGACACAGTCGGTATTGGGATCGAAACCGTCGAGGTTGCCCAGAATGAAGCGGGCGGTGTTGCGGATCTTGCGGTATGCCTCGCTCAACTGCTTGAAGATATTCTTGCCGGCACGCACATCGACGGTGTAATCGGAAGAAGCGACCCACAGGCGGATGATATCGGCGCCGTAGTCCTTGATGATCTCGCTGGGCTCAACGCCGTTGCCGGCGCTCTTGTGCATCTGCTTGCCCTGCTCATCCACGACCCAGCCGTGGCACAGAACGGACTTGTACGGTGCGCAGCCCTTGGAGGCAACGCTGGTCAGCAGACTGGACTGGAACCAGCCGCGGAACTGGTCGCCGCCCTCCATATACATATCGGCCGGGAACTTCAGCTCCGGGCGCTCCTCCAGAACGGCGGCGTGGGTGGAACCGGAATCGAACCAGACGTCCATGATATCGGTGTCCTTGATCCACTCGGAAGCGCCGCACTTCTCGCAGACTTCCCCTGCGGGGATGATCTGCTCGGCTTCGTACTTATACCAAGCGTCGGAACCCTCCTTGCGGAACAGCTCGCTGACGGCCTTGATGGTGGCATCGGTGATGTGGTAAGCGCCGCACTTCTTGCAGTAGAAGGCCGGGATGGGCACGCCCCAAGTGCGCTGGCGGCTGATGCACCAGTCGTTGCGGTCGCGGACCATGCCCTTCATGCGGTCGTGGCCCCAATCGGGCATCCACTGCACGGTGTCGATGGCCTTGTAAACATCCTCACGGAACTTGGCCACGGAGCAGAACCACTGCTCGGTGGCGCGGAAGATGATGGGGTGGTGGCAGCGCCAGCAGTGCGGATACTGGTGCTTGATGTGCACCTGACCCATGACGGCACCGGACTCCGTCAGGTCGGCCAGAATGGTCTTGTTGGCCGCCCAGACGCGCTGACCGGCGTACTTGCCGGCGAGGTCGGTCAGATAGCCGCCATCGTCCACGGGGACGGTGATGGGCACCTGAGGGTACTTCTGGCAGACGTTGAAGTCATCGACGCCGTGGCCGCCAGCGGTGTGGACGCAGCCAGAGCCGCTTTCCAGCGTGACGTGGTCGCCAAGGATGACCCAGCCTTCCTTGGGCAGGTAGACGTGCTGATAACGCATCAGCTCGAACTCTGCGCCGCTGACCGGCTCGCCCACCACCTCATACTCGGTGATATGGCAAGCATCCATGACGCTCTTGACCAGCTCGGTGGCCATGATGTGATACTCCTCGCCGATCTTGACGAAGGAGTACTCGAACTGACCGTTCAGACAGATGGCCTCGTTGGCGGGCAGGGTCCAAGTGGTCGTGGTCCAGATCACGAAGTAGGTCTTATCCATCGGGATGCCGTGCTTTGCCAGCACGCCGTTGGGGTCCTGCGTGACATGGAAGCGGACGAAGATGGAATCGCAGTCGTCCTCGCCGTACTCGATCTCAGCCTCAGCCAGAGCGGTGCGGCAGTCCGGGCACCAGTACACGGGCTTCAGGCCCTTGTAGATATAGCCCTTCTTGGCCATCTCGCCGAAGATCTCGATCTGGCGTGCCTCGAACTCCGGCTTCAGGGTCAGATAGGGGTGCTCGAAGTCGCCGATGACGCCCAGACGCTTAAACTGGTCGCTCATGATGTCGATGTGCTCAGTGGCGAACTTTTCGCAGATCTGGCGCAGCTCCAGCTTGGAGATGTCCTTCTTCTTCTCGCCGACGGAGGACAGGGCCTTCAGCTCGATGGGCAGACCGTGGGTATCAAAGCCGGGCACATAGGGAGCCTGATAGCCCTCCATGTTCTTGTCGCGGATGATGATATCCTTGATGATCTTGTTCAGGGCCGTGCCCATGTGGATGTTGCCGTTTGCATACGGAGGGCCGTCGTGCAGGACAAACT
>OGOP01002142.1_pt1 | contig 12700 bp, 10 predicted proteins | sample 1552591 | NCBI WGS metagenome assembly OGOP01 (sample SAMEA2580120, study PRJEB22360) | human gut metagenome | biome: human gut; feature: human-associated habitat; material: faeces | place: Denmark | collected 2008/2010 | reverse complement strand
TTGGGGCGGCAGCATCGCAAACCTCACGACGGAAGCCTTGCTACCGTCAGAGCGATTTGTTTTCGAATTCATCATGGCTGTATTATTTTACGCACCATGTTTTACAATGCAGTTCGTCTGCACATTGCCAAAAGCTCCTGGCCTGTCAGTGAGTGCTTAAGCGAAAAGCTTTCTCAAGCCAAAATACAGAACATTAAAAAGCAGAAGTAAAGTAACGAAAATTTGCCGCCGTCACTGTGCCTCTGCTTTTTTACTATCTTGATGCGGAACGTTTTGATTCTAAAAACTTTCTGCGTGCACCAGCGTGGCAAAAGGCTGTTTCCTGCCAGCGTGTAAAATATGATATGAAGTGTTTTTAAAAACTATGGCCGTTCAAAAACGTACAGCAATGTGCAAAATGAACAATTCCCAAGAAGGCACTTTTACGTGCCCTTCGGGGAATTCGTTCATTTGCACATGCAATACTGTTCATTTGCAAACAGTATTTTAAAATGTGCGGCATTTCCATTCCTTACATCTGCCAGGAAACCAACGGTAAATTTTTATTCCGGTAAAAACAGTTTTGTGGAGTCGTTTCCGTCAGAAGCGGAATTATCGCTGCCATCACTGCTGCTTCCGTCTGAACTTGTCTCAGAGGAAGTTTCGCTCTCGGAAGAAGTCTCGCTTTCAGAGGAAGCGGTTGTATTTCCATCTGAGCCGGATGTGCTGTTTGAATCCGTGGTGTTTCCGGATTCGGTGGTACTGTTTGCATCGGAATTATCTCCGGAAATGCTGTTTCCGATCTGATTGCTCAGTTCTTTGACTTTTTCTTCGATTCTGGTCTTCTCACTGTCTTCGGCCGGTGTCGGCTGATAGTTATTGAATGTGCTGTCGGAAGAAATCGTGCAAGGAATGATGGAATTCGTTGTTTGGGTCAGCTCTTTGCCTGCACTGAAAGTAAAGGTCGGCTGGAAAATAACGGTATCCATGTCGTCCGAGTACATATTTGCACCATCGCAGAAGCTTCCCAGGCTGTAGAAGATCGTTCTTCCATTATAAACTTCCATACCCTGCAGAACGTGAGGATGATGTCCGACTACCAGATCTGCCCCTGCATCAATCGCTGCGTGTGCCAGTGTTGTCTGGTCGCTGTCTGGTGTTGTCTCGCCGTTCGCTCCCCAGTGGAAATTTACGATGATCAGGTTTGCACCCTGTTCTTTTACTGCATTGATATCATTTGTCAGCTGTGTCCTGCATTCACTTACCTGTTTGTCAATGGCAGATATACCGACAAGTCCGACCTTGATGCCTTTGATCTCAAGAACAGAGGTATCGTCGTTGCCAAAAGTCGTGATCCCTGCGTCTTTCAGAGTGGTCTGTGTTTCGGTCAGACCGGCGGTTCCGTAATCTTCGGTGTGATCGTTGGCAAGGTTGACAGCCTCGATCGAACTGTTAGAGAGTGCGGAAACATAGGAAGGATCGCCTTTATAAACATCGCTCTTGCTGGCTGAATTCTCAGCTGTTGTCAGTGCACCTTCCAGGTTGATAATGGAAAGATCATCCCCTTCCAGGTAAGATTTCACATTCTGGAAGAAATAATCAATACCATATACGGACTGATAAGCATCAAAATTGTTGTACTGGTCAGAATCCGGAGCAGAGCCAAGAGTGCAGTCACCCATCAGGCTGATCGTGATGCTTGTCTCAGCAGCAAGTGTTTCTTTCGGTGTGGCAGACTCGGTTCCGGTCTCGGACTGAGCTTCGGTTGATAACGTTTCTTTTTCTGCTTTTTTGTGTTCACTGACTGGCGGTATTTTATCAAAAGCCAGCAGTAAAAAAATCAGGGCGGCACAGGCGAAAACACCGAAAAAAGCGATGTTTAGGTACAGCTGCTGCTGTTTGTTACTGCCCCTGTCAGCATTGTGGTTTAATTTGTTTTTATCCATGACTTTGCCCCTTCTGAAAACTTAGTAACTCCCATGGCTGGTTGCTCTATGGTGATTATAGAGGAAAAACAAGAAAAAGTAAACCGTGAAAAAAGAGTGAAAGCAGTTCTTTTTACAAAAGAGCAGAGATTCTTCTTTGATGCCATGAAAAAAGTAATGGGAGTTAAAACAGGAAGGCAGTAGAAAATATACAGGTGTCTTGACACGTGCAAAGACCAGTAGTATAATGTCGCTCATGGCAAAACAAATCCGTGACAGGAAAGAGGTATAAGAAAATGAATGAATATTATGATGCCATTATTGTAGGTACCGGAGCGGCAGGTCTTTACTGTGCCCTGAATCTTCCAAAAAGAAAAAAAATTCTGATGCTTACAAAGCAGGGGGCGGATCTGTCAGATTCGTTTCTGGCACAGGGCGGTATCTGCATGCTGCGTGGTGAAGATGATTATGAGGACTATTTTGAAGACACCATGCGTGCAGGGCATTATGAAAATAATAAAAGAGCGGTCAATCTGATGATCCGAAGCTCCAACGATATCATTCGTGATCTGCTGTGGAGAAATGTAGATTTTGTGCGTGCAGAGGATGGCGAGCTTGCATTTACAAGAGAAGGTGCACACTCCAGACCAAGAATCCTCTTCCATGAGGACATTACCGGAAAAGAGATTACGCAGACGCTTCTGGATCAGGTAAAGACAAAAGAAAATATTGAAATCTGTGAGTATATGACAATGGTAGATATCATATCGAAAGACAATATCTGCGGCGGTGTGATTGCAATGGATGCAAAAAATAATGTTTATCCGATCCGTTCCCAGTTTGTTGTGCTGGCATGCGGTGGTATCGGGGGTCTTTTCCAGAATTCTACCAACTATCCGCATATTGCCGGAGACGGACTTGGTATTGCAATGAAACATCAGGTGAAATTAGAGCATCTGGATTACATACAGATCCATCCGACAACTTTATTTTCACATAAACCGGGAAGACGTTTCCTGATTTCAGAATCTGTCCGTGGCGAAGGGGCACTTCTTTATGACAAAAATGGTCAGCGTTTTACGAATGAACTTCAGCCAAGGGATCTGCTCAGTCAGGCGATTTTTGAGCAGATGGAAAAGGACGGTACTGATTTTGTCTGGGAAGATATGCGTCCGCTGGGTGAAAAAACGATCATGCAGCATTTCCCGAACATTTATCAGCACTGTATTGAGGAAGGATTTGATCCGAGAAAAGAGCCAATTCCTGTTGTTCCGGCACAGCACTATTTTATGGGAGGTATCCAGGCAGATTTGAGCAGCCGGACTTCCATGCGTGGACTCTATGCCTGCGGTGAGACAAGCTGCAATGGTGTCCATGGAAAGAACCGTCTGGCAAGCAATTCGCTTCTGGAATCTCTGGTCTTTGCAAGACGGGCAGCAGATGATATGATATTTGGAGAAGCACCGGAGATGTGCAGACCGGACCGACTGGATCTGAATCAATATGAAGACCAGAATGTAATTTTGGAAGGGTATCATAAACAAGTGCTGAATGAGATAGAGAGGATGAAAAAAGCAAATGAATAGTATAACTATGAAAATGCAGGCGGATCAGCTGATCCGTATGGCACTGCAGGAAGATATCACAAGTGAAGACGTTTCTACAAATGCAGTTATGCCGACCGAGGTAAAAGGAACGGTAGATCTGATCGCAAAAGAAGACGGAATTATCGCCGGACTGGATGTCTATGCAAGAGTTTTTCAGATGTTGGATGAGAAAACGGAAATTGATTTTAAATGCAAAGACGGTGATGAGGTAAAAAAAGGTGAGCTGATGGCAACGCTTACCGGAGACATCCGTGTACTGTTATCCGGAGAACGTGTGGCACTGAATTATCTGCAGAGAATGAGCGGAATTGCCACTTATACAAGACAGGTCGCAAAACTTCTGGAAGGAAGCAAAGTAACACTTCTGGATACCAGAAAAATGACGCCAAACTGCCGTGTATTTGAAAAATATGCAGTGCGTGTGGGCGGAGGATGCAACCACAGATACAACTTATCAGACGGTGTACTTCTGAAAGATAATCACATCGGTGCAGCCGGAAGCATCACAAAAGCAATCACAATGGCAAAAGAATATGCTCCGTTTGTACGCAAAATCGAGATTGAAGTAGAAACCCTGGAGCAGGTAAAAGAAGCGGTGGAGGCCGGAGCAGATATTATCATGCTCGACAACATGACACCGGAAGTGATGAAACAGGCTGTGGAACTGATCGATGGAAGAGCACAGACGGAATGCTCCGGAAACATTACAAAAGAAAATATTGCACGCATCCGTGAAATCGGAGTTGATTTCGTATCCAGCGGAGCGTTGACACACTCTGCTCCGATTCTGGACATTTCCATGAAGAACCTTCATGCAGTCTGAAAGGAGTTGGGACTATGAATACTGCGGAAAGACGAAATGAAATTTTAAACTTTCTTCAGAATGCAGATGAACCGGTTGCTGCAAGAAAACTGGCGAGCCAGTTTGGAGTCAGCCGCCAGGTGATCGTGCAGGATATGGCAGTGATTCGTGCAGCGACTCCGGGAATTTTATCAACAACAAGAGGATATGTGATACAGCAGGACAGCAGCTGCGTCCGTGAATTTAAAGTTCGTCATGAATCGGATCAGACAGCAGAAGAAATGAATCTGATCGTGGACTGTGGCGGCAGGATCTGCAATATCAGTATCAGCCACAGAGTCTATGGAAGAGTCAGTGCAGAAATGGATATCAGGTCAAGACAGGATGTAAATGAATTTATTACCGCATTGAACAACAGTAATTCCAGTGCACTGAGTAATGCAACATCCGGTTATCACTATCATCTGGTTGAAGCAGCAAGCGAAGAGAGACTGGATCTGATCGAAGAACAACTGAAAAAAGCAGGACTCCTGGCACCGCTTCAGCCATGGGAGCAGAATACAAAACAGGAAGGAAACGAAGAATGACAATAGCAGAAATTCAGCAGGAGATCCTGCGTATGAAAAAAGAACAGGATGTATGTATTCTGGCTCATGCTTATCAAGGTCAGGAAATTCTGGAAGTAGCAGATTATATGGGAGATTCTTACGGACTGAGCGTACAGGCATCCAAAAGCAAATGCAGCGGCGTGATCATGTGCGGTGTGCGTTTTATGGCCGAGACCTGTAAAATTTTAAGCCCGGATAAAAAAGTATGGTTGCCAAACCCTGCAGCCGGATGCCCGATGGCAGAACAGCTTGATCTGGAAGGTCTTCGCACCCTAAAAGCAGAATATCCGGACTATACGGTTGTGGCGTATATCAATACAACATCAGAACTCAAGACAGAATGTGATGTATGCGTGACTTCTTCTTCAGCAGTGGAAATCTGCAGTCATCTGGAAAACGACAAAATCCTGTTTATTCCAGATCCGAACCTGGGACGCTATGTAGCGGAACAGCTTCCGGAAAAAACCTTTGCTTTTTATAAAGGTGGCTGCCCGCGTCATATCGTAGTCAGTGCAAAAGATGTCGAAAAAGCAAGGGCAGATCACCCGGATGCACTGCTTCTGGTCCATCCGGAATGCCGTCAGGAAGTTGTCGAAAAAGCAGATTATGTCGGATCTACCACAGGGATCATGGATTTTGCAAAGAAATCCGATAAAGAAGAATTTATCATCGGAACAGAGAACAGCATTGTAGAACACCTTCAGTTTGCCTGTCCGGATAAAAAATTCTATCCGCTGGCAGTTCCGCTCACCTGCATGAACATGAAGATCACAACACTTATGGATGTCTATAACTGCCTGAAAGGAAGAGGCGGCGAAGAGATCCACCTTCCGCAGAACGTGCTCGAAGGAGCAGGAAGATGTATCAACCGCATGGTAGAGCTTGGTGGCTGATGGGGTAAAATCCGAAGTAAAACTTGACAAAACAGCGGATTCACGATATAGTAACTTAGACCACGCAGCCGGGGAGATAGCGGTGCCCTGTACCTGCAATCCGCTACAGCAGGGGTGATACCAATCCGAGGGTTTTTAGCTGCAAAGCTGCCTTCTATAAGTGGTGATGACGTTTGGGTCTCGTGCAACAGAAATCTGTGAACCGTGTCAGGGCAGGAATGCAGCAGCACTAAGCAGAACCTTTTGTGTGACGCGAGGGTGCCTGGATTGAGCTAACTGTGGGAGTAACGTTTGTGGCGGAAGTTCAAAGTGCGGTGCGTGGTAAAAAAATGCAAGCAAATAAAATAAGAAAAAATTCATGATTATATAAAAAAGACATACAAAACAGAAAAATCCTGCGATGTATGTCTTTTTATTATGCCAACACCTGATCGGCTGATAAAATTGCAAAGCCTCACATACGTTCGGTCTGGATACGACCCGGGTAAGAGAAAATTTAGCGGATTGCGTTTACAAGTGCCTTAATATAAGAAGGATCTGTTCCGCAGCATCCGCCGACCATGGAGGCACCAAGGTCAACAAGACGTTTCATGCTTTTGCCGAAATACTCCGGTGTCATATCATAAACAGCAATTCCCTGATCGTTGATCGTCGGCATACCGGCATTTGGTTTGGCGATGACCGGAACAGAGAGACTGCCGGCAAGATTCTGGATAATATTTTCGAGCTGATCAGGGCCTGTAGAACAATTGATACCGACCGCATCTGCACCCATCTCTTCGAGCATCGGTGCTGTCTCGAAAATATTTCCGCCAAAGAAAAGACTGCCGTCAGCCTGCATGGTCAGAGAACAGAGAATCGGAAGGTCGCAGACAGCATGTGCGGCATCGATCACTGCCATGGTTTCGTCTGCACCGATCATCGTCTCAGCGATCAGCAGATCCACGCCTGCATCCACCAGAGCGGTGATCTGTTCCTCATAGGCAGAAAGAAGCTCATCGTATTCTGCATCCATTTTGCTGGTCGTGGTGATATCTCCGGCGATCAGAGCCTTTCCCTGTACGGCTTCTTTTGAGAGAGCAACAAGGGCGTGGTTATAATGATCTACCTGACCAGAAAGACCGTGATTTGCCAGAGAGATGCGGTTTGCAGCGAAAGTAGGAGCATAGATGATCTGAGATCCTGCTTCTGCATAGGCTCTCTGAAGCTGGATGATCGTATCCGGATGTTCCAGAACCCATTTTTCGGTACATACACCTTTTGGCATACCGGCTTTCATGAGATTAGAGCCGGTCGCACCGTCCAGAATTACAGGTCCATGTTCAAAAAGTTTCTTAAAATCCTGTTTCTGCATAGATTTTCCTCCATTATACAAGAAAAAGCACTGTGAATAGAACGAGCCGTACAGTACTTTTTTGTATAAACTTATATTAATTTGAATAGTTAGCGGAGACGGAGGGATTTGAACCCTCGTGCCCCGGAGGACAACCTGATTTCGAGTCAGGCGCGTTACGGCCACTTCGCTACGTCTCCATGCGAATACGCATTTCATTATAAATGCAGCGGAAAAAATAGTCAAGCCGGAAAAAGAACAGAGAATGTATTTTTGTATGAAAAAAGTGCATAAACTGTGATAAATAAAAGCACAATGGTGAAAACTATAATATGAATAATCTCTGGATAGGAATGATACTGCTTGGGATCGTCTATGGGGCAGTCACGGGAAATATGCAGGCAGTGACAGATGCGGTATTTGCATCGGCAAAAGAGGCCGTGACGCTGTGCATCACCATGACCGGAATGATGGCACTCTGGGTTGGCGTGATGGAGATAGCCAGAGGAGCCGGGCTGATCAGAAAATGGTCCGAAAAATTAAAGCCGTTTATCCATTTTCTTTTCCCGGGGATTCCAAAAGGACATAAGGTACAGGAATATATCGCGGCAAATATGATCGCAAATATTCTCGGGCTTGGATCAGCGGCAACGCCGGCGGGATTAAAAGCGATGGAAGAACTGGCAGAAATAAAAAAAGAAAAAGGTCTGCCCGAAGAAGTCGCAAGCAATGAGATGTGTACCTTCCTGATCTTAAATATTTCTTCCCTTCAGCTGATACCGGTCAGCGTGATCGCCTATCGCAGTCAGTACGGAAGCAGCAATCCCTCTGCCATCACCGGAGCGGCTATCGCAGCAACGCTGGTAAGCACGGCAACAGCGGTTATTTTCTGCAAAATAAAAGAAAAAATGACAAAAGATACTTTTTGACAGTGTTATCCTGTAATAACAATCTTGAAAAAACAGGATGATTATAATATACTTAGAACCAAGGGTTAAAAGGAAAGCAGATAACTGCACTTCAGAAAATAACGGAGATAGCATATGAAGAAAAGAAATTTTCTCTCATGTCTTCTTATCATCGCCGTAGTACTTGCAACCATTTCTCCGACTGTTCTGTTTGCGGCAGAAGATATTGCCCAGGATGAACAGGTGTATGATGAGACGTACACAGAAGAGACGGAGGAATATGTAGAAGAAACTCCAGAGGCATATGATTGGACGATAGAGACAAATGAATTGAAAAAATGGCCCCAGGGTCCCCGGGTAGAAGCAGAAGGTGCAACTGTCATGGATCTGGATACAGGGGCATTTCTTTACAGCAAAAACGCAGAAGCAAAACTGTATCCGGCGAGCATCACCAAGATCATGACGATGCTGGTCGCCCTGGAACACATCAGTGACAGTGACCTGGATACAAAAGTGAAAGCATCTGAGAGTGCACTTGCTCCGATCGATTCGGACAGCAGCCAGATCTGGCTGTCCGTCGGGGAGAAAATCACAGTCCGTTCTGCCCTGTATGCGATCATGCTGGCATCTGCAAACGATGCGGCAAATGTGATCGCAGAGTACGTCGGCGGATCGATGGACAATTTTGTGAAGATGATGAATGACAAGGCAAAAGAGCTTGGCTGCGTCAACACCCACTTTGTCAATCCGCATGGTCTGCACAACAAAAAACATTATACCTGTGCCCACGATATGGCACTGATTGCTCAGGCAGCCTTTCAGATTCCGCTGTTCCGGAAAATAACAAAAACAGTCGAATACAAAATCCCGAAAACAAAATATATGAAAGAAGACCGCTGGCTGGTCAATCACCAGAAAATGCTCTATGAAAACGGTGAGTTTACTTACAAAGACTGCGAGGGCGGCAAGACGGGATTTACGGACGAAGCGTGGAACACGCTCGTTACTTATGCAAAGAAAGACGGCAAGACGCTGGTGTGTGTTGAGCTTCGCGTCAATGGTTCCTGGAAAACCTTTCATGAATCTGCGGAACTTTTAGATTACGGGTTCGACAAATTCCGCCACGAAGAGATCGATGCGGCTCTTGATACGACAACACTCGGACAGCTGGCAGGTATCTGTCGTTTCGGCACAGCATCCGTTCTGGATCAGAAAGAAGCCGGTATCCGGGCGGTCGAAGGGAAAAGTACCGTAAGCGTTACGATCCCGAAAAAACTAAAAACGGACAAGCTGAAGCGAGGTTTCTGTGACGGAAACAAGATTGTTTACAGTTATCAGGGCTGGGAAGTCGGAGAGGAAACCTTAAAGTTTAACAATCCGGCATTTGAGGTGAAAAAGACAGAAATTTCAGATGCGACACTGCAGGGTCAAACAGACACAAATGGCAGTGAAACAGAGACAGCGGGAAGTACAGAAGCACCGGAAAAAGATGCATCCGGCAGCAAAGGGTTTGAAGAGAAAGTTGATGAATTTATGGATAATATAACATTTGGATTCCTGAATATATGGACATCCTTCAACGGTTGGGTAGATCAGCATGAAATGCTGTCTGCGACGGTAGGGATGATCCTGATCCTGCTTATGATCCCGCTTATCGTCATCGCTTACATGCGTGACAAAAACGATAAGCTGGCAAGGAAAGAACGCGAGCAGGACAAAGAACAGCGAAGAAAGATAGAAGAAAATATAGACAGCAAATCTTTCCAGGAGATCGAGTCAGAGATTCGTTCAGAACTTGAGAAAGAGGAACGCAGAAAGCGAGAAGCCGAAGAAGAAGAGAAGCGATTACGGGAAATGGAAGAGCTGATCGACCGGCAGAAAGCAAAAGAAGCACAGGAAACAAAAGAAACAAAAGAAATAAAACCAACAGAAAAACCCGAAGAAGAGATCCTGCCGGCAGAACTGCCAAAAACAGAGGATCTGAAAAAAGAAGAGGAGGATTAAAAAGAGTATGAACTGGGTAGCACCGATCAAGGATGATACAACACTTGAAAAATTTAAACAGAAATTAAGAGAGGTAGATGACAAGTACTATATTTTATTTGAGATAGGAGTGGGGACCGGTCTGCAGCTTCAGGAGATCCTGAAATTCCGCAACAAAGACATCAGGGATAAAGACAGCATTGAAGCAAGTATCGGAACAAAAAATATCAAACGTACTTTTCAGATTCCGCAGGAACTCAAAGAGATCATCAGCCAGTATACAGAAGGCAAAGATCCGGAGGCTTATCTGATCCTCGGACATTCCGGTTCACCGGCACCGCTTTCCAGAGAACAGGCTTACCGCGTATTTAAAAACGTCGGAAAGAGCATGGGACTGAATGCGATCGGTGCACAGACGATGCGTAAAACCTTTGCATGGAGATATTACAAAGAGACAAACGATATTTACTATATCCAGAATCTTCTGAACCATGCATCACCATCGATCACTTACCGTTATATCGGAGAAAAACCAAACGTAGAAGTTGTTCTGAAAAAGATGACCCCGGAAGAAAATGAGAGAAGCCGTTACATGCTCTACAAAGACAATGCAGGAAAGAACCGTATCCATGCACTGACAGAAGAGCTGATACATATCGAAAGAGAGCTGGATAATCCGACCAATAACGACGCTTTCTACGGCAGAGTAGACTGTCTGCTCGCTGAGCTGGAAGAGCTGATGGATAACTTCAAGAACACAAAATAAAAACAGGAGAAAAAATATGGCAAAGCTCTCCCTTAGGCATGTCAGCAAACGGTATCCAAATGGATTTTGGGCGGTAAAAGATTTTAATCTCGAAATGGAAGACGGAGAGTTTGTGATACTTACCGGTTCTCCGAAATGCGGAAAATCCACCGTTCTTCGTATGATCGCCGGAGCAGAAGATGTGACGGAAGGCATCCTGGAACTGGACGGAAAACCGATCAATGACGTCGAACCAAAAGACCGGGAGATTGCCATGGTTTTTCAGTATTACAGTCTGTATAAAAATATGACCGTTTACGATAATCTTTCGTTTGGAATGAAACTGAAAAAATGTTCCACGGAGCAGATCGAAGCGGCTGTAAAAGAAGCAGCAGATATGCTGGGACTGGAAGAACTGTTAAACCGCAGGCTGAAGATTCTCTCAGAAGGACAGAAAAAGAGGGTGGCTCTTGGCAGGGCGATCATCCGCAAACCCAAACTTTTTCTGTTTGATGAGCCTTTAAATGGTCTGGACGAAAAAGTTCAGGTTCAGATCCGGACAGAAATAGAAAAATTACATGAAAGATACGGCACAACCATACTTTATGCTGCACATGATAAAGATGAAGCAAAGAAGTTTGATGCCGAAAACAATCGCATCTTGCTTTTTTAGCCGGATGCGATTATACTTTACCTATGCGGGCAAAAGACAGAATTCTGCCCGTTTCGTGAATAAGATTTCAATTTTCAGGAGGTAGAACATGGTCAAGTTATATGACGGCGGGGTTTATCTGGTAAACGGCACCGAGATCGTGGAAGATAACCATGATGCAGAAGCAATACTGAAACAAAAAATGGGCGATGGTGTTCCTTCAAAAGCAGAGGCTGCGAAGAATACAATCGCTTATAATATATTACAGGAACACAACACATCCGGTAATATGGATAAATTAAAGATTAAGTTCGACAAACTGACATCTCACGATATCACGTTTGTAGGAATCATTCAGACAGCAAGAGCGTCAGGACTGGAGAAATTCCCGATCCCTTATGTACTGACAAACTGCCATAACAGCCTCTGTGCAGTAGGCGGAACGATCAACGAGGATGACCATATGTTCGGACTTACCTGTGCGAAAAAATACGGTGGAATCTATGTACCGCCTCATCAGGCAGTTATCCAGCAGTTCGCAAGAGAAATGCTGGCAGGCGGCGGAAAGATGATCCTCGGATCAGACTCCCACACACGTTACGGTGCACTGGGAACCATGGCGATGGGCGAAGGCGGACCGGAGCTTGTAAAACAGCTGCTCTCCAAAACTTACGATATCAATATGCCGGGTGTGGTAGCGATTTATCTGGACGGTGAGCCGATGAAAGGTGTCGGTCCTCAGGACGTTGCTCTGGCGATCATCGGAGCTGTCTTTGAAAATGGCTATGTAAAGAATAAAGTCATGGAATTTGTCGGACCGGGCGTAGAGAAACTGAGTGCAGATTTCCGTATCGGTGTGGATGTTATGACAACCGAAACGACCTGCCTGTCCTCCATCTGGAGAACCGATGATGACAAGATCAGAGATTTCTATGATATCCATGGCAGAAGTGAAGATTATAAAGCACTGAATCCGGGTGCAGTTACATACTATGACGGCATGGTTTATGTAAACTTAAGCAAGATCCGTCCGATGATTGCGATGCCGTTCCATCCAAGCAACACCTACACCATCGACGAGCTGAATGCAAACCTGATGGATATTCTGGACGATGTAGAGAAAAAAGCAAAAGTCAGCCTTGGCGGAGCAGTAGAATATTCTCTGAAAGATAAAGTACATAACGGCAAACTCTATGTAGAGCAGGGAATCATCGCAGGATGTGCAGGCGGCGGATTTGAAAATATCTGTGCAGCAGCTGACATTC
>OGOP01002131.1_pt1 | contig 12737 bp, 10 predicted proteins | sample 1552591 | NCBI WGS metagenome assembly OGOP01 (sample SAMEA2580120, study PRJEB22360) | human gut metagenome | biome: human gut; feature: human-associated habitat; material: faeces | place: Denmark | collected 2008/2010 | reverse complement strand
TGTGATATTGTGATATAGATAAGCAAATACCAATAAATTAAAGTGAATTACCTCTTCTTATAAAGAATCAGTTCGGGATTCGTCACGTTGGTTCCATTGACGTTATTTTTATCATATGTGCAGACCAGAATAAAATCCATATCTGCAACAATGCCGAAGTACCTTTCACCACCGAATTCACATTCAAGCTGATTACCAAGATAAGTCTTCTGGTCATTGAGAAATTTTACTTTTGAATTATTCGGAAGTGTGTATTCGGGATTGACGTATTTTCCGATGAGAGCGTTCAGCTTTTCGACCTTAGGCATTCCTTCTATACCAAGCGCATTGATTTCGTTAATTAACTGATGCTTGAATTCATCAAACTGTCCATTGTCACTGAGTTCTTCATATCTTTTCCAGTAATCCAATTGTGGAAGCAGATTTTTCAGGTAAGAGCGTGCCTGCTCCTCTGAAATATTTTCATTTACCATATTTTTTACACAGACATCAATCAATTCGTCCATATTGCTGTATGTGTAAGTTCCGTCGGCATAACACCATTTGCAATAGTCCTCATTCAATGAGCCGTCGCGGTCGCGGCCTATAATGGAATCGTCTTCAAGAGGCATTCCGCAGCACTGGCAGATGAGCCTGCGGGGTGCGCCCAGAAGTGTATTGATTGAGACATTGAACTCTTTGGATAAAAGCTTTAGGGTCTCTGTATTCGGAATTGTCTCTCCGTTCTCCCAGCGTGATACTGCCTGCCGTGTCACCATGATTTTCTCTGCAAGTTCATCCTGTGACATTCCTCTTTCGGTACGAAGCTGTAAAATGATATTTTTTGTTTCCATAGCTGTCACCTCCATAAACATATCATACAGACAAATCCATGTTATGAAAAGCAACCTGCTGTTGCCATACCATATCTATATGATTTGATCATCACTCTTTGGTCATGACTTTCTTGCATCACCTTAGTTTACTCCAGACCATAAGAAAATCTTTTTCATTTGTAGCGCTGTCAAGACTTTCTGACCGGATTACAAAATGTTCCCTTTGGTAAAAAGCAACTGCCCTGCTGTTTTTTTGGTATACATTTAAACTCATAGCAGGCTTTATTGCCTTTACATAATCCAGAAGCTGCCTGCCGATACCCTTTGAGCGCATAGTTCTTTCCACGAAAATTCCTTCTATGTAATCTTCGTTTAATCCTATAAAACCGCTTATATGTTTTGAAGCGTTATCTTCATATACATATATTTCAGCCTGTGGCAGCATGTCCTTAACCATATCGGCATTATCCAGCCAGTATTGTGCAGGAATAAAGCTATGTGCATCTATATTTGAATCCAGCCATATCTGCATAATTGGTAATAAATCATTTTCATTAAATTTACGTATCATAATAGACCTTTCGGGATGGATATTATCTGTTATTTGAATAACTTAACGCCTTTATCAGCCTGAAGACCTGCTTCGCGGTGGCAGAAGCGTTAAGGCGTGCGGTGTCAGGTGACATTGCTTCCTCAAGTGTAGTTATTCCGGTAAGTATTGGGAAAAATGCGTCGATTCCGTTATCGTTGCATACACCGGCATCATCTGAGGCGCATCCGCAGAATGCAATAACAGGTATTCCGTATTCCTTTGCAATTGCGGCAACGCCGGCAGGTGCCTTACCCATAACGGTCTGGCTGTCAAGGCGTCCTTCTCCTGTTACTACGATATCGGCAGTCCTGATATATTCGCGCAGATTGGTTGCCTCAAGGATTATGTGTGTGCCTGATTCAAGTGATGCGTTAAGAAATGTATGAAATGCGAATCCCAGTCCTCCTGCCGCACCTGAACCGGGGAAGCATGCATCAGCATTGCCGGATGTCATTCCGGCAATGTCTCCGGCGATATCCGCATAATGTGTCAGCCATGTGTCCATATCGGCAATCATTTGGGGAGTTGCACCTTTTTGCGGGCCGAACACAGCACTGCAGCCACTGGCACCACAGAGAGGGTTGGTTACGTCACAGGCAATACGGAAGGTGCATTCCGAAAGCTCAGGCAGTGCATTATCTGTTGTGATGTTTTTAAGATTTTTAAGACCTATGGCACCAAAAGGAACCTGACGCCCATTATCGTCAAGCATACCGAAGCCAAGAGCCTGCAGCATACCGATGCCGCCGTCATTGGTTGCGCTTCCGCCAATACCGATTATAAAATCGCGGCAGCCCTCGTTAATGGCATCCTTTATAAGCTCACCCACGCCATATGTAGTTGTATAAAGCGGATTGCGCATATCAGCAGGAAAATCCGCGGGAACCAGAGTGATTCCGGCTGCCTTGGCCATCTCGATTACGGCAGTGGAAGAGCCGTTGCTGTTTAGTATTCCGTACATGCTCTTTACAGGCCTGCCGACAGGTCCGGTTACGGTAATATTTTTAATGATGCCGTTATTGCCGGCTGTAAGTGCGGCAACTGTGCCTTCGCCGCCATCAGCAAGCGGTCTTATTGTAATATTGGCATCAGGCATGGCACTGCGTATACCGTCAGCAATACTGTTGCCGGCTTCGTATGATGTAAGACTTCCTTTAAATGAATCAATCGCAATAACTATTCTCATAGCTGGTCTCCATTCCTGCCCGGTTTCCGGGACATCTCAAGTCTGCTCAGGCACAAAAAGCTGTGGCTGCATGCAGCATTTATAAGATAAGTATATCAGTATATTTTAAAATGTCAGTAAAAATGTTACGGACTGACATATCCGGATTGCCGCATAAAGATTCCGGGTCATGTCAAGGGTTGCATGAACCGTAATAAGCAAATATAATAAATAAGTATGTATAAGCTATTTGTGCCTGCGGAATGGAGGATTGTTATGTCATTAGAGAGAGCAAAGAAATATCTTAAGGATAAAGGATTTGGAGACAATATTATAGAGCTGGAGGATTCAAGTGCCACGGTTGAGCTTGCGGCACAGGCACTGGGCGTTGAGCCGGGAATGATTGCAAAGACGATGTCATTCATGCAGGGTGACAAGCCGGTGCTCATTCTTATGGAAGGAACGGCTAAGATAGATAACAGAAAATATAAGGACACATTTCATGTTAAGGCGAAGATGATACCATTTGATGAGGTTGAAGGAATCGTGGGACATGCTCCGGGCGGTGTGTGTCCGTTTGGAATCAATGACGGGATTGAGGTCTATCTTGACGAGAGCCTTAAGAGATTTGATACGGTATATCCTGCGGCCGGCAATGACCACAGTGCGGTACGGCTTACGATTGACGAGCTTTCGGATGCGGCCGGTGCGGTATCATGGGTCGATGTGTGTAAGGAACAGCAGGAATAAGGAGTTGTATGAAGAAGATTGTACTTGGAATACTGGCACATGTTGATGCCGGTAAGACAACGCTTGCGGAAGGGATTCTGCATGCATGCGGGACGATAAGAAAAGCAGGACGTGTGGACCATAAGGACGCATTTCTTGATAACGGAGAGATGGAGAGGGCGCGCGGAATTACGATTTTTTCCAAGCAGGCGAGAGTTACGTGGAAGGACTGTGACATAACAATCCTTGATACGCCGGGACATGTTGATTTTTCGGCTGAGATGGAGAGAACTCTGCAGGTGCTTGACTATGCGCTTCTTGTGATAGACGGCAAAGACGGTGTGCAGGGGGATGTCCATACTTTATGGCAGCTCCTTGGCAGATACCGCGTGCCTGTGTTTATATTTGTAAATAAGATGGACCAGCCGGGAACGGACCGGGAAGCTGTTCTGACAGAGCTTAGGCATAAGCTTGATAATAATATCATGGAGATTCCGTCAGACATAGCATCTGAGCCTGAGGCAGCAGAAGAGCTTGCAATGTGCAGCGAACAGCTTATGGAGGAATATCTTGAGAATGGCAGTATAGAGGTTGACTCTGTTAATGACGCAATCTGCGAAAGAAAGCTCTTTCCGTGCTTCTTCGGTTCGGCGCTTAAGGAGGAAGGAATTACAGAACTTCTTGACGGAATTAATTCCATGACTGAGAACATGGAATATCCTGAGGAATTCGGCGCAAGGGTATATAAGATAGGACGCGATGCGTCAGGTGTCAGACTTACGTATATGAAGGTTACAGGCGGTACACTCAGGGTTAAGATGATGGTTGGCAACAGCTGCAGTGCTGATGGAGACAATGTATGGGAGGAAAAGGCTGACCAGCTTCGTCTGTATAACGGTGCGGGCTATCAGATGGCGGAAAAGGTTGAGGCAGGCGATATATGTGCGGTAACCGGACTCCTGAAAACATTTGCGGGACAGGGACTTGGAATTGAGAGTGAGAACTCGGCGCCGGTGCTTGAACCGGTAATTACCTACCGCCTTATTCTTAATGATGAAACTGACCCGGTTGTTGCGCTTGGCAAGGTGAGGCAGCTTGAGGAGGAAGAGCCGGAGCTTCATGTCACATGGCAGGAGGAGAGCCGTGAGATTCATATTCAGGTCATGGGGCAGGTGCAGATGGAGATTCTTAAGAGCACGCTTGCGGAAAGATTTGGCATCGAAGCTGAATTTGATGCGGGAAGCATTGTCTACAAGGAAACACTTGCAGAGCCTGTTGTGGGAATAGGACATTTTGAGCCATTAAGACATTATGCGGAGGTACATCTGCTGATGGAGCCAGGGGAGCGCGGAAGCGGCGTACAGATTGCTTCGTTATGCAGTTCGGATGAGCTTGATAAGAACTGGCAGAGACTTATTCTGACACATCTTGAGGAGAGAATACATCCCGGCGTGCTTACCGGCTCAGAGCTTACGGATGTGAGAATCATTCTGATTGCGGGAAGGGCGCATGATAAGCACACCGAGGGCGGCGATTTCCGTCAGGCAACATACCGCGCCGTGCGTCAGGGGTTGAGAAGCGGGCGTAATATCCTGCTTGAGCCGTGGTTTGATTTCAGGCTTGAGGTCCCTGCTGACAACATAGGAAAAGCGATGTCGGACGTGACAAGGATGCATGGGGAATTCCAGCCGCCGGTAACTGAGGGAGATAAATGCATTCTCACCGGAAGCGCCCCTGCGGCAGCTATGCGTGATTACAGCAGGGAAGTAACAGCATACACAAGGGGGCATGGCAGGCTTACATGTACCCTTAAGGGATATGAGCCGTGCCATAATGCTGAGGAAGTAATTGCCGGATGCGGTTATGACCCGGAAGCAGATACCGCCAATCCCACAGGTTCGGTGTTCTGTGCGCATGGTGCAGGTTTTGTTGTGCCGTGGTATGAGGTAAGGGACTATGCACATGTTGAAGATGGCTGGAAGCCGGATGACGGCAACGGCACATATACAGCTAATGCTGTGAATAATGAAAATGATATAGGCGGAATCGCAGTTCCTCTCAAAAACGCATCATACAGAAGCAGTGAGCAGTACATAACACAGGAGGAGATTGAAGAGATATTCCGTCAGACGTACCGCAAGAAGCCGGAGGAATTGAGCCTTTTCAAGAAACATAACGGAAGAAAATATTCCAATACGGGAAGCCAGGACCGGACAGGTAGTGTATCGGAAAAACGCCATATACCTAAGCAGGAGCCGCTTGATGAATATCTGCTCGTTGACGGATATAATATTATATTTGCATGGCCGGAACTTAATGAGCTGTCGAAGGACAATCTGGACAGCGCAAGAAGAAAGCTTATGGACATACTCTGTAATTATCAGGGATATAAGGGCTGTAATCTGATTCTTGTATTTGATGCATATAAGGTTAAGGGGAATCCGGGTTCGGTTGAAAAATATCATAACATTTATGTTGTGTATACAAAGGAAGCGGAGACGGCAGACCAGTATATCGAGAAGACAGTTCATGACATGCACCAGACGCCGCCTAACAAGGGAAGATACCGTGTGACAGTGGCAACGTCCGATGCGCTTGAACAGATGATAGTGTGGGGCAACGGAGCCCAGAGAATATCAGCACTTGGTTTCAAGGCTGATGTTGAAAATGCATCACAGGGCATTAAGATGGAGAATCTGTAGTATTACCCACAGTGCCGCATGCGTTGCAGACAGCATCCATGGCAGCTTTATCAAAATCAAAATGCACACGTCCGCTTTCAGTTGCGGCACCAAGCTTATTATAGAATTCTATCGAGGGTTTATTCCAGTCAAGGCAGCTCCACTCCATGCCGGAATAGCCCTCTTTTGCTGCAATCTCTGCAACCTGCATGAACAGCGTTCTGCCAAAACCGTTCCCGCGGTATTCATCCTTTACAAAGAGGTCTTCAAGATAGATTCTGCCTGCTGCTGCAAATGACCCGAATATCGGGTAATAAAGAGCGTATCCGACAGCGCTTCCGTCTATCTCAGCAATCAGAACCCCGGCTGCCATGCGCTCAAAAAGCCAGTGACGAAGCTGCTCAACGGTTGCCGTCATATCCTGTGGGCGTTTCTCATATTCGGCCAGCCCGCGGATAAGTCCGTGTATTACGGGAGTGTCCTGTGGTGTGGCTCTGCGTATTGTGAGATTAGTGGTCATGGGAGTACTCCTTTTATAACTCTTTATAACTTTTTACAATAAAGAAAATGTATTCTTCGGAGAACTCATTCCTGGGAGAACTCATTCCCAGGAAAATCAGCCCACCGCTCAGAAGAGATAACGTCTTCCGTGATGAAGCATTCCGGAGCAGGGGCAAGCACATGCCTTGTCACATTGAATATGCCACGGGCATTGCAAAGGACCGATGGTGCATCACCAAACATTACATTGCGGGCAGCGCCGCAGTCAATATATGCCTGTGCAAGCTTTACAAAATCCTCAGATATGTGCGGCTGGGATGCATTATAATGCTTACGCATATAGACGGTATGGCTGTTGCCGGAATTGTCGATAACCGACAGCTTCATAGGCTTGTCTGAAAGGCGGTTAGGAACATTAAGAACTTCCTCGACACTATGTATATATGTGTTGCGGGCGTGTGTGACACCTATCAGAAGAATCTTTCCGTCAACGTCCTTAAGGCGGTCATAGCAGCCGCCCGGAGTGCATGGGGTGTTGCATGAGAGTTCGCCCGCTATATAGCTTTCGGCATTGCGCCCAAAGGCAGCAATGCTGTGTGTAGGATGCAGCGAACGGACTACACCCGGACGCTTGCGGAAAAGCTCCGTAAGAATGCCGACACAGCTCTCACTGTTGCTGACATCAAATACGGGATTGGATTCGTTCACAGTCTTCCATGTATGCGTAGGAAGCAGCAGCAGACCGTCTGCAAAGAATTCCATGAGCGCGTCAAGCACGGTGTCGGCACCGCCTTCAACATTGCCGACTGCTTTCATGGATGAATGTATAAGAATTGTCTCAGAACCTGTAAGTCCCATGGATTTCAGGTCATTAATAATGGATGATTTTGTCATGGCTGTCACCTTTTGACCCTTGGTATCATTTTAGTATATATATTTTAACATTTATTTAAAATAAAAGCACTACAATACCAAGTATAACAAGGATTATTCCGGTTGCACGGTTGAGTGTTGCAGGCGTTGCTTTGTTGGCAAATACGGCGGCAATACGCGCCCATATAAGTGTAAACACTATGCAGAGCAGGCATACCGTAATGTCAGGCATACCGCCGATTGCAAAATGTGAGACAGCGCCGGTGAAAGCCGTGAAGGCCATGATAAATACGCTTGTGCCTACGGCAGTCTTCAGCTCATAGCCAAGAACCGATGTGAGGATAAGAAGCATCATCATGCCGCCGCCTGCACCGACAAAGCCGCAGATAAAGCCGATTATCATGCCGCATATAACAGACTGTATTGCGCGCTTCTTTGCGGATACGCCCTGCATTGCTTCCTTTGTAGTCATGACAGGACGTACAATGAACTTAATACCGAGAAGAAGTGTCATAAATACAGAAAAATTACCCATTGCTGCTGAAGGAACAAGGCTTGATATATAGCTTCCGACAACAGTAAACGCAAGTACCGTAACCATCATGATAAGTCCATTGCGGATATCAAGATTCTTGTTCTTACCATAGGTGTACGCTGATACGGCGCTGGCAAGCACGTCTGATGACAGTGCAATTCCGACTGCGATATACGGATCCATTCCAAGAAATGTAATAAGAATAGGACTGATGACCGCTGCGGCACTCATACCGGCAAAGCCTGTGCCAAGCCCGGCTCCCATACCGGCAAAAAATGTTACTATAACTGTTAATAAAAATTTACTCATGCTGACCTCCTGTATGTTGAGAATTAAGAATATTGTCAATGTTATCTTCCATTACATGTACAACATTGTTGAGAATACTGCGTGTATTGGCATCCATTCCGGCAAGAAGCTGATCCATAAAGCTGCGCTGGAGCTGCTGCCCGCGGCTGATGACATCGGATGCCCTGTCTGTGCAGATAAGCTCAACCTTGCGGCGGTCACCGTCAACAGTCTGCCGTGTCAGGTAACCTTCACGGACAAGCCTGTCCACATTCACAGACACAAGATTAGCCTTAAGCTTACGCACCTCAACTATGTCGCTTGCAGTACGGTACGCCGGATTATTGGCAAGAAACATAAGTATGTCAAATGCGGTCTGCGGCAGATTAAGCTCCTGACAAAGTGGTCTGCACATGGCATTGTAGGCAAGAGAGAGCTTTCTTGCAAATTCGATATTTATGAAGCTGGTATTGGATTTCAAGGTGTCACATCCTTTCTAAACATTCATATTTGAATAGTTCAAATTTGAAATAATTATATTATATGCAGCGAAAATGTCAACCGTCATTTTTACTCGAAATGTGGGTAATATATACTATTTATGCAAAAATATATTGTAAAGCATATAAAAGAATGGTATGGTTATGGCGTAGATAATTATAGGGTGTAATTATCAATTGGGTGAGGAGTATAATATATTTTATAAGGGAGAAAAGGGATGAAAAACAACTTCAAAAAATGTGCCACAAGATTAGTGGCAGTGATGCTTGCGGCTGCAATATCGGTGGGCGTGCTTCCGTGTACATTGGTATATGCACAGGATAAGGAGAATCCGGTATATCCGTATACGATATTTGCCGGTTCCGGTGATGATGGTGCTATCACAATTAAGGCAGACAGCTTCAATGTTAATGGTGATATCGCAACGAATGGAACAATTATTGCATCGGGTAATCTGAATATAAACGGTAAAAAGACAGAAAAAGCCGGTGAGCAGATGATATCAGCGGTAAAAAGGCTTGAAGCCGCATATTACAGTGGCAATAACGTAAAAGACATTTCAGGGGATTTTCAGAAAAAGGATAATAATATAAACATCAACAATCCAATGCGTGTATCAGGCACGCTCGGTCTTCAGGGCAATGTGAGCCTTAATGCGGCAGTGATTGCGGACGGAGACATAACAATATCAGATGGAGTACTCAACTGCAATTCACCGTTAATCTGCTCCAGAACGGGCAGCATAACAATAGAGGCCGGCAGTGCGGGGCTTGGTGGTCTTATATATGCACCGGAGGGTGCAGTCACATTAAAATCAGACAATCTCAACCTTAACAATATAGTAATAATAGCGGACAATGTAATTATCAGCGGACGCAATATCAATGCCGGATATGGAAGAAGCGCGGCGGCAGCGATAGGAACCGAATCGGATGAGCCTGAGCAAAAGCCGGACACGCTTGATGCATTTATCCTGCTTTTCGGAGAATATGATACCAGAACAGGAAATATAGAGCTTGGCTGGATAACAGACTGTGAGGCAGCAGACTGTGAGATACAGGAGTCGGATGACGGAAGCTCATATTCAAAGACAGCCGCTGTCAAGGGCACATCCGAATATACATATGCCGTAAAAGAAGCATTTTCTTTAAAATACATACGCATAGTATTAACAGACTCAGAAGGAAGGCGCAAGACAAGCGAACCACTCATAATACGCAGCAATGGTGTCGGCTACGAGGCAAAGATGGCGGACAGCGACAATGACGGACTTCCTGATGCTTATGAAAAGATGCTCGGAACCAATCCAGATAATGCAGATACGGATTCAGACGGTCTGACAGATTATCAGGAGATAGTGCTTACAGACACAGATCCATTAAAATACGATTCGGCAACTCCGGGAATATCAGATGCCGATGCCGATGGTGATAACGATGGCTTAAGCAATATAAGGGAGATACAGCTAGGAACAGATGCGGCAAGAACGGATACTGACGGAGATGGGCTGACGGATTATGAAGAGACAGAGATATATGGTACAGATCCGCTTAATCCTGATACAGACAATGACACCATATCGGACAGGGATGAGATATTGGCAGGACTTAATCCGCTTAATCCATCAACAAACGGTGTGCCTGATGCGGAATGTACATTTGCCCAGACAATAAGCAAAGACAGCAATGTATTAAAAGAAATCAATACAGATGATAACCCATATGAATTATCAATAGACATTACGGCGGCAGGATATGCGGAGGGCAGCATTGAAGTGGAAGAAAGCGGCTATTCCGCTGCGATTGCCAATGACATTATTCTTGGAAAGGCAGCTGAAATCATATATTCAAACAGAATCGATAAAATTACCGTGAAATTTTCCAATGTTTCATATGAAAGCAGCAAAGCGGAGAATGACAGCGGGGCATTTGCGGGAATAAAAAGATTCAACATATTCAGATATTTCGAGGAAGTAAACATGCTGCTTCCTGTCGAGACATATTATGACGAGGCTTCAGGCACGATATATACAGATACGGACATGACAGGAACCTACTGCCTCGTTGATATGGAAGAATGGCTTGATGCAATAATGCCGGAAAACAGCGGCTCAGAGACAGCAGGCACAGATATCGGTGTGATGAGCTTACAGGCGGATACAGAGGTTATGGCTTTGAACGGAAGTCCCACAGAAGCAGCTCAGCATGCAGTAACGGTACCTGCCGGGGATATTGAGATATCTCAGTACAACGGACATGGATATGCAATATTTGACATGGACATGACATGGGAAGAGGCAAGGGATTATTGTCAGTCACTTGACGGACACCTTGTTACAATAGGCAGTCTTGAGGAGAATATGTTCATACAGTCATTGGTATCTAATGCAGGAATAAAGTATGCTGCAATAGGAATGAGTGATGAGGAAGAGGAAGGCACATGGGTATGGGTGACCGGAGAGCCTATGGACTTTACATTCTGGAATTATCGCGAGCCTAATAATGCCGGTAATGAGGGACAGGATCATGGGTATATGTATGACAATGGACGATGGGATGACGGATTTTATAATGTGAGATATCCGTTTATATGCGAATGGGATAATGGCTATACAAGTGATAATCAGTATATGTCATTTACCCCTACCGGCTGGAAATGGATAAAACTTAAGGACAAGCTGTCACCGAGAAATAAGGTCGATACTGATGAAGATGGACTTGTAGATTGGCAGGAAGTAAAATCGAATCTGCTAAAAACAGACGAAAATGATAATGTAATATTACCTACTTTCGAAGAAATATTAGAGCAGCTTGGCCCTGAACAATCAGTTATAGACAGTGCCTTAAAAATGTCTATAGCTAATAATGGAGATTTTGTAAGAGAAAAAATTGATAAACTTCGGTCAAAAAGAGTGCTTCCGTTGAATTCAGACCCAACCAAAGAGGATTCAGATGATGATGGACTTATGGATGGAAGAAATGTAGTATACAATAATAAGGTATTGGTTCCTACAGATTCTGCACCTTTTTATGCTAATGGAGATAAGAAAATATGGGATGCACAAAGAAAACAGATAGACGCAGGAAATATACAAACACAATATGCAGATGATGATATTCCATATAATAAGCCAATGAATATAGCAGCTAAATATGCAGATTTAATTGTGGATGGTTTTTTAAAAATTGATTCAGAAGATTATAAACAGATTGCTACTTATTGTAGAAAACATGTTAAAGAGTATTTTAATTCTGAAAAAGATGCAAAATATGGTGCGGAATTCCTGAACTTTATTTATGATAGGGAAAGAGTTGCATACCATTCAAGACCTGAAACATGGCAAAAAGCATTTGGGTATAATGATAATTATGATATTATATTTGATAATGGTACTTATATGAAAGCAAATAAGATAAAATTTGAACATAATGGTAAAGAACATATATTATGGTCATGGAAAGGTGATTATTGGAATTTACAGAGTGGGGCAGAAACCGGCGTTTATGTGTATGATAGATCAATTAAAAATATTTCACAGTATAATGCAATAGATGTAAATATGCCAATGACTCTCTCATTATATTATATTAGAGATGATGGGGAAATAGACAGCATATTCAATTGGGTACCGGATGAATATCAATGGTGGATAACTGGATTTAATGCAAATTATAATAAAAAGAATCCAGACAATATGAAAAGTATATGCTCTGTCGATTTCTCATATAATCCGGATATGTATAAAAGTATAAGAATTATAAGCCATGACAGAGATAAACTTATATTTGATGATAAAAATTGCACTGTATGGATAATATTTTAGATGTTGCATAAAATCATGCGGTAAGTTATTTGTACATGTTTGGATTGGCGTGTGCAAACCTATTTAATCTGATGAAGAACTACAACTATAGACAGGAGGCCGAAATGAAGAAATATATATTATCATTGTTGGTAATTGCGATTGTATGCGTTGCGGGCTGTGGATTAAAAGCACATAATAATGACTCACATTATATAAATGCAGAACAGGAAGGAAATGACAGCGAAAAAATGC
>OGOP01002128.1_pt1 | contig 12742 bp, 10 predicted proteins | sample 1552591 | NCBI WGS metagenome assembly OGOP01 (sample SAMEA2580120, study PRJEB22360) | human gut metagenome | biome: human gut; feature: human-associated habitat; material: faeces | place: Denmark | collected 2008/2010 | reverse complement strand
TGCAGGTCGAGATGTACGACAAAGTCGAAGAGCTCAAGAGCCTCTACGACTCCTATGTCAAGAACATGATCTGATTGCCACCGGCAACCAGCGATAAAAAGGCACCGCCTCGGCGGTGCCTTTTTTCATGTCTTTGCGAGATGGGCAGGATATTGCAGATTCATAGCGAATGTTAATACAATAGCATTCAACGGATAATGAAAATTTGACCTTGTGTATGGGGGAATGGACGATGAAAGGATCTGAGACAGGACTTCTACGCTTTATAGGGGGCTATAGCGACCGCTATATCATTCCCGTGTACCAGCGACGGTACAATTGGCGGAAGGAAGAGTGTCGCCAGCTGTATCAGGATCTGCAGAAGATCGTTACGGAGAGGCGCGCAAGTCATTTCATGGGGAGTGTCGTTTCTCAGGTCACTGGCAGTGGGGCGATGACAGAACATCAGATTATTGATGGTCAGCAGCGTATCACGACGGTGACGCTGATATTACTGGCTATGGCTAACCTGATCAAGAACGGGGAAATCATATCTAAGAAGGGGAAAATGTTATATGATCAAATTATGGAAACGTATGTCATTGATAAATTTGGCAATCCAGGAGATAAGATCAAGTTGCGCTTAGTTAAGAGTGATAGAGAAGCTTTTGCTAAGATTGTAGAGGATGATACACTAGATTCTTCATCGAATTTGACAATCAACTATAACTTCTTTTGTGAGGAGATTTTAAAGGGAATTATCCCCGTCGATGATCTGTATGATACACTTGGAAAACTTCAGATCATCAGTATCACTTTGGAACATGATGACAATGCGCAACTTATCTTTGAAAGTCTGAACTCGACAGGGCTGGCTCTTGAAGAAGGAGATAAGATTCGAAATTATATCCTGATGGGACTTTCGCCCGCGCAACAAGAAGAATACTATGCAAAGTATTGGGAGAAAATCGAAAAGTACACATTAGGGGAAACAAGTCGATTTGTTCGTGATTATATCAGTGTTAAGACGCAAGTGACACCAACACTATCTATGGTATACAGGGCCTTCAAAGAATATACAGAAAAACAGAAGATTCCTCTCGACGAACTTTTGAGTGATATGAAACAATATGCCGAGATTTATCATAGGTTAATTTCTGCCAAGAGTGCCTTAGAGGATCAAGAATTAGATGACTGCATGTATCGACTCAATCGATTAGATGTAACTGTTACAATGCCATTTTTTATGGAAGTCCTTTGGCTGAATCAAAATGGGCAAAAACTTTCTACTGAAGACATAAAGAAAATCTTTTTGATCACAGAAATATATCTTTTCCGGCGTAATATCTGTGATGCACCAACAAATGCCCTTAATAAAATCTTTTTGAATCTGAATCGTGAAATTCTACATTATGATAACACGACAGATAAATATGTAGATAAATTTATATATGCATTGCTTTCTAAAAAGGATAGAGGAAGATTTCCTGATGATAGAGAATTTAAACAAGCATTATCGACTAAAGAAATCTATCGCATGCGAGGTGCATATAAGAATTATATTTTTGAACGTTTCGAAAACTATGGGACAAAGGAAACAAAAGATGTTTATACTTTATTCGATAATATGACATACAGTGTTGAACACATCATGCCACAAAGTTTGTCGACTGCATGGATTCAATCGTTGGGGGAAAAAGCAAAAGAAATCCATGAAACTTGGTTACATCGTTTGGGAAATCTGACTATCACAGGGTATAATTCAGCCATGAGAAATGCATCTTTTGTTCAAAAACGTGATGCAGAGGTTGGTTATCGCCATAGTGGTCTTCGCATGAATCAGGAATTAGCAAAGAAAGAAAAATGGGGTGAGAAAGAAATTCAAGAACGTAGCGATGCTATGGTAAGAAAAGCAGCTAAAATTATTTGGAAGATGCCAAAAACAGAATTCAAACCGAAAGAAAAAGAATTTGATTCCTATACGCTGGACGATGAGAATTACGATTTAACTGGGCGCAGAATCTTCAAATACAGCTACCAGAATGCAGAAACAGAAGTGGATAGCTGGCAAGATATGTATGTGCATGTTGTAAAATATTTGCATTCCATAGATCAGTCTGTTTTGGCTGGGCTTGTATGCCAGACAGATGAAAATAACATTCTAAGATCTTACTTCGGCAATACTCCAGATAATATGCGTGAGCCAATGAAAATCGATAATTATATCTATATGGAACGGAATACAAATACGAAAATGAAGATCTCGGCACTACGCCGCTTGTTCCCGATGTATCATCTTGATCCAATGGATCTGGCCTTCTATCTGAAAGATGAAAAATCAACTTCAAAGAAGGATGATCAGAGACATGACATTCGTATGCGGTACTGGGAACATGCCCTGCCGAAACTTCAAGTGGCACATGCGGATAGTGGATGTTTTGATCGTGTGATTCCGCATGTCGATCGTTCTATGAATGGTTATTTTGGGATAAGCGGCTTCAATATCTATTGCATTGCACTTCTGGGGGAAGCCCGCGTAGGACTCTATCTTGGCAAGCCGTCGAAGGAAGAAAACAAAAAGGCTTTTGACTTCGTCTATCAGCATAAAGCTGAGATTGAAGAAAAAGTAGGCGCGCAATTACAATGGAATCGTTCGGATGACGGGAAAGCATCAACGGTAACGATCTCGCTGGGAGATGTCAATCTCGAGGATGAAAAAGATTGGCCGACCATAGCAAAATTTCACGTGGAGTGGAGTCGCAAGTTCATGGATGTTCTTGTGCCAATTGTTAAGGACTATGTCAACACGGTCGCACTTCAGTCATAATGTAGCAAATGAGAATGGATATCAACATATTAAGCGAGCTGTTAGATAGCAGCTCGCTTAATATGTAAATTAGTGAATTTACTCTTGACAGTCTATGGCAAGAGGAGTACTATAAGAGTGTAATTATAGTAAATTAGTAAATTTACATGGAGGTGGGCGATATGATCCAGCTTGGTGAGCTGGCGGAAATCGTGTCTGGCAGCAACATTGTGCGGTTGTCGGAGAGCCAGCAGGATAGGAAGTACACGACAGCGGACTTTGAGCATGACTTCTATACGATGAAGCTGGCGAATCCGCAGAATGCAATCATCTATCAGCAGTCTAGCAGCATGCCGCACATGTCGGCAACTATCTTGTCGGATGCGAATAAAGAGAAGGTTATTAGTCAAATCTTCGCCATCATACGGATTGACGTATCTCGACTCAATCCCTGGTATTTGTGCTATCTGCTGAATCAGTCTCAAGAGGTAGCACATAAATGCAGTCAATGTTTGCAGGGGTCTGTCATAGTGCGCCTATCTGCTCAGCTAATGAAGAGCGTGAGGATTCCGTTACCTGATATGACTGTGCAACAAAACATAGGGGAGCTGTATGCAACAGCACTCTACCAGAATCACTTAGAGATTATGCAGGCCAACCGTAAATTGACGGGGATTCTCGCTGTCCTGCGTAAAAAGATCGAACAGAAAAAGGAGATTATCAATCATGAGTAATGAAGAAAAGACCCTCGAACAGGTCCTCTGGGATTCGGCCAATGTCATGCGGCAGACGATGGGCGCTGCGGATTATATGGATTATGCCCTCGGCATCATCTTCTATAAGCATTTGTCGGATAAAGTATTGGAGTCGGCTGCCATGACGCTGGTAGATGCTGGCGAAGTGGAGGAAAGCGATGTTGAAACGGAGGCACAACGCCAGGCCGTCTATCAGAAGTACTACAGCGATGAGTCCTTCCGCGACGATCTGCTCGACTCGATGGACATGGACTATACGATCAAGCCAGAGGCGACGTTTACTGCTTTGATGGACGAGATTCGGGCTCAGAAATTCCAGCTGGAGCATCTCAATCAGGCGTTCACGGACATTGAGCAGTCGAATTCGGACTTGCTGGGCCATCTCTTTGACGATGTGGACCTGCACTCGACCAAGCTCGGCTCTACGCCGCAGAAGCGCAATGAGCTGATCGCCGATGTCATGACGGCACTGGCTCCGCTGAACCTCGACAGCCACAGCGGCGATATCCTCGGCGATGCCTATGAGTACATGATCAGTAACTTTGCATCGGACATGGGCCAGAAGGCCGGTGAATTCTATACGCCGCAGTCCGTATCGACGCTCTTGACACACATTGTCACGAGTGGCAACGAAGAGAAGAAGGGCTTCAGCGCCTACGATCCAGCGATGGGCTCGGGCTCGCTGCTTCTGAACGTCAAGCACTACATCGAGGACGCGGACTCCATCGAGTACTATGGGCAGGAGATCAAGACCTCAACCTACAACTTGGCTCGCATGAATATGATCATCCACGGCGTCGCTGCGACGAATCAGCACTTGCACAACGCCGATACGCTGGACAAGGACTGGCCAGCTGATGAGGTCACGGACTTCGATGCCGTCATGATGAATGACTCCGCCATACTCGCAGAAGTGGAGCGCCGACAAAGGCTTCTTGAGCGATCCGCGCTTCTCGGATTACGGTGTGCTGGCTCCAAAGTCGAAGGCCGACTATGCCTTTCTGCTGCATGGCCTCTACCATCTGAAGTCAACGGGCACGATGGGCATCGTCCTGCCGCATGGCGTGCTGTTCCGCGGCGGCACGGAGGGCAAGATTCGCCAGAAACTCCTGGAAAAGGGCTATATCTATGCCGTCATCGGCCTGCCGGCAGGTATCTTCTATTCCACGGGTATCCCGACCATCATCATGGTATTGAAGAAAGACCGCCCCGGCCGGGATATCCTGTTCATCGACGGCAGTAAGGAATTCGTCAAAGGGAAACCGCAGAACACCTTGACCGACGCCAATATCGAACGGTTGTACAAGGCCTATAAAGACCGGAAAGACGAAGAGAAATTCTGCCATGTCGCCACCTTTGAAGAAATCAAGGATAATGACTTCAACCTGAATATCCCCCGCTACGTCGATACCTTTGAACCGGAACCAGACGTCGATCTGGGTGAACTCAATAAGGAAATGGCCGAAACGAATGAACAGATTAAGGCCAATGAAAAAGAACTGCTGGCCATGCTGAAAGAACTGACCACGACGGACACCAAGAAAGCCAAGGACCTTCAGGATTTCCTCCACTTGTTTGAATGAGGTGACATGCGATGAGAAAAGAAATTAAGAAAGCCCCGACTATACGATTCCAGGGCTTCACCGACGAGTGGGAACAGCATAAGTTAGGAGAACTAGCGGGAAAGACATATGGTGGAGGAACTCCTAGAACTTCCGAGAAAACATTTTGGAATGGTCAGGTACCCTGGTTTCAATCATCAGATTTGATTGAAGACAAAGTGTTATCGGCGATACCCAAAAAGAAAATAACGGAGAATGGATTGCAAAAATCAGCGGCGCAACTAATTCCAGAAAACTCTATAGCAATCATAACGCGTGTAGGTGTAGGAAAACTAGCATTTATACCGTTTTCATATTCCACGAGCCAAGATTTTCTATCATTAAGTGCATTGAATATTGATGGAAAATTTGGTTGTTACTCTATATATAAATTACTTCAAAGAGAAAAAAAATTAACACAAGGGACATCGATTAAGGGAATTACTAAAAAAGAACTTTTAAGAAAAATTTTATGGATTCCATGTCAGGATGAACAAATAAAAATTGGCAGATATATTGCTAATATTGATAACCTCATCACCCTTCATCAGCGTAAGCTCGACCAGCTGAAGAAGCTGAAGAAATACTTTCTGCAGAACATGTTCCCGGCAAAAGGTGAAAAGGTGCCTAGGATTCGCTTCAAGGGATTTACTGGCGATTGGGAACAGCATAAGTTGTCAGATTTAGTAGAAAAAATATGTGTAGGTTTTGTTGGTACTTGCGAAAAGTATTATACGGATGTTGCTGATGGGATTCCAATGTACAGAACAGGAGACTTAAGTGGATTCGCATTAAATCATACAGGAATAAAATATGTTACTAGAGAATTTCATAAAAAAAATAAAAAATCCCAATTAAAATACGGGGATATTTTGATAGCGCGGCATGGCGATAGTGGAAAAGCTATTGTTTACGATAGAAATGAAGAGGCAAATTGCTTAAATATTGTTATTATAAGACCTAATAGTGCCAGATGTAACGGCAAATTTCTTGCTCAACGAATAAATACTTTTTCAGTGTCGCATAAGATCAAGAAAATGGCAGCAGGTAGTACCCAAATAGTAATTAACACTACCGATATTGAAAAATTAATCCTACAAATTCCTAAAAATTTAAATGAACAAGCAAAAATCATTTCTTGTTTTATAAGTATAGATAACCTTATTACCTTTCATCAACGGAAGCTCACTCAGGTTCAGACGATGAAGAAGTTCATGCTGCAGAATCTGTTTATATAAAAGGAGATGTGTGCGTATGACCGCATTTGAACCAGAGCTAAACATCGAGGAACATCTGATCCAGCAGCTCACAGAGAAGCAGTCGCAGTGGACGCTTCGCGATGATATTCGAACGATGGAGGACCTCTGGAAGAATTTCCGTCGTATCCTCGTCCTGAACAACAAGGAACTCTTTGACGAGCATCCTTTGACGGACCTCGAGTTCTTGCAGATTCAGGACCAGCTGCGTTTTCCGACGTTCTACGATGCGGCCAAGTGGCTGATGGGCGAGAATGGCATTGCCCGTCTGCGTGTGCAGCGTGAAGATGCGGCGCTTGGAACGGTGTATCCGGTTGTCTTCAAGCGCGTGGATATTGCCGGTGGCTCGTCGGTCTATGAGGTCGTGCATCAGATTGAGTTCCCGCGCAAGGAGCAGATGAATCGCGACCGCCGCGGCGATGTGACGCTGCTCATCAATGGCCTGCCGATGATCCACATCGAGCTCAAGAATCGTCACCATCCGTACAAAGAGGCTTTCAACCAGATCAAGAAGTACCTCAAGGAAGGCGTCTTCCGTGATATCTTCTCGATGCTACAGATGTTTGTCGTGTCGAACGGCTCAGATACGCGCTATATCGCAGCTGCGGCAGAAAGCGGACTCAATGAGAAGTTCTTGTCGTCTTGGCTCGATGATGCCAATCAGCCGATCACGGATTACCTATCTTTTGCCAAGTCAGTCTTGTCGATCCCCGCTGCGCACAAGATGGTGTCGCAGTATACGGTTCTCGACAGTGAGCGCAAGGCCATCATCCTGCTGCGTCCGTACCAGATCCATGCGATTGAGTCCATCCGCAATGCTGTGAATCCCTACACGGATGGCGGCACGCAGTCGGGCTTCATCTGGCATACGACGGGTTCAGGCAAGACCTTGACCTCGTACAAGGTGGCGCACTATCTCACGCAGATCCCGAGCGTGGAGAAGGTCGTCTTTGTCGTAGACCGCAGGGACCTCGACAACCAGACGACAGGCTCGTTCCAGGCTTATGCCGAGTACGACACGATCGATGTCAATGAGACAGATAACACGGGCGATCTCGTGAAGAAGCTGCAGTCCGACAAGGGCGATGTCATCGTCACGACGATTCAGAAACTGCAGATTATCATGAAGCGCTATCCGGCTGGCTCCAAGAAGTATGAGAAGCTGCACAAGCTGCGCCTCGTCTTTGTCGTCGATGAATGCCACCGCGCTGTATCGCCGATGGCGCAGGACCAGATCAACCACTATTTCACGAATCCGCTTTGGTATGGCTTCACCGGGACGCCAATCTTCAGCGAAGATGCCAAGGATAGCCCTGGCGACCTGCCCGCTACGACAGAGGAGCAGTACGGCGCGTGCCTGAACAAGTACACGATCAAGGAGGCTCTTCATGATGGTGCTGTACTGGGCTTCCAGGTGGAGTATCATAACACCTTTGACATGCGGGTACTGGCCAAGCAGAACAACATCGAGAAGTGGACGCAGGACGATGATGGCTTCGGCCTCGAGACGGCGCTGCTGAAAGCGAAAGTCATCGATACTGCCTACGAAGATGAAGAGCACATGCTGCGCGTCGTAGACTTTATCGTCAATAAGGCGAGCGGTAAATTTGGCTTGAAGCGTGGCAAGGGCGATACGTACACGGCCATTCTCACGACGAGTTCCATCAAGCAGGCACAGCGCTATTACCAGCTGTTCAAGCGTGTGAAAGCAGGTGCGGAGCCGCGCGTCACAATCAGCGATGACGTCAAGCGCCAGCTGGCCGACTTCCCGAAGGTCGCCATCACGTACTCCGTCAGCGAGAACGGCGATAACGACTCCTTCAACCAAGACCAGATGAAAGAGTCCATGAGCGACTACAACGAGATGTTTGGCACGCAGTACACGATGGAGCAGATTGATGCCTACAACTGCAACGTCAACGACCGCTTGGCACGGAAGAAGAAACTGTATCAGGTACGTGAAGCACAGCTGGACCTCGTCATCGTCGTCGATCGCCTGCTGACGGGCTTCGATGCACCGTCTCTTTCGACCCTCTTTATCGATCGCAAGCCCATGCGCTCCTATGGCATCATTCAGGCCTTCTCGCGCACGAATCGCCTCTATGACAGCCAGAAGCGTTTCGGCCAGATTGTCATCTTCCAGATGCCCGCTCACTTCAAGCGCGCCGTCGATCATGCGATGAAGCTCTATTCCAGCGGTGGCGGCAGCTATGTCCAGGCACCGTCATGGGAAGAAGCAGAGAAGAAGTTCCGTGAAGCCCTGCAGAAGCTTCGTGCCATTGCCAAGACGCCAGAAGAAGTCGATGCCCTCAGCAAGCAGCAGAAGCTTCAGTTCTTGAAGGCTTATCGAGCGCTTGACGATGCCTATTCCGATCTGCAGGTCTACTCCCAGTTCCAGGATAAGGACCTGACGAAGGACTACCAGATCGACGAGAAGACCATCGAAGAGTACAGCGGGAAGTTCAACAACGTTAAGGAAGAGCTCAAAGAAGACAACGACAATGATGATCCAGAGGTCAACACCGCAATCAACTACGAGCTCCGCTGCTACCATGTCGACCAGATCGATGAAGACTACATCCTGAGACTCATGGAGGCAACTCGTTCGGATGAGTCCGCTCTCGTCATGGATGAGACCGCCAAGAACCAGAAGATCATCAAGGAGATCAATGAAGAAATTACCCGCTTCCGTAAGACGAATCCAGCACGCGCCGAGATCCTGGAGACCATCTGGAAGGAATATCAGGAGAGCCCAGCGAACTTCGTCAACAAGAACTTCGTCGACGTCCTCAACGACCGCGTCCAGGCCAAGGCAAGAGCTATGATCTCCGTCTTTGCCAAAGAGTGGTGTGTCGATCCAGACGCCCTGGCCTTCTTCGTTGAGACCTACGACGCAGCCAAAGACCCGCAGGACAAACAGGTCAACCAGGACGCCCTCAAGAAAGTCAGCAACGCCAAAGAATACCGCAAGACCCATCCAAACATTGGCCTCAAGTACTGGCGCCTGCTCCTCGAAGGCATCCGGAAACTGTATATCGAGAAGCTGCAGAAGCTTATTGAGCGATGACAATCCACAAAACAGGCCATTCCGCTTAGGCGACCCAGAAGAACGTTTGTGCCTCTGATATGGTATCTTCATCGTGTAGACGAAAACGAAGCCCCTAGAATCAACTCTAGGGGCTTTTTTGATGGCCAGGCTATCTATAGTATGTTAACCTTATATTATATCATAAAATTGCATTTCTAAAAGACCTATACGTATTAAATGCTAAAAAATATCGTGTTTTGTCAAAAAAATGGCTGATACGGCATAGAGCCAAGCAGGGGAGTATAATGACCTTAAAGCAAGGGGAACGGAGGTGAACAGAAAATGGCTGATACAGATAAAGTCAATCTCCTTCAGGAATTGAAGAGAATATTTCGCGGATACAGGACATTAAATGCTTCTATCAAGCGAAAGCTCAAAAAGCTCGGCTTTACTATTAATGAGCATAGCAGACACTATAAACTATATTATCCCAATTGCTCACGGGTAGTCATCATACCAAAAACTTGTAGCGACTATGCTGGGGGCATTCAAATAGCACATGAAATCGTGCGTTATATACCATAAGAAGGGAAGTGAATCTTAAATATTCTAGAATATCCGATGTGTTATAAATGAAAGTGTAAAGAAAGGAAGATTATCATGACTGAGTTTTTTGATGAGCCGGATTATACCTATACGAATGAGGATGACGGCATGGATTTCTATGGCTACGACGATGGCGATGGCAACATCGACTGGTACGATGAAGATGGGGGGCTTGACTGCACCACAAGCAACTTCTTCGATGACGATGAATGGTGAGTAAGACGAACTAGGACGGTCGAGCAGAGCCGTTCGGCTCTGCTTGGTAAATCCTAGACTATACGATTAATTTGAGCTAAAATAAAGAAAGGAAGATATTTATCATGACTGAGTTTTTTGATGAGCCGGATTACACTTATACAAATGAGGATGACGGCATGGATTTCTATGGCTATGATGACGGCGATGGCAACATCGACTGGTACGATGAAGATGGGGGGCTTGACTGCACCACAAGCAACTTCTTCGATGACGATGAATGGTGAGTAAGACGAATTTGACAGGTTGAGCAGAGCCAAATGAATCTGCTTGACTATAGATAGGAGAAACGAAATATGAAAATATATTTTAGCGTATTTTGCAAAAATGATCTTGTACTTATAAATAAGCAAGTTCTTCGAGGAATATTAAATAATTATGTGAGTATTTATAATGAAAATGGCCCTAAAAAGCGTGTTAAAAATCGTATTCCGAAAGGAGCTGCTATTGCATTCTTCGAACTTGTTAATTCTGAGGGAGAATTCCCAAAACCTAAAGTTATAAAAGAAAAAATCTATAGCGATCAACGTGATATATGTAAGTCCTATCGATTCTTTTTGAATAAAGAAAATTTCCCCGATGATATAGATATCTCGGAAGCATTAGATTATTTTGTGAGAAACAGAATACTTAGCGAAGGCATTGATAAATCTTATTATTCAAGAGGTGATATTGACGGGAAAGAAGATAGACGGTTGTATTACCAGTTTGATCCTTTGGCTACTGGTGTAGATATATTTCACGATTTTGATGATTTAGTTGATGAATATGGTAATAAGGACGATAAAAGACGTGAACAAGTATTATATAAATTAATAGATAATTTTTTCGATGATGATGAAACAAAATTTTTATTAAATTCTATTTGTCAGCAAAATAGTGAGACTGATAATGGATTCAATCAAAAAGTAACAGAGGAGATCCAAGAAATAAAAAGGTTATATGCTTATCTTAAAGATAAGCTTTATCCTAAACCTGAGGAGACAGATTGTCATCCACGTATAAAAACATGTTTTGGCGGAGAGAGCATATTGGGTAACGATGAATATCAGCTGCCTAACGTAACACAGGGGCGTAATTATGTTCTCATACGCAGAGATTTCCTAAGAAGTATAACAGAATCACTTAGTCATGATGATGCAAACGGTTCTGATAATGCAAAAATGCTTCTTTATCTCTTTCAGGAATTAGATTCTGTCTACTACAATGAAATCAGTAGTAAAAAGGCTATCCATTTACCAGACAAATTAATAAAAAACGCCATCAAATCTCTTGAAGATGAAGAACTAATAGAACGGCTTTATTATTTGTCAACAGGGCATGAATATAAACCAAGTAATGAATTTAGATTTCATGACAATTATAGTGAATATTGTCATCATGATGAGGGGGATGATGGAGATACAATACTAGATATACTAGCTATCTTAGAAATGTTTCATAGAAAATATGATATTAGTCCGGAAAAATATCGAGCATTGTATTATGAAGAGATAGACGATATAAAAAGTCAGCATGAAAAAATAGAAAATTTATATAAAGAAGAAGAAGATATCTGTCGTAGTATACTTGCTGGTGATTTATCAGATGAAATGAAAGATTATTTAGAGCTAAAATTAGAGCTAAATGATATGAGTATGAGTGATTTATCAGATATTGCAAAGAAATTTTTCGATACAAATCCCAAAGAAATTAAAGAAAATATCAAGAAGAATCTCCTTGAAGAGTCCGATTATGAGATTGATCCTGATACCTATCAAGCATACTGGGTTAGGATGGAATTAAGAAATATCTTCAGAAAAAATGGAGATATTCCGCTTTTTGAAGCAGTAGAAAAATTGCCAGAACCTTATAACAGTCTGCCGTTAAGCTATCTCAGATACTGTTTGGGCTTGTCTTGAATGGTAAAATACTCATGATAAAATACTACAATTAGGAGGGAAAATGATCGATTTAGCATCAATCATACTTAATGAGATAGCATTTCATAGTTTCTGCGTATATGGCATGCTAGCCGGCGTTATCTTAATTACAGCTGTTGTTGCAAAGAAATTCGTGTATCAGTTAGGCTTTTTTGCTTTATTTATTCTGCTGGGAAAGTGGACCTTCAGGCAACCATACTTCCTGCTCCAAGACGTAACAGGTACAAAGATATTTGAGGTTGGATTCTATAATTGGTTTATTGGAGTTATAACAGGAGCTGTTGTAGCTACATTGCTATATCGAATGGTGAAGTCAGAACATACCAGTTTGAAATGCTTGCTTGGAGTCATGGCACTCGCAATGCCTTTGACTGTATTATTTGTGGAAGAATTAACCATAATGCGTACATTGTACCCATGATTGATGCTTCATATCCGGCTAATCGACAGGAAGGGATTCACGTTACTCTAGTGTAGAACCTCTTCCATATATATAACAATCAATCACTTGCTCAAATCTGGGTACAAAGATAC
>OGOP01002126.1_pt1 | contig 12747 bp, 12 predicted proteins | sample 1552591 | NCBI WGS metagenome assembly OGOP01 (sample SAMEA2580120, study PRJEB22360) | human gut metagenome | biome: human gut; feature: human-associated habitat; material: faeces | place: Denmark | collected 2008/2010 | reverse complement strand
TCAAATTATGGTACAAGGCAAGAAACAATTAAACAGCAAGCCAAAGTTCGCCGAGATTGTAATCGGCGACAATGAGGCGAAGGAAATGCGAGAGAGTGTGAATGCTCGTAGCAGCCGTGCAAAGTTTCTGTTTTATTTTGAGATTCGAAATACGGCGTTGAGCGGATACTTACCTTGGAACATGTAAACGATATTAAAAGAAAGGGCATCCATAGAGGATGCCCAGTATACTGTAGGGAGGTTGATCGAAACCAAGGACAAATCGTCTCGTTGGAGTGATGCTCTCCCTTATTATCAATATTAAGTTTTGCGCCGCAAAATTAATAATTTTCTATGTGAATTCCAAATTTTTACTCACAAAAAACATTAATTGAGATGAAATAAGAGAATTTTCAAGAGTTCTTCAAATATAGAATGGCTGAAATTATGCATAAAGACACCCTTGACAGCTATCGTGTAAGGGCTAATAATGCTCATACGATTTTGAGAGAACTGAGTTATGTCTTGGAAGGTTGGCTCGCTGGAAATGTCAAGCGTTTTGAAACAGTAGGGCTCTGCATTGATGAAGCTATCAATCTTATAGAGAAGGATTCTGGACTTATATTCCCTAGCTATACCAAGGCTTTGTTTGTCGGGGATTTGAAGAGCTATGCCAGTATCTCTAAGAGCAAAAAAGATATGCCTCTTGAGGAGGAAACCAACAAACTTATCTATCTGGTAAATGAGTGCTTGGCTTCGAATGATGGTGTCTATTTGGCTAACTTAATAAAAAGTATAGAGGCGCAAGTTACAATGGAGGGAGAAATAGAAGCTGAACGATTTAGTCCTAAACTGAGAGAGTTTGATGGTTTGTTATCATCTTTTGCTTGTGAACTACTGACGATTGGTTATTCAAAGCGATACCTATATAAATTCTTCAACTCTTTTAAGAAAAACCGAAGAGGTTTGTCATTTGAGGATGCTTTTTCTGAAATGAAACTTAAGTTTACGGAATTAAAGCAGCTCTCGTTCTACGTTGTCATTAAACTCAACTTCAAATATACAAAGAATGCTCAAAGGGCAACGGATGCTGCAGAGCAATTGAAAGAGGAGATTCTAGATAACTTGAAGGACTATGTAGGGATGCATAAGTCTTTTGTTAAAAAGAGGAATTCTGTACGTTTCTATATCAAGAAAGTAAATGCTCTAGATGCTTATATGGCTGTAAGAGAGACGTACAACGAACTGTCTAAATTGTTGGACTATAGGCAAGATCTTATATATGGATATACTCTGCCCAATTATGCTCTTGCCTTTTGGGATAATGAAGATGGTTATCTTGTATCTTCTGAAAAGTTTTTCGAACTGGATAATGGAGGTCAGTTTTTGAAAGATGAAGGGAATCATTTATATGAGAAATTAAACCGAATAGATAATTCTGAGTCTGTCACTACTGATGTAAAGGACAGAATTACTGCTGCATTACGCCATTTGCGAATAGGCGATGGTCAAGTGGAGTTGGAACAACAGTTTATCAACTATTGGATAGCTTTAGAGTTTATTTTTGCTTCATCGTCAAGCAAGGATAACACGTATTCTCGAATTAAGGAAAATCTAGTAAATATACTTTCTGCTTGTTATGTCAAGCGAAACCTTCTCTATCTAGAAAATTGGATGCATCGTGAAGGCATCTTAAATGATGAAGATGATTTAATTGCAAAGATTAATGAACCTGAGCTTGTGGCTGGTTTAGATAGTATTCTATTGAAGTATAGGATTACAAATATGAAGTCTCATCTCCATCATAAAGATAAAGTTAAGGATTATATCGTAAACCATCAGACGCATCTATTGCAGCATATATCTCGAATCTATAGGCTAAGGAACGAGCTTGTACATGAAGCGGCGCTAAAACAGGATATTGAGAATGTAGCAAGTAATTTGAGGTTTTATCTTGTGTTTGTTCTTAATCAGATGGTAGATTATTTTTCTGAGGATTCTACTAATATGAAATCGAAGACGATGCTTCAATTCTTTTGGAATTACGAGAAGGGACTTAGAGCGATATTATCAGCTGATAGTTCTGAAGTCGTAACTGTAATTTTAGACATTCATATAGCTAAAAGTTACATTGTCTAGTGTAAATGTGTGGTAAGTATTCGGTGAAAGCCGTATTGTGTGCCTAGATAAAGTTTCGTACCTTTGCACCATGATTTTAAATTATTTATATTATGGTACAAGGCAAGAAACATTTAATCTGTATCATCAAGGTGGTTGTCAAGATTGTAGTTTGTCTGCTAAACAGGAAGGTAAATGTTTGGCAAACCATAGAGGTATTTACATCGGTAAGTGTCTAAAAAAGAATAAAGAAAAATATGATGAAGCAATCCTTCTTCAGATACGAAGGGCATAACTATCTGGTGCCCTTCCTCATCATCAGCAGCCTCTTCTTCATGTGTGGCTTTGCTCATGGCTTCATAGAGGTGTTGAATCCGTAAATCACCATTAGCCCGTATGGCGGTACCTATATAATATATTACCTTTGCATCCGTAATTAAAACAGTTTGATAATGGAAACAAGGGAATATTTCGAAAAAGTGATGAAGGATTACAACCAAAATTGTAAAGGTCGTAGCTTGCGCAAGTATTGTAAGGAGGAGGCAGTGGATTATGACTGGCTCATAAAGTTTAAGAAATCATATCGTTCAAATAAACTTCAACCAGATGAAAACAAGAAGCTAGGCGAAGGTGAGTTTATCGCTTTGACAGTTGAGGAGAATTTTGTTCCCGAGAAGTTGAATGACATTAATTTTGGCGATTATATAGAAGATATACTCACCCGACTGATGGAGGGGGAGCAAGACTTCATGTCCCTAATCCCATGTAATTATAACTCGAACAAAAAGGTGAATGTCAAGGCGGCCTAATAGGTAGCTTTGGCAATACCAATTAATAATATGCTTTTTTTGAAAAATGTTGGATGTGCTAACTGCTGAAAATCAGTAGTTACGTTCTAACGGTGATTTACATTGCTGAGGAGTTGATGCCCTCTAATATCATCTCGTCCTTCTTTACCATTAAGGAAGGGAGTTCTAAAATCATCCCGTCCTTCTTTACCATTAAAGAAGGCTCCACCTCTCATCTCGGTCTTCTCCCCTCAGGGAAGAAGAGGAAAACCGCCCTCCGGTGCTCGGAACCGCTTCACTTTATGGTTGTCGGACCATCAAAGGTCTGCGCCATGTTGTGCGGGATGGGACCGCCTGGGGAAAGGTGGAGACAGTATGGGGTGGACTTGCTATAATAGGGTGATTGATTGCTGATCTTGAGGCTAATTTGCTGATAACTTGTAGATTTCTTTCGATTTTCTTGGTGGTTTCGAAGAAAAAGTGTAATTTTGCATTAGAGAATGAACGTTTAATATAAAGTTTATGGAAACAGCAATATTTAATCCGGTTCAGCAACACTTGTTGAAGATGTTTGCCTTTGATGGTTCAGAAGAAAGACTTTCTGAAGTGAAAAATGTTTTGAGTGATTATTTTCGCAAAAAAGCAGATGCTTGCTTAGAAGGTCTTTGGAATTCTGGGAAGCTGAATCAGTCAAAGCTTGATGAACTACGCCATCAAGACTTACATACTATGTTGAAAAAGTAAGATCTTATGGAAAGAATAGTCTTGGATACTAACAGCCTTATACAGAGTATATCACCAAGAAGCCCATATCGTCGAATCTGGGATAGCTTTTTTGATGGTACTAATCTTTTGTGCGTCACTACCTCCATATTAAACGAATATGAGGAAATATTAAATCTCTTGACCAATGAAGAGACTGCCAAATATATCATTGATGCAATTGTTAGTAATCCTTATACTATATTCATAACCGTATATTTTGATTTCAATTTGATTCAAAAAGATCCGGATGACAATAAATTTGTGGATTGTGCAATAACTGCTGGTGCTAGGTATATAGTTACCGAAGATCATCACTATGACGTAATAAAGTGGAAAGATTTTCCTGGTCTTGATGTTGTTGGTTTGGATGAATTCTTAAAACATCTTTTAAAGATTAATCTTTAAAAGGATTCTGAAGCTGTCTTTTGAAAACCTGCCTTTAAAAATCTTTATGCCCCTTTCGGTTCCCCTTCAAGAGGACAGAAACCTTAGGGACGAGAGGATGTAATCGCCCAGCAGTGCTGTTTTTCTAAAATCATCCCGTCCTTCTTTACCATTAAAAAAGGCTTTTTCGAAAATCTACTCGTCCTTCCTTACCCTTAAGGAAGGCTCCACCTCTCATCTCGGTCTTCTTCAATGGTCTTTACACCCCCTTCGGTTCCCCCGTTTGCGGGGGACAGAAACCTCAGGGAAGAAGAGGAAAAACGCCCTCCGGTGCTGACTTTTCTACCTCTCCGTCTCTCCTGCAAGGAGAGCTCCACATCCTAACCAAGCCACAATAGGCTTTACGACCCTTTCGGTTCCCCTCACAGGGGACAGAAACCCTTCTCGAAAAGGGAAGGATGTAACCGCCCTCCGGTGCTCGGAACCGCTATGCTATAAGGTTGGCGGGGCATCAAAGCCCTGCGCCAGTTATGCGGGATGGGACCGCCTTATTACAACTTGCTTCTGGTCTTCGCCATCTTGTGCGGGCTGGGACCGCCGGGGGTGGGAAGTTTATAATTTACAATTTATAATTAATAGTTTACTGTTTAGAGCTAATAGTTTATAGTTTACAGCTTATATCCAGAGAATTTGATGATAAGTTGCAGATTTCTTTTGATTTTCTTGGTGATTTCAAGAAAAAAGCGTAATTTTGGCGGCAAAGTTGAACGTTTAATTGAAATAAAATGGAACAGACTGTATTTAACCCTGCTCAGATGAAGATTCTTCAAATGATGTCTTATATCAAGACTCCACAGGAATTAGATAATCTTGAAAATGTTCTCTCTCAATACTTTGCAAAGAAGGTTGATGAGGGGATTGATGAGTTGTGCGATAATGGAAGTATAACTCTTGATACCATCGAGAGCTGGGGAAATGAGCATTTACGTACTTCTGGCAAATGAGAAAGATAGTTCTTGATACTAATTGCTTGTTGATGAGCCTTCCAAGGATAAGCCCTTATCGTAAGATTTGGGATGATTTCTTGAAAGGTAAGTTGACCTTGTGTGTCACAAATGAAATTATTGAGGAGTATTTAGAAATCATAGAGCAAAAGACTAATGCCAATATTGCAAGTAATGTTGTGTCTGTGATTCTAAGTCAAAAGAATGTGGAATTCGTAACACCCTATTATAAGTTGCATCTCATTCAAGCTGATGAGGATGACAACAAATTTGTAGATTGTGCTTTTTCTGCTGGTGCAAGTTGTATAGTGAGTAATGATGCTCACTTTAAAATTCTCAATGAGGTTGAATTTCCTCGCATTTTTGTTGTAAATATAAAGGATTTCGTGGAGTTATTATTGCGGAATCTAGGGATTATACCAATGCATCAGAACAAAAGATATTTGAATTGACATCCTCATTCTTCTACACAATTGTTACAAATTATTCTGTACAGGCATATGTGGCATCAGATTACTCCGAAGAAAAATGTCTTGTATATGATAGGAAAAAAAAGTGTTGGAAGAAAGACAAAGGAACTTGGATAAACAGCTTGTTTCATAAAAATGATGGCTATATGTGTCCTATCAATCTGAATCCTTACAGGGATGATGGGACAATCAATATGCATAATGAGACAGCATTGACCATGTATCGTATCACATCTCTGCTCATTGAGTTTTCGAGAGGTGCTAAACATGGGCAATATTTACATGGATATGAACTGAAAAGCATTGAATACAAACTTGATTCATTCAAGTTAATCAAGGGCTTCAAGAGTGTAAACGCCAAAGAGTCTGGTATTCAGAAGTTGTCACGAATACTTGATGCCTTTAAGAAAGCTTGTAAGAGAGAGAACAGAAATAGTGCCGCCAATCTGATTTTAGGAAACTTCCAAATTCCTCTTGCTGGAGAAAATGATGATAACATATTGTGGATGGCTCGTCTTTACTTGGTATGCAAAGTGTTGTCAATAGCCGATAAGTATCCTATGTACCAAAAGTTCAAGGCGATATCGAACCTGGAAATTGTTTTGTGCACAGAAGTTCCTTTGGCACAGAAAGGTATGTACAAAAAGCTGGCTAAACACGTAAAAGACGATAAGTCACATATTGGCATTAAAGTCTGGCAAACTATTTTCTTCTTATCTCGCTTTAAAAATGTACCAGATATAAACAACCTTTACAAGAAGTTTACCTATGACCAATATGAAGAATGGTTGGGAAATCCTCACATAGAACAATCTGTATACGATAGAATGTATTTCCTTCCGCCTTCATTGTTCTCCGCAAAGGTTATTCTGAAAAAGGTAGATGAGAATGGCAGGACAAAAGGTATTGTTCCCTTCAATCGATTAAGTTCTGGCGAACGACAATTCATGTTTACGACAAGTGCCATCCTATACCACCTTCTCAACTTACGTTCTGTGCGTAAGGGAAGACCATGTTATAGATGTTTTAATATAGTACTTGATGAAGTGGAATTATGCTTTCATCCAGAATACCAAAGGACTTTTATATTTGATTTCTTGCGAATAGTCAGTTTGTTGGGATTTCAAGACAGATGTAGCCTAAATATATTGATTACAACTCACTCGCCTTTTATTCTGTCTGACGTACCAAGTACCAACATATTGTACTTGAAAGATGGGCACCCTGAAGATAAGAGTTCGCTAATTAATCCATTTGCAGCCAATGTGAATGATATTTTGCGACAGAGTTTCTTTTTGGAAAATGGATTCATTGGAAAATTTGCGCAAAGGAAGATAAAACGCCTTGTTACCTTTTTGAGTACCAACGATGAGAAGCGTAATGATTATAATATGGATTTGGCCCCAGCGTTGATTGAAAAGGTTGGTGATCCGCTTTTGAAAAGAACACTTTATAAGATGCTGGATGAATTCTATGTGAGAAATCCGCAAGTAAAAAGGCATGATGAGAAGGAGGTCAGCAAGGAAGAGCGCATTGCGGAACTGAAACGTGAGTTGGGAAAATTGGAAAGGGAGGATTAGTCATGCGAAAGATTTTTATTGACAGTAATGTTCAAGCGATTGCTGAAGAGTATCGGGATGAAGTTTTGAAGCATCTTCATTACGGTCCTCAAAACATTTTGGTTAATCCCTTGAAGAAATTGAAGAGATTCAAAAAGTATTTTGAAGATGGGGAGGTGAAAGTACCCTCTGGTAAAGATGCCAAAGGGAAACCTATTTATGCAAAGATAACGAATGATACTTCAATAAAGTATAAGGATTATCTTCAGATGGTAATAGACCGTTATCCAAATGATTTGTTGACTTTGCTTCCTTCGGATTTCACCACTCTAAATAATTTACTATTGGCAACATTGGGGGATGATGGCTCCTTACTGGATAAAGAGTTGAAAGTAGGGAGTAAAAAAGCGGATTCATTTCACAATCTTTTGATTTCTTCTTTGATGTATAATGAAATCAGGACTTATATCTACCCAAAGTTTTTAAAAAAGGTTGGCGTGAAGACATGTGTATATTGCAACGCAAATTTTGCCATTACAGATGATAATGGAGTAGCCTATTATACGGTAGATCATTGGAAGCCAAAGTCGAAATATCCTTTCTTGTGTATCTCGTTTTTCAATCTTGTACCATGTTGTTTTTCATGCAACAGAAATAAAGGTGATGATGATGACGAGTTTTTCCGTCTTTACGAAGATGACACAAATGCAGATTTGAACGTACTTCATTTCGAATTGCCGCCAAAGAATGAAGCGGAATATATGTTGACGCATAATGTTGATGTACTATCAGTAGAGTTAAAAGAAAGCAATCCTTTATATAAGGATGTTTGTAAAAACATGGATAAAAAGTTGCACATCAATGCCATTTATCAGGAGCATAAAGATGTGGTGGAAGAAGCTATCTGGCGAAAATACGCCTATAATGACGAGAATATAAAGGCCTTGAAAGCTTCGTTTGCAGAAAGTAAGCTTGCCTTGACGGATGATGATGTCAAGCGCTTTGTGCTTGGAACGTATTATGACGATGATGACATACATAAAAGACCTTTGAGCAGATTGAGGAAAGACATACAAAATATGTAATACAAAAGCAGATAAAAGAGAAATGACTACAAACACTAATATAGACTATATACGCAAGATAGGAAGTAATATCCACTCTATGTCATTCATTATAGGTGCAGGATTTAGCAAGAATATCTCTGACAAGTATCTTACATGGGGAGAACTCTTGCAAGATATGATACATGAGATGTACGCTAAGGAAATGCGTTCTGGATATATGAATGAGTGGGAAATAATAGACAAATATGGCTATTTAGGCATTGCCAGTGAGTATATCAGACGAAAGGGATACCATGAGGCGATTGATGTATATATCGAACAGCGTACACCTATGCTTATATGTAATGATGAGGAAGGAAAGTACGATTTGAAGTTAGGCAAAGAGTTACTGAAGGATGTAGATGTGTCCCTTCACCGAACTTTGTTGAGTATGAAGGTTAAGAATATCTATACGTTCAACTATGACAATGCGTTAGACGTATATCGGGATTTAACTTATACTTCTGAGCGAGCAAGAGAAATCAAACAAAGTGATTCTAATCTTAAACAGATTGACGAACTTTTAGCAAAAATTGCAAGTTTGAGAAGCGATTTGGAAGCCTCAAATGACCATTCTTCTGATGACTATAAAATAACTGATTTGAGAGAGGATTGGAATGCACAATATGAGCAAATGTTAAGTAATTCTGTGACTCAGAGGGTGTACGATTTTCATGATTGCAAAGGGAAAACGAAAAAAGAAATTCTAGATGAAGTTTATAATGCGACATCATTATATAGAGAGCAGATTTTGGAATCTGTGATTCAATGGAATACTCACAAACAAGATGCATATTTTGTTGTGAAAAAGAGTGGTGACATTACCATTGGTGATGCGAGACGAAACATATTCAAACTTCATGGTTCGCTGAGGACGTTGGACATCATGGATGAACACATTGATTATGGCTTTGATTATGATAATCATACCCAGTACATCATCGCACAGGAAGATTATGACTCATACAACCAGAAACATGAGGCTTTTGTTGACTTGATGCGTATAAGTTTGTTAAAAGACGCTTATTGTATCATTGGTTTCTCCTGCGATGATCCTAATTTCTTACTTTGGATAAATTGGGTAAAGGATATTGTAGATAGAGAAGCTGCCGCAAATAAAGAAGAAAACTTTTGGAACAAATACTTCATCAATGTAGATAACGAGGAATTAGACCCTGATAAGAAATTGTTACTCCATAATCATTATATAAGAGTCGTTGATTTATATAAGGTCTATCCAACAGCAAGCGACCGAAAAGAAAGATTGTTAGCATTCTTTGATGATATAAATAAGATGCAGACTGCCAAGTCTATAACAAATGACTTTTGGGAACATTTTGATTTCAACTCAAACAACTCTTTACAAGAAAAGAATACGGTAGTATATGATAAGAAGAAAATTGATAAGGTGTGGAATCTAACAAAAGACAATCCTTTTTCTTTCTTGTCAAAACCATTCGAGTATTACCGTTTCTATTTTTTGGAAAGAATTAGAAATGTTATCAAGGCGAGACTGATGGATGAAAGTATCTGTAAGTCCTTTTTGATGGCAGCAAATCAAGATAATCTTCCTTTGGATGTTGTACTTGACGATGATGAAGTAGCTTATATTTCAGACTTTGTCTCATCTGTAGCTGACATTTCATTAAGAGATAACTATAAACAGTTGACAGATGAAGGAAAGTTATTGGATAATGAATGGGAAGCGGACGAGTCAGATAATACTGCCCAATCAGTATTGAATCAAATCACACAAAGCCTTTTCAATTTTGATTTTGAGAAATGCTATAAACTGATTAAACATTGGACTCCTCAAAGTCAATATTATCAAACGATTCGCTTTATGATACAGGCTTCATTGAGAAGAAAAGTTAAGGTTGAAGAATTGGAAAACATCCTTACTGTTCATGAAAGTCACAAATATAACAATGACCAAGAATATATGGTAGCATTGGAATTGCCATTAGGACTTCATGAATATTTCTGGGGGGATAAAAACTTCAATGCCAAGTCAGAAGCGATACAATCGAAAATTGAAGAGATTGTTTCCAAGAATAAAGATGTCATGCGACTTTCTGATTATTTCACGAGACTACAGAAAGAGCTAAGAAAAGAAGAGAAGGTGAAACCGTTGGGACGTAGCGGACGAACAATGACATTCGGAAGTTCTGACAGTGTAACATTGGGAGCCATACGATTATTGCAGGTACTTGTAAAATTAGGATTCGTAACAAGAAATATGTTTGCTAGATGGTTCTCGAATGAAAGTATTTATCGGATTGTGGAAAGTCTTTATACTTTCTATCCTTATCCATGCCTTTATTTAGCTTCTCAATGTACCAATAAAGATTTTTCGAGACGAGTAGCCCAGTTGTATTGTTTCAGTAGTTCGAAAGCGATGCAAAAAGCATTGCCAGATATTTTCGTTAAGATACTTAGGGCTTGCAGTTCAGAATATCTATCAGAGGAAAGAAAAAACACGTTGTATATCTATGCAACCGCATTCATCAAATGTGTACATCCTAAACATTGGAAGAAAGAATTTATGACTTTGTATAAAAGGCAAAATTTGGGGAATCGAAATGAAAGGGAATTTTATGAGACAAAATATAGTTTTGCCCAACAAGCGGTTGTTTATATGAATGATGCTTCGTTTTCACATGAAATAATTGATAGCATTTTAGATAAAGGTGCTGATATAACACATAACGATAATGTGTTATTGATTGCTGCAACTAAAAACATAAAAGAATTAAGCAAGGAGCAGATTAGAAAGGTATATTTCCTTATGAACAATACTAAGAATGAGCCACAGGTCTTTATTCTGTTCAATATGAGAAACTTCATACCAAAACGGAAATTCTATGATTGGTTGGAACATTTAGACAAGAAACTGCTGAAATCTCCAAGTCTGATACTTGCTGTATGTCACGTTGCCCGACAGTGCAAGCGTTTTGAAAATCTTGCTTTGAGTTTGTTGGAAGAGAGTGATTATCTTTGGAGTACGGGTATCAATGAACAAGATGGGCATATTGTCGTTTCAGACACACTGTCAATTGATGTGGATACATTTGATAGAGATATCCGTATCATAGGAGATGCTGAAATAAAAGCCTTTAATCTGATAAAGACAGAATTGGCTCTTTTGGAAAAGGCTCAACGATCACGTTTTTATGAAGACTGTTTCCAAGATTGGAGCACGGAAGTTTATTCAATGAAACTTTTCTTGGTAAGACATTACAACACTTTTGAAGATAGCAAAGAAGTTGATGAGCTTATAAAAAAATGTGAGCACCTCTATTTTCGTATATCCGGGCAGAATAATTTGCAAGAAAAGCTTATACATCAAGAGTCGTACAAAGTAGAAGAAGGTATAACAGAACTAATGAAGGGTGTTCGTACTTATGGTATCAACCACTTCTTGTTGGAGTATGAGATTATCGCCAATCTTATCATGCAACATTGTACACAGGCTTTGGATATGTGCATTAGACATTTCTCTTGGGCAGTTACTTATAAGAAATATCAAAAATTCTTTGTGTCTCATAATTTTCAAGCAACAGTATTGCTGATTCTTCATGTCTATAAACCATATTTTATGGGGAAAGATATGGAAGAATGGAACTTGAATGTAGATAAAAATGTAGTAGAAGCCAATATGATAAAAATGAATAAATGGTTGAAAGAATTCGGTTTAACAGATTCTGATTGGGATAATTACCAACCAGTTTATTTTTACAACGAACAATAAGAAAATACCTTCTACCTTGAAGAGACGAGAGTATGAGCAGTTATGGTTAATGCGTGGCTTGCATTGTCAGAGGCCTCCGTTTACCCAGAGCAAGCTGGTGAGATGCGTAAAGGGTAGAGTGCTGGATGTTGCCGTGGATATCCGAAAGGGTTCGCCGACATATGGTAAGCATGTGGCGGTGGAACTGACGGGGGTATCTCGATATTGGATGAATCACTCGGGATCGATTGGCGCATTCCTACGGAACATGCTAATCTTTCGGAAAAGGATACGAAGCATGAGGTGTTGAAGGACTTTGAAAGTCCTTTTGAATACTAAAAGGATTTTGATTTCTAAAATCATCTAATCTTTTTTCTAAAATCATCCTTCAATAGTCTTTAAGACCCTTTCGGTTCCCCTTACAGGGGACAGAAACCTTCTTTACCATTAAAGAAGGCTCCACCTTTCTCACCAAGCCTCTCTTCAATAGTCTTTACGACCCCTTCGGTTCCCCTTGTAGGGGACAGAAACCCTCAGGGACGAGAGGATGTAGCTGGCTCTGCTATAGCGCCGCCAGGGTTTTGGTCAGCCAGCGGAGCCTGTGCCTACAAGGGGCTGGCTGGGAGTGCTTACGCAATAAAATTGCGATTGTTTGACGCAACAGAGTTGCGAGTGTTTGTCGGCTAGCGCATTGCGTAATTTACTGATAGCTTGCAGATTTTCGGCTTTTTTCTTGGTGGTTTCAATAAAAAAACGTACTTTTGCGGCAAGTTATATAAACTAAATAATAGGAGATAAGATTATGGCATTAGCAATTAGTGGTATCCCAATGCTGACAGGTGAT
>OGOP01002115.1_pt1 | contig 12804 bp, 15 predicted proteins | sample 1552591 | NCBI WGS metagenome assembly OGOP01 (sample SAMEA2580120, study PRJEB22360) | human gut metagenome | biome: human gut; feature: human-associated habitat; material: faeces | place: Denmark | collected 2008/2010 | reverse complement strand
ACCCAGGGCGTTGCCCTGGGCTAAGAGCTTCTGCCCCTTCAGGGCGTGCTGCTTAGTGAATACACCCACAAAAGCATATGTCTTAACTCCATTAACTCCTTAACTCCTTTAACTCCATTAATTCAACTCCTTAACTCCTTTAACTCCATTAACTCCTTAACTCCTTTAACTCCATTAATTCAACTCCATTAACTCCTTTAACTCCATTAATTCAACTCCTTAACTCCTTTAACTCCATTAACTCAACTCCTTAATTCCCTATCCTTTCCCTCAACAAAAGTACAACATTCTTTTCTATCTCCCAAATTTTTCCTTTCAAAAAGCATCACTTACCCGAATAAAAAACGTGTGCTCAACCATCAACGGACAAGCACACGCACATTTTCGTACTAACCAGAAAAACACATATTTACTAAAAACGAGTCATAAACTCAACTACTACCTTGTCTTTCTCCGAAGGTTTGGCAATACCGCCCTCACGATAGAAATACTTCTCATAGTTGATGCGGATATCGGAGATAAATGGCTTCGACAGACTCAACGTAACACCGCCTGTGACACGATGGCGCTTATAGTCGTTGATGATCAACTCACCCAGATCATCGTCTGTCGCATTATAACGGGAGCCGTCGCTGTGATCGCTCATGAAATCATAACGCACCAAGGGCGAAACCTTCTTGATCAGTCGTGTGCGTACCGGGATGTCATAGCAGGCAAAACCATCGAAGGCATGCACATCGTGGAAGGCGTTATGCGAATAATGCTTGTAGAGATACTCCACCTCGGCGATGAAACCACCATAGTGGAAGGTAAGACCAGCATCATACATATTCACAGTCACGTCAGAAGGCTTGATCTTCTGCGTACTCAGCACCAGGTTGACATTAGGGAAGAGAAACTGTGCCTTGGCAGAATAGTTGATGCCCTTGGTCCAGTAGTCCTTCTGATTGGTAAGACCAGATCCGTTGAACACACCGGCATTCACCACGATGGGGAAACCGACATTCCATGTATAACCCACCTCGGCACCCACGTCACGCACATTACCCACCTGCTTGGCGATAAACGAGCGGTTGGCGAAATATTGCTGATGGGGCGAACGATGGGCGTCGATGGTAAAGGGAACTCGCTCCTGACCGATGGTAAACTGCAGGGTGCTCCAGGGCTTGATACGTGTGTAGGCATCAAGCATCTTGATCTTTCCCTCATCGCAGAGGTCAATCTCTGCCTTGTAGCTCACCTCCTTGGTCACATTGCCCGACACACTGACACGGGCTGTGCGCACCTCGAAGCGTCCCTCTCCCTCTTCGGTTTGGTATTCATACTTCGAGCGGATGGTGCCGTGAATTTTAGGCATTCTGTCCACTTTCTCTTCTTCGCCATTGTCATCCTTCTGTGCTTGGGCTGTCATCGCAAGTAGCGAGAGCAGCAACAGCATGGTGGTCGTTTTCTTATTCATTATATTATATTATTTTATTTGAAGTTTCGTATGTACGAAAGTTGAGTTTTATTTGCTGATTTTTCTCGGCTGCAAAGTTAAATAAAAAAAGTTACTTTCATACGACACTGACGTTACAAAACAATGACAATCATGAAATAGGTTCACAACCCACAGACTGCAATATCGTCGTAACAAAAATTAAAGCTTTTGCCCTTACAGGGCGTAGGCTAACACCCATAACAACCCAGGGCGATGCCCTGGGCTAAGTGCTTCTGCCCCTTCAGGGCGTGCTAACTATTCTAACTTCCTCGTCAGATCTGCGAACTCGCAGAACTCTGAGAAACTTCAGGGCGTGCTAACTATTCTAACTTCCCTCTAATTTAACTCCCCTCTAACTCCTCTTAACTTCCCTCTAACCCATTCCACGTTCTGCTCCAAGAAAGAAGAAACGTTTCTCTAACTCCTCTTAACTTCCCTCTAATCCCCTTCTTTTCCAAAAAAATGCCGATTTATTTGTGTAATACACAAAAAAATGCTACTTTTGCGGCTGTGTTCCTTACGAAACACTAACAAACTTAGAAATAATAACAATAACCATTTTATTAATATGAGTTTAAAAATTGTAGTACTTGCCAAGCAAGTACCAGACACAAGAAATGTGGGTAAGGATGCGATGACAGCCGAAGGCACAGTCAACCGCGCAGCCCTTCCCGCCATCTTCAATCCTGAAGATTTGAACGCATTGGAGCAGGCTCTTCGATTGAAAGAGCAGAATCCAGGTTCCACAGTTGGTATTCTTACAATGGGTCCTCCACGTGCCGGTGAGGTAATTCGCCAGGGTCTTTACCGTGGTGCAGATACAGGTTGGCTGCTTACCGACCGCCTCTTCGCCGGTGCCGACACATTGGCCACATCCTATGCCCTTGCCACCGCCATCAAGAAGATAGGCGATGTCGACATCGTGATCGGTGGCCGCCAGGCTATCGATGGTGATACCGCACAGGTAGGTCCACAGGTAGCTCAGAAGTTGGGCTTGAACCAGGTCACCTACGCCGAGGAGATTCTGAAGGTGGAAGACGGCAAGGCAACAGTCCGTCGCCTCATCGATGGAGGTGTCGAGACCGTAGAGGCCCCATTGCCACTCGTGATAACCGTAAACGGCAGTGCAGCTCCATGTCGCCCATGTAACGTGAAGCTCGTAATGAAATACAAATACGCATCTTGCCCTATGGAGCGCAAGGGAGATGAGCCTTGGACCAACCTCTATGAGGAGCGTCCTTACCTCACTCTCAACCAGTGGAGCGTAGCCGATGTTGACGGCGATCCTTCACAGTGTGGTCTGAGCGGTTCACCTACTAAGGTGAAGGCTGTAAAGAACATCGTGTTCCAGGCTAAGGAGAGCAAGACCTTGACAAGCAGCGATGAGGACATCGACAACTTGATGAAGGAATTGTTGAACGAAAGTATTATCGGATAGTATTTTAAGAGGAATTTAAGAAGTTAAGGAGTTAAGAAGTTAAGGAGTTAAGACAACAGCTTTAGGGCTATATGTCATTCTCCTATACTCAAGCAACAAAACTGTTGTCTTAACTCCTCAGCGACCGCAAGGAGCGATAACTCCTTAACTCCTTTAACTCCTCAACAATTAGAAAATGTAAAATGAATTTTCAGAACAGCGAGAGCAAACCAAGCTCGCTTGAGTTTGCCGAGTCGTGACGAAAATCTATAAATTTTGCAAAAATTTATGAACAACGTATTTGTATATTGCGAGGTAGAAGGCACAACCGTAGCCGAAGTATCTCAAGAATTGCTTACCAAGGGTCGTAAGCTCGCCAACCAGCAGGGCGTGGAGCTCCATGCCATTGTGGCTGGCACAGGCATCAAGGGAAAGGTGGAAGACCAGATCCTGCCCTATGGTGTAGATAAGTTATTTGTTTTCGATGCCGAGGGATTGTTCCCATACACCTCAGCTCCTCATACCGACATCCTCGTCAACCTCTTCAAGGAGGAGAATCCACAGATAGCCCTGATGGGTGCCACCGTTATCGGTCGCGACCTCGGTCCTCGTGTCTCTTCTTCTCTGACCAGCGGTTTGACAGCCGACTGTACCGAGCTCGAGATTGGCGAATATGACGACAAGAAGAGCGGCAAGCACTACGACGGTTTGCTCTATCAGATTCGTCCAGCCTTCGGTGGCAACATCGTGGCAACCATCGTCAACCCAGAGCATCGTCCACAGATGGCGACAGTACGCTCAGGTGTGATGCAGAAGAGCATCTACGAGGGTGAGTGCAAGAAAGAAGTTGTTTACCCAGAGGTAAGCAAGTATGTACCTGCCGAGGACTTCGTCGTAAAGGTACTCGACCACCATGTAGAGGCAGCCAAGCACAACCTGAAGGGTTCTGCCATCGTTGTAGCCGGCGGTTATGGTGTAGGAAGCAAGGAAGGCTTCGACCAGCTCTTCGAGTTGGCTCATCTCCTCCATGGCGAGGTAGGTGCTTCCCGTGCAGCTGTTGATGCAGGTTGGGTAGACCACGACCGTCAGATTGGTCAGACCGGTGTCACCGTTCATCCTAAGGTTTATATCGCCTGCGGCATCTCCGGTCAGATCCAGCACATCGCCGGCATGCAGGATTCCGGCATCATCATCTCCGTAAACAACGATCCTGATGCCCCCATCAACAAGATTGCCGACTACGTCATCAACGGCAATGTCGAAGACGTCGTCCCCAAGCTCATAAAGTACTACAAGCAAAATTCAAAGTAAAATTTACCAGGAGTTAAGGAGTTAAGGAGTTAAAGGAGTTAAGACAACAGCTTTATATGTTTAGATTTGAGGATATACTTGCTTGGCAGAAGGCTCATGCTTTTGTATTACTCGTTTATCGGGTAACAGGACATTTTCCTGAAGTGGAGCGGTTTGGATTGATTTCCCAATTCAGAAGGGCAGCAGTATCTATCGAAGCTAACATCGCAGAAGGCTACAAGAAGCTTAGCAAAGCTGACAAACTCCGCTTCTTCAACATTTCGCAAGGAAGTCTTGAGGAATGTAGAGATTACATCATCTTATCAAGAGATTTAGATTTCTTGCAGAAAGGTGAATTTGAGGCATTATGCACGAGTATCGAAGAAGCCAGCAAACTTCTCAATGCTTATTGTAAAGGAGTAATAAACAATAATGCCATCAGTTAGCATTATACGGAGAAAAAGGTGTTGTCTTAACTCCTTTAACTCCTTAACTCCTTTAACTCCTTCCAAAAACAAAAAAAAATATGGCTAATTACTATAGTGATCACCCTGAGATTGAATTTCATCTCAATCACCCCCTCATGAAGCGTGTTGTGGACTTGAAGGAACGCAATTACGTAGAGAAAGACCAGTTCGAAGATGCACCTGTCAACTACGAGGATGCCATTGAGAACTACAAGCGACTGCTGGATATTACCGGCGATGTGGCAGCCAACATCATCGAACCCAACTCTGAGGATGTCGACCTCGAAGGTCCACACCTGGAGAATGGCCGCATGATCTATGCCAGCAAGACATTCGAAAACCTCGATGCCACCCGCAAGGCAGGCCTCTGGGGCTTGTCCATGCCACGTCGTTACGGCGGCTTGAACCTGCCTAACACCATTTTCTCTATGGCTTCAGAAATCATCGCAGCAGCCGATGCAGGTTTCCAGAACATCTGGTCACTCCAGAGCTGTATCGACACCCTCTATGAGTTCGGTTCAGAGGAACAGCGTCAGAAGTACATCCCTCGCATTTGCGCAGGCGAAACCATGAGTATGGACCTGACCGAGCCAGATGCAGGTTCCGACTTGCAGCGCGTGATGCTGAAGGCCACACAGGATGAGGACGGCACATGGCGTCTCAACGGTGTGAAGCGTTTCATCACCAATGGCGACTCCGACATCCACTTGGTACTGGCACGTTCAGAGGAAGGCACCAAGGACGGTCGTGGTCTTTCAATGTTCATCTACGACAAGCGTGATGGTGGCGTCACCGTTCGTCACATCGAGCACAAGCTCGGTATCCATGGTTCACCAACCTGCGAGTTGGTTTACAAGAATGCCAAGGCAGAACTTTGCGGCAACACCCGTCTCGGTCTGATCAAGTACGTGATGGCACTGATGAACGGTGCCCGCTTAGGTATCGCCGCACAGAGTGTCGGTGTAGAGCAGGAAGCTTACAACGAGGGCCTGGCCTATGCCAAGGAGCGTGCTCAGTTTGGCGAGAAGATCATCAACTTCCCAGCCGTTTACGACATGCTTTCAAGAATGAAGGCCAAGTTGGATGCAGGCCGTTCACTCCTCTACTGCTGCGCCCGCTATGTCGACATCTACAAGGCGTTGGAAGACATCGCCCGCGACAGCAAGCTCACTCCCGAGGAGCGTCAGGAGATGAAGAAGTACACCCGTCTTGCCGACGCCTTCACACCATTGGCCAAGGGTATGAACTCAGAGTATGCCAACCAGAACGCCTACGATGCCATCAGCATCCACGGAGGTTCCGGTTTCATCATGGAGTACAAGTGCCAGCGCCTGTTCCGTGATGCCCGCATCTTCTCTATCTACGAGGGTACCACCCAGTTGCAGGTAGTAGCAGCCATCCGTTACATCACCAACGGCACCTACCTCAACATCATCAAGGAGATGTTGGAGAGCGAGGTCAGTGACGATCTGAAGGCATTGAAGGCCCGTGTAGCCAAGTTGGCAGACCTCTACGAGGCAGCCATCAACAAGGTGAAGGAAGCCAACGACCAGGCAGTTCACGATTTCCTGGCTCGCCGTCTCTACAACATGACTGGCGACATCGTAATGTCTCTCCTCATCCTCGACGACGCTACCAAGTCACCCGAGCTGTTTGCGAAGAGTGCCAACGTATATGTTCGCATGGCAGAGGAAGAAGTCCTCGGCCATTCCGCATACATCCAGAACTTCACTCCCGAATCTTTGGATAACTTCAAGGCATAAGTTTCAATAACAATATAATAAGAAAGTCCGTAGAAATTTATTTTTCCACGGACTTTTTTTATTTCACTAAAGTTTCGCAAGTATGCCCCTTCAGCCCGTACATAAACCACATGCGAAACTTCAGTATTTACTGTTAAACTTTGATAAAAAGAAGTCATAAGTCATACAACTCACATCAAAACGCCCTATATTTGCAATCAATATTAATTAAAACAGATAACGTTATGGCACAGACATCAATGACAGTCAGAATAGACTCACAACAGAAAGCTATGTTCGACAGCCTCTGTGAGCAGTTTGGCATGAGTGCAAATGCAGCAATCAATGTATTTGTCAAGGCGGTAATCCGCACACGAAGTATACCTTTTGCCATCAAAGCAAAGGAAAGCAAAGAAGACAAGGTTACAGACGAGGCAATAGAAGCTTTTGAAAACATGTGCAAGACGGCAAGAGAAAACAACATAGAAATGTCTCTTGATGAAATCAATGCAGAGATAAAAGAAGTCAGACGATTAAGAAAAGATCACAATGGTGTACGCAGTTATTGATACCAACATTTTTGTGTCTGCTTTTATCACAAAGAATGCCACTGCCTCAACACGCCGAGTTATCAACAGCCTTTTTGCAGGAAAAATCAAGCCCTTGTACAATGATGAAATCATAGAAGAATATTCCGAGGTGCTTCATCGTTCAAAATTTCATTTGGCAGACAAAGACATACAAAGGTTACTGTATTTTATCCAGATTAATGGCATTGACTCCTCACGTTTTCCTTACGATGGCGACATGCCTGATGAAGACGACCGAGTGTTCTATGAAGTTGCATTGAGCGAAGAAGACTCTTTCCTTGTTACTGGTAACTTGAAGCATTTCCCCAAGACTCCAAAAGTTGTGACTGCATCACAAATGATGGAGATATTGGACTATGGAGAATAAGATGACAGTATCAGCAAATTACGCAATGCGCCATCCATCTTGTCTGCAGTCCCCTCAAACAGCAATTCCAGCAAGCAACATGCATCGAGCAAGCATCCCTTCAGCATCGAGCAAGCAGCAAACATCCTGAATAGTGTGTCCATGCGGTCCCATCCAGCACAAAAAACTGCAGATCCGCTGCTGGCGTAGACCTCTGATGGTCCGCCAACCATATAGCGAAGCGGTTTGAGCACCGTTTCTGTCCCCTACAAGGGGAACCGAAGGGGTCGTAAAGACTATTGAAAGGGCGGTTGGCACATCCCCTGTACCCTGAAGGGAAAGGTTGTGCAAATGAGCGCAATGAAAGTTCGCTTTCAAATTGCCTAGTGCAGCCCGCTTTATCAATAAAAGAAGAACGGGTAGGTTTTCGAAAAAAGCAACGAGCAAGCAACCCTTTAGCAAATCCTTGAGTGAAAGCGGGTTCATCCCCGCACAAAAAACTGCAGATCCGCTGCTGGCGTAGACCTCTGATGGTCCGCCAACCTTAGAATGAAATGGTTACGAGCGACGAGGAGGAGCGGTTTCCTCTTCTTCCCTGAGGGGAGAAGACCGAGATGAGAGGTGGACCATCCCTTAAGGGTAAGGGAGGACTGGTGGGTTTTCGAAAGACCCTTCTTTAATAGTAAAGAAGGACGGGTTGATTTTAGAAAAAACTTAAGGTTCAAGGGAGGACTGGTGGGTTTTCGAAGACCCCTCATTATAAACAAAAAAACTAATATAATATATAATGTAGTAAGCACACATACGTGCTTACATTATATATTATATTAGCTTCTTCACAATATACATTGTATCAAACCACATTTGACCAATCGTTTCCAACACTCCGAATCTCAGGAGTTTCAGGAATCTCTTGCGACGCAGCACAGCCTTCAAGAGGAATGCCTCCTCATTATCAAAAAGATAATGCCCGAAATTACCCCCCTTGAACACTTCACCCAACAACACATTACCAAGACTCTCGTCAGGAGAACACAGCATCCATTCTGCATCCATGAAGAACACCTCCTTCAGCACCCACATTAGAGCAGCCGCCGTTTTCCTCATCCCCATTTTCCTGATGAGCGCCATAGCCTCTACCCTCTCATCCTTCGAAGAAGACTTCAGCACATAGTAAAAGTCGTTCATCTGTCGCAGACCAATACCCCCACTAAAGAAATGACAATGGATATGAGCAAGTTGCATCAGCAAGTTAAACATCGCCGAAGGAATTCTGAATCCCCTGTCACACATGACCGAGTTTCTCACCTCACTCTGCAAGAACCTCTGCAGCCGATGACGATGAGTGGGGAAGAAAAGACCCGAAGAAGGCAGGAAATGCACTTCGATATCAATACCACTCGCCCCAGGCAACAGATGCACATGATGATATGTAGCCTTCTCCGCCCTGTCGGCCAGTCCATGTCGGTCAATCCAGTCCACGACAAAGTCCTTACCCCCATCCACAAAGATGTCGATATCACCAGGAATTCTGCATCCCCTTACAGGATAAAGTAGCTCATTGCCCTGTCCTTTCAATATCACGGTAAAGATACCATTCTCATCAAACAGCTGTGTCAGCCTTTTCGCCTCCACATCAAACTTCACATTCTTTAGCTTGATAACCTGCGAGATACCCATCCATTTCAGTACCAAGGCAGTAGGCGGTTTAGTACCACCGAGGTTCACATTTCTGTTGACACCCTCGAATACCACTCCCAGCATCGACTGCCTTTCAGCCTCCTTATACAGTCCCTTCCAGGCCTCCATAGGAATCCCCACAGCTTCATCCGATATCCCCAGTCCCAACCTTATCAGTTGAAAGAAAATACTATAGTCCTTTTCCATGCGCATTCATCTCCAAGTTCTCCAGTTTCTCCAACATTTTACGCTTGGTTTCCTTAGAAGCCTTCCAGCGGCGTAAAGCCTCTTCCCTTGTTAACTGTGTTTTATCCATTATATCCGTTTTTACGTTTGGCAGAGTACTAACGTTTATGTGAAATCCTAAAGGCCATTATCTATAAATGAATCTAACTCCTTACATTGTTTATAATATGTATGAATCCCCTTTATAGAAATGATTTTTGACAACATGTATTTATTGCATAACACTTCAAGCGAAGAAGATGTTTGCGCCAAAGCCATCAGGTTACCCTGCAAAGTCTGTAGAGGTTGCTCTTTGATATCAATATCAGTTACAATAATATATACAAGATGATCAGCATTACAAAATTTTGGGTTGGATGCATAATCATTACATATATCAATACTATCTTTCAACTTTTTGATAAAATCATAGCCTGACACCTGTTTTTCTATCTTTTTCTCTACATTTTTCTTTTGATACTGCAGAAAATCAACCCACCCCTTTATTTCAACGAACAATAGCTTTTCGTTTTTTTCAGACAATCCATCTACCGAAGCACAAGAAATCACCTGATGTTCCTTGCAGTAGGCGGTCTTTACATCATCAAAATTCACGAATCGTTTAGCAGGCTCCCAAGAACACCTGGGTGTCGTAGCACAAGGCTTATGCAGCTCACAGACAGAACAAAGAGAGAAATGCTTATCCTTCACCAAAAACGATATTAATTCACTGGCAGTTTTCATTTCATTCTTCCCCTTACTTCATCCACGTTCATGATTTTATTCAAAGGCTCAGCCAAAGTAAGAAAAACCTGGTTTAAGTCATTAGTAACCTCTTTCATAGTTACCATATCATCATTACCACACTCTGCCATGTAGTAGTTCACATACTTCTCAATGTTATACATAGCAGAATAATACCTCACGGCTTGCAGGAAATACGGACTATGGGTACTGATCATCACCGGAATACCAGAATTAACAATCTGTACGATAACCTTAGCAAACTCCACCTGCCACTGAGGATGCAGATGATTCTCAGGTTCATCCCATATCAAAGGACGATTATTGGAAATACAATAACCATCAAGCAGAAGCTGCAAGGCACCAAAACTTTTGATACCAGAAGCCACATTGATAGGCTTAATTTTCATACCATCTTTTTGATATACGATGCTACGTGAACTCTTATCATATGCAAACGTACCATGAATGATATCCGCTGTATGAAAATCCTTCGATTGAGGCTCAAACAAACTTAGCTGAGTATCAAAATTCTGGAAATTCAAGACCTTGTCAACAAAGTCTTTCACGTGGGCAGGAACCATTGGTTTATATCCCAAAGTCCTCTTCATTTCCCGATAAGCAACAGAAGATTTTAAGCTATCAAGAAGATGGAAGTACAGTGGCGACTCAACATAAGTGATATCCTCATAGAATCCTCTTTCAGAAAAGGAAACGTTTGTCACTTGATTATCCTTTGCCTTAAACGACAGCTTCCCCTCTTCTTCAGTATCAAGCATAACATAAGTAAGTTCAGACTTAGAAGAACAGAACTGCCCCATAAACTCAGATTCAACGAGATAAGCCAACTCCGTTTTCAATACAGCAGCACGATTATTCACCTGATCATAGCAAATCCGAATATTCGCAATATCCTCCTTGAGCAAGGACTTTTGGCGAGGAGACAAATCAATATCTTCGATTTTAGCATTCAGATGATCAAGAAAAGCATTTCGTTCCGCTTCGTCCTGACATATTCTTTCCATTTCCGATTTGACACGAGGCAACAGATCCATAGTACCATCTATGATTTTTTTTCCATAGAAGTGCTTATACAAAGAATCTATATGCTTAGAAGCTTTGTTTGCAGAACTTTCATTACTCAAGCTTCTCATATTAGAGACCGCCTTGATAATAGAAAAGAATGCTCTACCTATGGTACTTTTTCCCATATCATTCTCTCCCACAATCACAGTCAAGCCATTCAAGGCAATATCTGCTTCCTTGATTTTATTGATATTTTGTATCTCTAATCTCATTGGTCTATCAATTTTTCTGCAAAACTAAACAAAAAACATTATATATACAAAGAATTGGAGCACTTTTTCATTTCGCATACCTTTTCTACCGCCATTTCTCCAATAAAAAACTCAATAAAACCAGATATCAGCTATAGACTCAGAATCTGTGAATTCTGTGAAATTTGTGGGAGTCCACCATATATCGATACATTTATATGAATACGATGGTACCGATACAGCGCTATCGATAACTAACGCACAATAAATTTAACCTTCCAAGGACCTTTTGTTGCAGGTTCCTTCCAATTTTCCTTTGCAACCATCGAATCGTGAACAGCTTTACGAACAGCCTTAGCAAATTCACTTTTAACCAATGGCTTTGGAGCATTAATACCTAACATCATAATATAGTCTTATATAGTGTTCAAATATCTGCTGCAAAAATACACTTTTTAATTGAAACCACCAAGAAAAAACAGAAAATCTGCAAGTTATCAGCAAAATACGCAATGCGCCATCCACCTTGTCTGCAGTCCCATCAGCAGCAATCCCAGCAATGTGGTCCCATCAGCAGTTCTTCAGCAAGGCGGTTCATCCCGCACAAAAAAAAAACGCAGCTCCGCTGCTGGCGTAGACCTCTGATGGTCCGCCATCCATAGAATGAAATGGTTTAGAGCGACGAGGAGAAGCGGTTTCCTCTTCTTCCCTGAGGGGAGAAGACCGAGATGAGAGGTGGAGCCTTCCTTAACGGTAAGGAAGGACGGGTAGGTTTTCGAAAGAACTCTTAAGGTTCAAGGGAGGGCTGGTGGATTTTCGAAAAAGTTAATTCATACTAAATATTCACTTAAAAGTGAACAATCTATTTATAAAAACATTATATTTGCATTGCATAATAAAGAATTACAGCTATGCCACAAGTAACATTAAAGACTATAGAGCAGAAACATTATGATACAGAACAAATTATTCCGTGATTGCCTCGCAGCAATACCTGCCGAGCAAAAGGCAGAGTTCGATTTGTCTTTCGGTATTGCCGAGCGCATTAGTGAGATTCTGAAAGCCAAGGGACTCACTCAAAAGGATTTTGCCCGATTGCTCAACAAGCGAGAATCCGAAATCTCCAAATGGCTCACAGGCAGACATAACTTTACAACTCAAACCATAGCTCGCATAGAAACGGCTTTGGGAAGCAAACTTATTAGCATAGCCCATTGATTGGGCTATGCTTTATTTATTAAAAGTATACTTAGGTTTATTATATGGAGTACGTTCATGGAGATGACGGAAACTATCAATACGCTCTTCATTCAGGGTACCTTCATTCCACATTCTATCTAACTCAGCATCAGCCATTTGAACAAAATTATCAGAAATCACCTTATTCAAATCCCACAAAGGATCAAGAGCCTTGATAAAAGACAACATATCGAGGATTTGCTATTGAACTTGATTCATTTCTGTTTCCTGTGCCATAATATTTCACTTTATCCTCAAATCCGCAACCGCCCTCATAAGATGACACAGAGGTCAAAAAGGTAGCGAC
>OGOP01002112.1_pt1 | contig 12845 bp, 8 predicted proteins | sample 1552591 | NCBI WGS metagenome assembly OGOP01 (sample SAMEA2580120, study PRJEB22360) | human gut metagenome | biome: human gut; feature: human-associated habitat; material: faeces | place: Denmark | collected 2008/2010 | reverse complement strand
TTTCATGTGTAAGCGACTGAAAATCGTACCAAAGCCGGGCCATGTCCTTTTCATCGGAACTCACAACCGAATCTGCGCAAGAAGACGGGCGTTATCCTTGGCGCATGCAGAAAATAGAGAGTTGTGTTTCCCCCATATAAATCAATCTGATCAAATATGGCCTGAAAGTATGAATAGTCGGCTGTGCCAAGAGAATGGCCATAAAATTTGATAAGGGGATGCTGGCGTTTTCTTGGAGACTGAATGAGAGAATCTTCGTATGTCCGGTCCCGAAGAACGACAGCGTGCGGTGGAACTGTATTCCGCCACGCCGAGGCCAACGGCCCAGGTGGTACGGCCCAGGTGGTCGAGCACCTGGGTTATCCGACCAGGCAGTGACTGGAACGTTGGCTGGCAAAGGATTCCCGGTATGCTGGCCATATGGCCAAACGGGGGGCGGATGCTTTCTTGGAGGTAGCTTCGCAGCCATTCGCTGGCGGCACCATCTCCAGGTGCTGGCACATCCTGTTTACGCGATGAGATATCGCGAGGAACGTCCTTTGCCCTCATGCATCAGTTTGCCCTCATCCTCCATCTTCTTAAGTAGCCGGTATGCGCTGATATAGCTCAAGCCCAATAAATCCATGACTTCCGAAGATGTCACCTCGCCGTCGTTCTTTTCGGCTAGCTCAAGTACCAGTCCTCGCTGACGTGTCGCTGAGATATTGTTCTGCCTGACGTATGCCGGTAATGCATCGTCTGCCTTGTACACCTTGGAACTCAGAATGTACGAACGGGATATGCCGCTGCCGGACGCCTCCACAACGCCAGCCTCCACCAAATCCTCCACTGCGCCAACTACCCGACGTTCTTCCAATCGGGAAAACTCGTGAAGCTGCGACATAGTCAGACGACGATGCTCTTTAAGCAAAGAAAGTATGATAAGCGCCCATACCGAGAGACTGCTGCCACGTCGCTTCTCTTCTTCGGACACCATCCTGATGCACGACTCGTCTGGCACGGCACGGCGAATGAACAAATTGACCTCGGTGCTGGTGGATTGCGAATAATCGGGCATTGCGCCTCCATTGGCCAATGAGCCGATATAAATCTTATCCACTCCGCGTCCGGTCTGCTCGGCATATCCAGCGGTTTTCAGAATCAAGGCCAGTCGGGGATTCCTCGATCTAGGCTGTGCAGACAGGAGGTTGTCTTCGCTTATGCCCTCGATGAAGCCGCCCGGGTTGGAAATGGTCAGGCCATCGGTGTCAATCATGAACCGCACGCTGCCGATCCGTGCATAGTCGCGATGGCAGAACGCGTTTACCATGGCTTCGCGGAGAGCCTGAGGGTCGAAATCCGGCACGTTCATATGTATCAATCCGCTCATGATTTCGTGGCCGGGGTTCCATGGTTGTATTAAATCGCTGATTTTGCCGAACATGTCAACCAGCGGCAGCACAAATGGATCCGTGTTTATTCGCGGTGTCGTACCTTCCATGACCTGGAACGTGGCTGAGGCTGTGGGTATGCAGCGCTTGATGGCTTCGGTGGTGCCAATGGTCAATAACCCGGCAATGGTGGGAAGCTCTTCACCCTCATTGCCGGACACCAGTCCAAGAGCCCTGTCGAAGTCCGTATCGTCGAAAGTCAGCAGTGAACTGTTTGTATTGGTCTCGCGAATGTGCTGGCGCAATTGGTTCCGGGCTTCGGTATCCAAATCTGTGAGCTCGCCGCCTGGGGCTGGCATGTCGCTGTAATCGTAACTGCGTTGTTGTGAGAGACGGCTGATGAATTGCGAGACGAATAACGGCACTACTTCGGGAGTGCCGTCGGCTTTGAGCCGGCGTTGCAGAGTCTTGCCGTTGCTTGTGGATACGATTTGCTGACTGTTATCTACTTCTATTGCTACCACTTGGCAGCCATGTTCGTGAAAAGACTCGATTCGGGTGGTCTGCTGCGGTACGGTTTTGTTGAATATGAAGGCCGCGAGTCCATTGATATTGGAATGCTGTTCGGAGACGCCGGTGACTATGCCGTTATCTTCGATTCCGAGATAGAGCGTGCCGCCTTGTGTGTTCGCGAGGGCAACGACGTTATCTACGATTTCATCGTCTGATTGCGGGCGGCGCTGCTCGCTTTTGAATTCGACGGTCAGAGATTCCCGATCTGGTAACATCGCTTTCCTTTCATAACCTTTCATAATTCTAACATGTAAGATTTATCTCTTACATGTCAGAATTATGAAAGATAGGTAAGGAAGGTCAGATTCCTAAATTTAATTGTGGTGGAAGCCTTCGGGCGACACCTAGGAGGAGCCGATGCGTCGGCTCATTATGCTTCAGTCTCTGCTGATTCCTTCTTGAGAGAAGGAACGGATGTTTTGATGTATTTTTGAGGCGAGCAACATCATAAATCTGGGACGTTGCCTTGGACGTTTTCTGTTTGTGTGTGGAGGCTTTTGCGATGTCCCCCTTCTCATATCGGGATGGGAATTGTTTCGATCGGAATGCTGACGTTTTCGGGATTCTTGGTTCTTGTTCCTGATAGGGGAGGGCCGGAACGTCAAATAGATGAAAGGGATGGAGTCTTGGACGCGTTTTTCTTGCCATGGTCGCATGCCTCCGGCCGCTTTGGCACGTTCTGTGTCCCGTAAATGTCGCACGATTCCATTTTTCGGCCGTTTTTTGGAATCGTGCTACATCGCACACCCCCGTACTCGCGCGAAAGTGCCGGAAAAGCCGGTTCGGGGGCATGAAATAGGTGGGAGAATCGTGTTTCGACAGAAAAAATGTTGCACGATTCGAAATTTGCCACGAAAATCGGAATCGTGCAACGAAATTCGTCGTTTCCTTCCGTGGTTTCTTATCTCTTGGCAGGTTCTCGCGGCATCTGCCTTTCAGTATCCTACAGTCTGCATGATTAAGGAATCCGTGCGTCTAACCTTATATCGGCCGCGCGGATTTCTCTTGGCGAAATCGTGATTGCCGGTATTATCGACGCCCCCTCATGAAACATCATCATTGAGCATCATCACGCTGCTCTACTTGATGCTTTTGTCGAATAAATCTGCATGCCGTCGCCAGTTATGCTGAACATTATTGGCGTTCAGCATAGACATCGTTCTCATCGCGAAACGTCGGCTTGACTGAACGTACACTATTGCAGATATTCTCCAACCTTGTCTACAAAGTGGCTGACATTGGCTGAATAGTTTGGATAGGCAATGCTTAACTGTTCATGATTTTGGGCGTAAACCAACACAACATTGTTGTATTCGTATTCGGTTCCCTTATTGGTCGCTGCCTCAATTTGGTCTTCAAGATCGCCGTATTTTTGCAATGCTTCAGAAAGCTGATCTTGGCGGAAAGACTCGATATCAAGGAGTTGATCTTCGCGAGAAAGTTTGAGGAGAAACAGCGTTGCCGCTTTATCCGTTGGAGGATTCAAAGGGAAGATGCTGTCTGTGGACGCTGCCAAATCATCCAATAAGCATGATGAGCATTCAAGCGTCTGAAGCTCTTTTACCAATTCCTTTTGGCTGCGTTCAAAGCCGGGAACCTGCGGGGCTCCCTCTTCGAGAGCGAATAGGCTGGAAACAATTTGAAAGAATTGAATCCTTTCCTGGTCTTCAGGCCCTACGGCCTGTCTACGAACTTCGGGGCTTTTGTATTCGGTGCCATAGATTTCTCCAGCGGCCTCAACAGCTGTTGCCCAGTAATGTTGAAGCTGTGTTCGAATCTGTACCTCCACTTGATAAGAGCCTGTTTGAGTCTCAGGTTTGAACAGAAGGTGGCGGGATCGGTATCCGGACTTTTGCGGATTGAGGATATAGTCCTTCTCTCCGCTGCCTTTCTTGAGAGGGATTTGAGATTTCAGAATTTCAGCCGCTTGACGGACCTGATTATTGGTCTCTAAAATCAGACGGCATCCTCCGATATCATCCAATTCGCCTAATTTCAGGTGGGTTTGGGCGCGTTGCAGTTTACGAATGATGGAAACGATTCGTTTGAGACGATAAGTGCAGACGGATTCGGCAAAATAATTTGAGCACTTTAAGACCTCTGAAAAACACTCTTGAGTGGCTTCGATATGCTGATCACGCCAAGCTTGTGCTGTATCGATAGCGAGCTGGTATTCTTCCGGCGAAACTGATTGTGCTCCTGCACGTAATATTTTCCCAGCATTGTTCGCTCTGTTCCGACTGATAGTGCCGAGGCTGATGGTAGTAAGGGGCGCGTCCATGGCCATCCGCTATACTAGACTGATTTCAGATTTCATATATATGAGGGGAGGATTGACATGGCAACTGTGGTGGATGTCGCGGCGTACATTCTTAAACGCTGTGGAGCAATGACCACTATGAAATTACAAAAGCTTGCGTTCTATTCGCAGGCGGAATCTTTGGCTCGTCGTGGACATCCTCTTTTTGACGAAGATTTCCAAGCATGGCGTGGCGGTCCTGTATGTCGTGAACTGTATGCGCAGCACAGGGGAAAATTCCTTATCCGTGAAGGCGAGCTTCCTGTGAACGACTGTGAAAAGACGCTTTCTGAAGAAGAAAAGCAAACCATAGATGCAGTGTGCGCGGTGCTGTCGTCTCGTACGGGAAATGAGCTAAGCATAAGGACGCACGCTGAGAGCCCTTGGAAAATCGCGCGCGGTGATTTGCCGCCTTCCGCTCCATGCAGCACGATTATCAGCAAAAAGACAATTCAAGAATATTATGCCGCTAATCCCATTGTGCGGGAAAGTATGCAGAAACAAGTGCCAACGCCGAACACCTTTATTTGATCACTCACAGTCATCTAGGCGTCTAGAACGCTGTTCCCCGTGATTGACGTTAGCTACGTGCCGGTCAACGAGGGGTGGCGGATGGCTCTTGACGGATGAAGTCGAGCAGGATGCGGACCGCGTAGATCGCCAGCAGGATTCCAAGTATTTGAAGAATTGCCAACGGCTTGCTGGTAGAGGTTCTTCAGGTTGAACAGTCGGACCCAGGGCAGTTTCTCAGAAGTTGCGTAGTAGATGATTGTGTTGAAATAGCCCAACAAAACATCACCAGCTTCATCGAGATGGGTGACGTTTCTGGGACTCTTGGTTCCTCTCTGATAAAGCGCATTAAACTGTGGAAAATGTACCCCCCAAAGTGGCTTTTGCCCGTTATGACCTGCCATATATAGGCGAAATGGGAGTTTCCATCTCTCGGAATCTGCCGCGTATAAGCGAAATGGGGAGCTGGGCACATACATTCCGTCACTTTCAGGGCGTGGCGGAATGATGATGAAAGCCTGTACCGGTCACTACCAATGATTTGAGGAAATTCTTGGGGTATCTATATCTGGCAAGGCCTAATTATCGTTGTATCCGTGTTTGCGGGTGTCCAGTGCCTGCTTCCAATAGGCTTCTCGGGCGAGGACGACGTTTTTGGGCACGGTGGAATCGTAATGTTCCAAAAGCGTGTAACGGAAAATGCGTCTCTACGTACGCTTCTCCTGCTGCTCCACAAGTTTGCTTAGTTCTGTATTGCCGTCGTGGCCATTATCTATGTAGTTTTTCCACCGCTGATATATGCCGTTCCTTCCGGTGGCGTTTCCCACATACAGTTTCCCATTATCGGTATTGGTTATTATGTACACGCCTTGCTGGCGGGACAGCGTATTCTTCCAGCTTGCCTTGTCGTTCTCCCAAATCGCCTTAAGTTGGGCGTAGGAAAGGCTAACAGCAGGTGTTGGCGGCCTTGTTCACTTGGCACGGTCGGCCGGTGGTACTTTTTCTTGTCGCCAGAAATAGGCCGCCAAAAATCAGCCACAGAATATTGCCAAAAAGTCTCGCACGCGCACGATATCGACAGGGAATGTTCCTTATTTCACAGCCCATCTGTTTGAGTTCCCAAAAAAAGTGTTCAATGTATGAAGGGATGAGGAATAGTTCGAGGGGGAAGATTATCCTTGGAAAGGATATTGTCAACGTGAGATGGGGAAGTTCAGTGACTTCTGTAGAGAACGCTAATGTGCAGCAGCCTACCGCACCGCAAGGGGTAGTTGAGGAAGCGGATGACGGCATCACTCTGATGGATCTGCTCAAAATCATTCGTAAGCATCTGGCCACCGCGATTATTGCATTCGTGGTGGTGGTGGCAGGCGTGAGCGCCTATACCTTCCTCGCTCCGGCGAAGTATACGGCTACGGCTCAGACCATGGCTACTTACAATGCTTCTCAAAATGGTGTCGACATTAACCAGCAGTCCGCTGGCGGCAGCTACATTTCCAACCAAATCACCTCATATCCGACGCTTGCCACCACTTCGAAGGTGCTTAAGCCGGTCATTGATGATCTTGGTCTGGACGAAACTGTGACGGATCTTGCCGGCCAGGTCACCGTCACCAATCCGACCAACACCGCATTCGTGAACATTGCCGTGGTGGATGGAGATCCGAAGCAGGCCGCGGACATCGCCAATTCCGTTGCCGAATCGCTGAAGAACGTCATTGAAAGCGACCTGTACTCCGGAGATAAGTCCCCGGTGAAGCTTTCCATCGTGCAGAAGGCACAGGTCCCGACGTCTAAGTCTTCGCCGAAGACTGCCCTGTATTTGGCTGTCGGTGTGGTGCTCGGCATCATCATCGGCGTGTTCGCCGCACTCATCAAGGACCTCCTCAACACCAAGGTTGAAGAGACTTCCGACGTGCGCGGCATCGTCCGAGCATCCTCCCTTGGCTCCGTTCCGATGGACGCTTCGCTTGATGATAAGCGTCCGGTGCTGGTGAGCCAGCCTAACGGCGCTATTGCCGAGGAATTCCGTCGTATCCATACGAATATCGATTTCCTGCAGACCGACCGCACCGAAGGTGTGGGCCAGCTGCTTGTCATCACGTCTGCGCAGCCGTCCGAAGGCAAGACCACCATGGCTATCAACACTGCGGTGGCCCTTGCTGAAGATGGTGCGAAAGTACTGCTTATCGACGCTGATCTTCGCCACCCGTCTGTCGCCCATCATTTGGGTATTGAAGGTGCCGCCGGTCTGGCGCACGTGCTGTCTGGGCAGATGGGTCCGAAGGACGTGGTGCAGAGCTACTGGAAGACGAACCTGCACATTCTGCCTGGCGGCAAGAGGCCGGCGAACGCTGGCGTGCTGCTGAACTCCGAAACCATGAAGCTCATGGTGGAGCAGGCGCTCACCCAATACGATTACGTGATTATTGATACCGCCCCGTTGACGGTGTCCAACGATGGAGCGGTATTCGGCCGTTGGGCCAAAGGCCTTCTGCTGGTGGTCAGCCGCAACGTGTGCGAGAAGAAGTCCCTGCAGGAGGCGGCCGACACGCTCGCCACCGCGCAGGTGCCGGTGCTTGGCTTCATCTTCAACCGTGCAGATCCGAAGAAGGTCAACTCCCACTCCAACTATTACTGCTACTATGAAGATGGTGCTCCGCGTAGCAGCCATCGTGCAAACGGCAAGAAGAAGAGGATCTGACGTTTTCCTTCTTCACGGAATGAGGGGTGTATGGCAACTGAGAACGATGATTCCCAGTCTATGAACGGTATTCTGTCCAACATATCTCGGGATGTGGTGGACACCAGCTGGGATATTCCTCCGCTGACCTTCCCCAAATTGCAGCCTACCGATTCGGAAGAGGCCGATGGTGCGGATGAGACTTCGCTTGCTGAGCCCCGCACCATCGCTTCCTCCGTACCTGCGCAAACGGAACAGCCGGTTTCGGCTGCGCCAACAATCGCGGATATACCCAGCATGCCGCTCGACACCATCGATTTCGATGAAGCGGTTGCACCAGCCGATGCCGAGGAAACCGCCACTTTGCCACCCCTCGTCTCTTCGACAGATGAACAGGACGCCGAAGCGACTCAGGCCTTTGACACTTCGGATGGCATAACGGACCTAGAGGAGCTGGCCGCGGAAGATCCGGAACATGATCCGCTGAAAACCATTCCGGTCGCACCGAAAGAGCCGTCTGCGGACAAGCGAAAGATTATTGCCATTGTCGCTGCGATTGCGGCAGTGGCGGTTGCTATTGCCGGTGTCATCGTGGTACGCAATCGTATCAATTCGAAAGAACAGCGTGCGGCAGTGGTGGTATGTGAGAAGGCGAAATCCAAATACTCCAAAGCCAACGAAAAACTGCAAAACGCCATCGAACAGGCAACTAGTCTGCAGGGCACTGCGGCAAACCAGGTGGCGGATGCCGCCACAATCGACCAGCTCACTCAGGCCGTGACCAAGGCGCAAAACCTCAAGACGGTCGGCGGATGTTCGGTGCTGCTGTCCGAAACCACACTGCGTGCGCACGCCCGTAGCATGAGCAAGCAGATCAGCAATATCAAAGAACAGACCAAGGCCGTTACCGCAGCAGCCACAGCTGTGGACGCCAGCAAGCGAGCTTTGGAAGTGAATAAGACGACTGCCGCATTGCAGAAGGCCATTGCCGACGCAAAGACGTTGCTTGACGGTTCTGCAGGCCAGGTTGCGGACGAGTCGACACGTGACGCGCTTGCCAAGGCGATTGACGCTGCCCAGAAACTCCTCGATGGCAAAAGCACCGATGTTGCGGCCATGCAGAACGCTTCGAAGGTGATTTCCTCGACTTCTGACGGCGTAAACAAGTCTGTGGCGGAGCAAACTGCGGCCAATGCCCAGTCGAATACCAATTCGAATACCAATAATGGCACTACGAACCGGCGTTACACATATACGTGGCAATTTGGTCCGGGCTCTGGAAACGGTGTGAACGGTGGTGGTTCGACCGGTGGCAATAACAATGGTGGCTCAACCGGTGGTAATGGCGATTCGACCGGCAACGGCAACGGCGATTCAAACGGCGGCGGTAACGGCGATTCGAATGACGGTAATGGCGATTCGACCGGCAACGGCAACGGCGATTCAAACGGCGGCGGTAACGGCGATTCGAATGACGGTAATGGTGGTTCGACCGGCAACGGCAACGGCGATTCAGATACAGGTACTGCTGGCGAATAAGCCATACCGGAGAAGGATTTGGATATAGCGAATGGTACCCCCATAGGTCCCTCTTAATTTCTGGGGGGGGCTGTGGTAAATTGTTTGCCGTATGCAGCTGAAGGGGAGGGAGATACATGCAAGGCGTGAATACCGGTGAATCCGGCGCACCAAACGGCGAGCAAGGTATGAGGACTCAAGAGATTCATATCGTCTCGTCCAATGCGCATCGACAGGCATACGCGTCCATGCAGAATCAGCGTCTGCAAAAGCAGTTCGAGCCGATGACTTTTTCCAATACCCCGTTTCCTGCGGAAAAGGAAGGACATAGGCGCGGCAAGGCTGAATCGACTCCCCGGTGGCGTTTCGCCTTCGTCGCCAGCCTGATCGCCATCGATTTGGCAGTGATGCTGCTTTCGTTGACCGTCAGCCTTGTAATCAACGGTGCTGCTTTCGATGCCATCGGCGATGTGATGCCGTTTTGGCTTTTCCTCATTCTGTTCAGCCTGATTTGGTTGCTGTGCTTGGCATTCGCGGGCACATACCACCGCCATGTTATGGCGGACGGCTATGAGCTGTATGCCAAAATCATCAATGCGTCGTTGCTGACCATCATCTCATACTGCAGCCTTGCATTTATTTTCAAACTTGCATTGCCCCGTACTGCGTTGATTATCGCGCCAGTCATCGCCTTCTTCTTGGATATCATCGCACGTTGGCAGATGCGTCAAGCGTTGCATCGTCACCGCAGCAAAGGCTCTTGCAAGTACAGAACGGTGGTCATCGGATCTTCCGATGGCATCAACAAAGCCTTGCAGACCATGCGCAACTGCATGAATTGGGGGTACGAACCAGTTGCTGTATGCCCAATTGAAGCGGATCCAGCTTCAAAAGACGCTTATGTGGTTACCTCATACACACCGGATGCCAATATCGAAGGCTCCAGCAAACTTAAGGTGATTCCTTTCAACTCGGCATTCCCACGTATTTGCGAAAGCCTTGGTGTACAGGAAGTCTATGTGGCTGACGTGCTTTCGCGTGATTCCGAAATGTTGCATGGTCTTTCTCTTGCGGTGGAGTCGCTGGGTATGGAACTTGCCTTGGCGGTCTCCCTGGCGGATGTGAGCGGTCGCCGTTTGTATCTGCGAAACACCACGGAACAGCCAGTTCTGTTGGCTTCCCTGCCGCAGTACACGGGAGCTGCGAACGTAATCAAGCGTTTGCTGGACATCATCGGCTCACTGTGCGCGCTGATTATTTCCTCTCCGATTCTTCTCGGCGTCGCCATCGCCATCAAGCTTGATGATGGCGGTCCGGTGTTCTTCTCTCAGACCCGTATCGGACTGCACGGCAAGCCGTTCAAAATGTATAAATTCCGTTCCATGGTCACCAATGCTGAGGAGCTGAAGAAGAAACTCGCTGAGGAAACTGGGCAGGAAGACCGGTTCATCTTCAAAATGAAAGATGATCCGCGTATCACCAAGGTAGGTCACTTCATCCGTAAGACTTCTTTGGATGAGTTCCCGCAGTTCTACAACGTGCTCAAAGGCGATATGTCTCTGGTCGGTCCGCGCCCGGCATTGCCGGAAGAAGTGGCCCGCTATGGTTCCCTATATTCCGCCCGACTGCTGGTCAAGCCGGGCATCACCGGTCCGTGGCAGGTGTCCGGCCGGTCGGATCTTTCACAGGAGCAAAGCGAATATTTGGACGTCTCCTACATTGAGAATTGGTCCATCGCTGGAGATCTTGCGATTCTTGCCAAAACCGTGATGGTAATCTTCACTGGCCGTGGATCGTACTGAGCCAATAAGTGGGTTTTCTGTGATTTTCCCTCTGTTCTTGTGATGGAACAGAGGGAAATTTCATTTGGCGGCCGAAAAAAAGGGGTGCCATGTGGCACAATAATGCGCTGGAATAGTCAAATTGAGTGCTTAATGATTTGAGGAGCAAAGCATGGGGCAACATGCTCAAGCAATACGGGAAAAACATACGGCACGGAATGTGACGCTTATTGTACTTGCGGTGCTGATCGTGCTACTTGCCATTGCTGCAGTGTTTGGTATGCAACTGTATAAGCAGGCAAAAAGCGTCAAGGCACACGAATCGCAAGCCATATCCTCACTATCCGCAATCAATGACCCTGCAAAGCTCAAGGATGCCGCCGCGTTGCAGGCGTCCATCGCGCAGGCTCAGCAGCAGACGGCGCAGGCCAAGCAGATTGCGCACGGTTCACTATGGAACGTGGCTGCGAAAATGCCGTTCGTCGGCAGTGACATCGCCACTGTGCAAGGTATGACGGAAGTCGTGGACAATCTTGCACAGCAGACACTGCCATCGTTGACCACTGCGGTGCAACAGCTTGCCGATGCCAATCTTTCCGGTGCGGAAGGGCAACTTAATCTGCAGCCAATCGCCGATGCGCAAGGCAACTTCGACAAGCTCAACCAGCAGGTGCAGCAGCAGAACAAGCAGTATAACAGTCTTGCCGAGCCGAAAATCGGCATGGTGAAGAAAGCCTATCAGCAGGGCAAGGACCAGCTTGACAACATCGTCGATCTGGTCGGACAGGTCAGCAACGCCACTCACATGCTGCCTTCCTTCCTTGGCCAGAACGGTGCCCGCACATACTTGCTGGCGGCACAGACCACATCCGAAACACGTTCCGGCGGCGGCTTGGTTGGCTCTCTCGGCACCATGACTGCGGATCATGGCAAAATCGCGGTGGGGGACTTCCACCCGAATGGTGAGTTCGTCAATGGCAACAACGGCACCGCTGAGGAACATGCGGTATTCAACAGGCCGTTGGGTTTCTCCTTCGACGTGCGAGACACCTTCGCGGTGCCGGATGTTTCCCGCAACGCGGAAATGCTCAACGCTTCATGGCAGCGTTCGCAATATGCCTGCAACATCGACGGTTTGATTTCCGTGGATCCGGTGTTCATCCAGAAGATGGTGGAGATCAACGGACCAGTCACTTTGTCCAACGGCACTGTGCTTACCGGCGAGAACACCGCCGAATACATGCTCAACACCATCTACAAGGACGTTCCTGTGGCACAGCAGGACGAATACTTCGAGTACATTGCCAAAACGGTGATGGACGGCGCTTTTGGCAACATGACTGTGGACAAGATGATGAAGGTGGCGCAAAGCATCGGTGATTTGGCCGAGAACCGCCACTTCTACGCCTACACGTTCCACGATGACGAAGCGAAGTACTTCCAAGGTGCTGGACTCGCCAAGAATGCGCCTGAGAGCGAGACCAATCCGGAAACAGGCATTTACATCAGCGAGCAGAATCCTTCGAAGATGGGTTGGTATATCGACCGTACCAGCGAAGTGACCAAGACAGGTGACAAGACCTACCACGTGAAGTACACGCTGACCAACCGTATGACTTCCACGGAAATGGCTACCTGCACGAGTTACATTCTCGGTGGTGAGCAGAAGGGCGTTGGTGGCGTGCCCGTGGCGCCGAGTGGCACATCCGCGCAGCGTGTGCTGATTTACGCGCCTGCAGGTGGTTCGATTGGATCAATCGCCGTGACCGGTGATGTGCGTGACCGTAGCAATGCCACCATGGACGGCAAGCCATTGAACTCCAGTATGGCGTACATCGCACCTGGCAAGAGCGTGACGTACGAGTTCGACGTGACCGTGTCTGACAAGGCCACGGCTAATATGAAGCTCGATCAGACGCCGTGCGGCAAAATGACCAATGATGTGAAATACAACTACTAAAATATGGCGCGGTAATTCTCGACATTATTGGTGCATGATTTCCTTGAATTCATCTCAATGAAAACTTGTTCAATGAAGTCTATGAATTATTGCTAAATTCTTGGAAATACAGGGGGTATTTCTGCTGGAAAGCGGAGATACCCCCTATTTT
>OGOP01002102.1_pt1 | contig 12877 bp, 11 predicted proteins | sample 1552591 | NCBI WGS metagenome assembly OGOP01 (sample SAMEA2580120, study PRJEB22360) | human gut metagenome | biome: human gut; feature: human-associated habitat; material: faeces | place: Denmark | collected 2008/2010 | reverse complement strand
GTTATACCAAAAATATGGAACTAACAAACTTTTTACTCTGCGTTCAAAAAATTCTGCAACATTATTTAAATACTTATCTTTAAACAAACAGCCGGAAATAAAAAAGAATAAAGCTAACTGAAATGAATATGGAGGGAAAATTCCAAGTAGCGAGAATTCTAAATGTCCTGATACAACTAGCATTATTGCCAAAGCTTTTAATATATTTATTTCATCCGAAAACATTTTATCCATAATGCGATAATAGCATAAAAAACTATTTTTGCGATATAATTAAACCAAGGAGAAAGTTATGACAATTTTGGTATTAGGCGGAGCCGGATATATTGGTTCTCACACCGTTTACGAGCTAATCGAAAACGGAGAAGATGTTGCAATCATAGACAATCTTCAAACAGGACATATAAAAGCTGTTCACCCAAAAGCAAGGTTTTACAAAGGTGACATTAGAAATAGAGAATTTTTAGATAGCGTTTTTGCTAAAGAAAAAATTGATGCAGTAATACATTTTGCAGCATATTCTCTTGTCGGAGAAAGCATGGAAAAACCGCTAAAATATTATGAAAACAACCTTTGCGGGACAAAAATATTGCTAGATTCAATGGTCGCAAACGGAATTAACAAAATTGTATTTTCATCCACTGCAGCAACTTATGGAGAACCTGAAAGTCTGCCGATCCTAGAAACGGACAAAACAGAGCCAACAAATCCATATGGAGAAACCAAATTGGCTATGGAAAAAATGTTTAAATGGGTTGGAAGAGCTCACAATATAAATTTTGTATCTCTTAGATATTTTAACGCTTGTGGAGCACATGTTTCCGGGGAAATCGGAGAAGACCACGCTGTAGAAACTCATCTTATTCCGTTGATTTTACAAGTTCCAAACAACAAACGAGAACATATTTACATCTTTGGGGATGATTACAATACAAAAGACGGCACTTGCATAAGAGATTATATCCACGTTACAGATTTAGCTCAAGCACATATTCTTGCTGTAAAATATTTAAGAAATGGCGGAAACAGCGATGTTTTCAACCTTGGCAACGGCATAGGTTTTTCTGTAAAAGAAGTTATTGAAACAGCAAGAAAAGTTACAGGTCATCCAATTCCGGCACAAATCAGCCCAAGACGAGCTGGAGATCCGGCAAAATTAATTGCATCAAGTAAGAAAGCTCGGAAAATTTTAGGGTGGAAACCGGAACACGCAGAGTTAGAAGAAATTATTGCTACAGCTTGGAATTGGCACAAAAAACATCCGAACGGATACAATGATAAATAATAAATCAAAAGGCAAATTATAAAATGTTAAATCAATTTTCTAGAACTGAATTGTTAATAGGACACGAAGGTATTGAAAAACTTTCAAACGCAAGAGTTGCAGTATTTGGAATAGGTGGCGTTGGAGCTTATGCTGTAGAAGCACTTGTTCGAAGCGGACTTGGAACAATTGACATCATTGACGATGATAAAGTCTGCATTACAAACTTAAACAGACAACTTTACGCAACTCGCAAATCCGTTGGAAAATACAAAGTTGAAGTGGCTAAAGAACGAATTTTAGACATAAATCCAGACTGCGTTGTTAATACATATCAAACATTTTACACACCCGAAACCGAAAATCAGTTTGATTTTAGCCAATACGACTATGTAATAGACGCAATTGATACGGTTGTAGGAAAGCTTTCTTTAATCGAAAAAGCTAAAAAAGTTAATACTCCTATTATTTGTGCAATGGGAGCCGGAAACAAAATGGATCCGACAAGATTTGAAGTTGCAGATATTTCTAAAACATCTGTCTGCCCGTTAGCAAAAGTTATCAGAACAGAATTACGCAAAAGAAGAATTAAAGGTGTAAAAGTTGTTTATTCAAAAGAACTTCCGATAAAACCTAAAGAAGATATGTCAATTAGCTGTAAAAGCCACTGTGTATGTCCTCCAGGCACCCGAAAATGTACAGTAAAACATCAAATTCCGGGAAGTAACGCATTTGTACCGCCAGTTGTCGGTCTAATTATCGCCGGCGAAGTTATAAAAGACTTAATTGACTATAAAATTAAATAAAAAAATCAGAGAGGAAGGGATTCGAACCCTCGGTGGAATTGCTCCCACACAACCTTTCCAAGATTGCACCTTAAACCGCTCGGACACCTCTCTTCGGCTTACTAGTCTATTTTATCACAAACATTTATTTCATGATAAAATTAACTTATGCAGAAAATAGTAAACAAAATATCAAAAGGACTAAACGGCGCTATCACAATTCCAGCCGACAAATCAATTTCACACAGAGCAGTTATGTTTGCGTCGCTTGCAAACGGTAAATCTATTATTAAAAACTTTTCAAAAGGACAAGACCCTTTATCTTCACTAAAAGTATGCCAGTCACTTGGCATTGAAGCAGAGTTTAAAGAAAATCTAATTATTAAATCAACAGGAAAACTAACTCGTCCTGTACACTCTCTTGATTGCGGGAATTCCGGCACTACAATGCGTCTTATGTCAGGTATTTTAGCAAGCAGAGATTTTCAATCCACACTCATTGGAGATGCAAGTCTTTCTAAACGTCCAATGAAGCGAGTTATTGAACCTCTTTCACTAATGGGAGCAGAAATTCAATCTACGGATTTTAAAGCCCCGCTTGTAATTAACGGAAAAGTTCTAAAACCAATAACCTACACATCCAAATTAGCTTCTGCACAAGTAAAATCTTGTATTCTACTTGCAGGACTAAACACTGATGGCACAACAAGTTTCACAGAACCATATATTTCTCGCAACCATACGGAAATTATGCTTAAATATATGGGAGCCAATATTTCTACCAATAACAATACAGCAACAATTCAAAAATCCAAATTAGAACCACGCACAATAGAGATTTGCGGAGATATTTCGTCTGCCGCATATTTTATTGTTGCAGGATTAATTGTTCCAAACTCAAAAATCATATTAAAAAATGTCGGCTTAAATCCAACACGCACAGGAATTCTTGAAGTTGCTGAAAAAATGGGCGGGGACATTGAAATTTTAGACAAACAAATCATTTCTGGTGAAGAAGTTGGAGATATACAAATTTCGTATTCTTCACTTAAATCCTGTACAATTGAGGGCGACATAATCCCTCGTCTAATCGATGAATTGCCGGTCATTGCAGTTCTCGCGACACAAGCAGAAGGAACTACAATAGTAAAAGACGCTCAAGATCTCCGTAATAAAGAATCAGACAGAATTAAAGCTGTCGTAACGGAATTAAAAAAACTAGGCGCAAATATTGAAGAGACCCCGGACGGCTTTATTATAAATGGGAAAAAACAGCTCAAAGGCGAAGCTTTTGTCGAATCTTACCATGATCATAGGCTTGCAATGAGTTTATATGTTGCTGGTTTAATATGCGAAAACCCGATTAGTATAAACGGTTTTGAATGGGTGAATATATCTTTTCCGGAATTTGATCAACTATTCTGCGCATTAAACAATTAGCATATATTAAGTTTTGTTAAGCAACATTTTTCTAATTTAGCAATTTTCTCAGCCAAAATTTTTTTATATATTCAAGGTTAGGTTAATTGAAAGGTTAGAAATTATGGCAGGGGGAAACGGAACAAATTTTATGTATGGAATGAATCCTTACGCAATGGGAATGATGAATCCATACGCTTCTTCAATGAACGATGATTTTATGGCACAAACTGCATTCGGCAATGGTTTTGCTCAACAACAAGCAGCAGGTTATCCATCTGCATTTCAAGGTTATCAAGGCTTGCAACAACCAACAACAGATGAATTCCAAAAACAAGAAGGCGGAAGTTCATTAGTTCCTGCTCTCGCAACAGGCGTTGTAGCTGGTGGTGCAACTGCAGCAGGCATCTACAAATGGGGTTCTAATCCTATAAAAGATGGTAAAGTTGACCAAAATCTTATAAACGCTTTTAACAAAGAAACTGTAAAAAAAGCAAAGACAGCAAACTTTGAAAGCTTGTATAATGCAGAAGCTCAAAAAGTTTATGATGCCATTGGCATAAAAGATACAAAACAATATGAAGCAATAAAGAAATTGTCTACAGTAGGTACATTGAATGATTTACCTTCAGAAATCAGAAGTCAATTACCTGCAACTATTCAAACTCCTGAAGCAGCAAAAACATGCGTTGATCTAGCTACTCAAGAATTAAATAAAATTGACAAAGAAGTTCTTGAAAAAATCGCAACAAGAACTGCTAATCAAGGCTCATTAGAATTTCATCAAAATATTCTTAATAAAAATGAAGCAACTCTTGCAAATGCCAAAGGATTGAGCAAAGATGCAACAAAAGAAGATTTAATAAAATTCTTTAGACAAAATGAAGAAGCATTTGCAATAAAAGGAACAGATGTTCAAAAAGCAGCAAAAGCTGAAAAATTAGCAGAACATTTTAAAGATCAAAAAAGCTTGTTAGAATGGTGTGAAAAAAGAGCTAACAAAAGAAAAGCAAAAATTAATGCTCTAAATATCAATCTTGAATCTCAATTCAAATCTCACTGGAATGAAGCAGAAAACGTATTCAAAAAAGATACTCCAGAAGCTTTGACAAAAGCTTATAAAAACTTTAAAATCAGCAAAGCCGGCAAATGGGGAGCAATTGCTCTTGGTGCAGGCGCTGTTCTAGGCTTGTTATTCGGCAAAAACGCATAATAATTCCACCCCTTTCTCCCTTACAAATAACCAAACACAACAACCATCCGTTTACCTCGGATGGTTGTTGTGTTTCCACCTTTCCAAAATTGCGGAAGGAGAAACTATTCTTATATAAACATTAAATATGTTAGTGTAAAAAAATCTAATTTTGTAGATTTCACAACAACATTTTAGAAACAAGTGATTTTAACACATTTTGTGCACGTGCACAGGCTAATTATCACTTAACACACACTTTAACAGACTCTTTTGGTATAACAAAACCAAAGCTACAGCTTTTTTCTGCATTGCTATGAGCAAAGATTTTTCCGTTATGAGCATCCACAATTTGTTTAGACAAATACAACCCCAAACCAGTACTTGTTTTTATAGATTTAGAATTTTTAACGTGTTTATATTTCTCAAAAATCTCTTGCATCTGTTCTTCATTAATATATTCTGATTTATTTCTAACTTCAACCTTCAAGTTCTTATCTTCATCAGTTATAAATACTTCAATATCAGAATTTTTAAAACCATACGTTACAGCATTTGTCAACAAATTGATAATAACTCTTTTAATTTGCACTTTATCGGCATAAATATTACTTGAATCCAGTTCTGCGCTAACAACTACCTTTTGTCCCCGTTCCGCAATTAAATTTGACAAACCTCTAGTTGTTTCGTTTATCAGGTCTAATATATCAAATTTTTCCGGATTAATTTTTGTCAAACCATTATCGTATAAATATGTATCCAATATTGTGAAAATTAAATCATACATATATTTACAAGAACTTTTGATTTGCTCTAACATTTCCTTTTGCTCATCTCCAATCTTGCCAAATGTTTCGGACAAAAGTAAATCAAGAGCCCTAATTTGAGCAATTGTAGGAGTTTTCAAATCATGAGTAAGTGTTGCAATAAAAGTATTTTTACGCTCTTCAACTTCTTTTACATCATCAATAATTCTAAAAATCACGACAATACTTGAAATTTCGTCGTTTTCATCAAGCACAGGAACCCTTACAATCCTAAACCAGTGTCCCTCACCATTCACTAACTCTTCATATCTTTCGCAAGTAATAATTTCTTTTGTCGCCAATAAGTGTTTATCCTCTTCAATACAAATCTTAGGATTTGCAACGAATTCATAAGAATTTTTACCTATTAACAATTCTCTTTTTGTAGAAAATAAATCAGCCAAAACTTCATTTGCAAGAATAATATTTCCTTCAGGTGATTTCAAAAATACGATAAACGGACTGTTATTAATAATTGCTGTCAATTGAGAATACTGTCTAATTAATTTCCTTTCCAGCATTATAGTTTCTTGTTCTGAATAAAATCTAACAATAAGAGTTACAAAACCAACAAACAACGTAATTATCAATGCATCATCATGTGGCAAAACAACCTGTGAAAGTATGTTCGGAGAGACCAAAATAAAGTACAAAAGAACCATTGTTATGACTAAAGTTAACGTTTTCTTTTCTTTCAACATTTTCTAAACCCCGTGTTACCACCACATATTATTTTTATATTATAAACAGTTTTTTATTGATATTACCAAACAGGCTAAAATATAAAAAATAGATATCATTTTCTGATACATATAAGTATCCTAAGAAAAAGTTTTAATTTTTGCAAATTTTTTACAAAAATTAAATATCCTTAAACCTTGTTGTATCAATTCCTTCCAAGCCCAGCAAAAATTTTTTCTTATCCAAGCCTCCGGCATACCCAGTCAATAAAGCTTTTGCACCTACAACTCTATGGCAAGGAACAATTATAGAAACAGAATTGTGTCCAACTGCACTTCCAACAGCCTGGGCAGAAATTCTCTTAAGGCCTCGCTTTTTAGCAATTTTCTGAGCAATTTCTCCGTAAGTAATAGTTTTTCCATAAGAAATTTCTTTTAAAATTTGCCAAACTTCTAACCGAAAATCGGAGTCATTTTGGTTTATTTCTGGCATAAAACCAGGTTCTTTCCCGCTAAAATAAATATCCAACCACCTTTTTGTTTCATCAAATATCGATAAATCCTTCGTTTTAGCCAATCTATCTGTAAGAGAACACTTAGTTTGATTGTTTCTTACGGATAGTATGATTATTTTGGAAGAGTTGAGTTCAAGAATCGTGCAAAAATGTTTGCATTAAACATACTCTTTTTAGATTGACAAACACGCCCATTTGAGAGTATTATATTTTTATGGAAAAATTTAGTTTGGATGGTTTTTGTTTAGGTCATATAAAAGTTAACTCTATTTTAAGAGAAAAAAGACTTGTTTTGGGATTAACTCAACAACAAGTGGCAGATAAAGCAAAAATCAACTACAGACAATATCAAAAATTTGAAAGTGGTGAAAGAAATATTATGACAGCATCTTTTCAAATTGCTTGCAGGGTTATAAAAGCTCTTAATATGGATATAGATAAATTTTATAATGGAGATTATGCAATAGGAGAACCTGTAAAAGAAACTCCGAATGGTTTGGTTTATGCAAGCACAGGCAGACCATTTAATAAAGAGGTAGAGTAATGAATTATCATTTTTCAAAATTTCAAGATAAGAATAATCTAGATAGGCAAGGATATGTTTTGACAAGAGGGAATGAAGAATTAGAAACTCTTTGTTATGACATTGATAAAATCTCTTATTTAGAATTAGTCCAAAAGAAAAAAGATTTTTTAAATTTTATTTGCAGTAAGTATCAGGACGTTGATAGACGAACTTTATTATTGATATTTGCCTATGTTGACGATGATATGCTTATTTATTATAAAGAACAATATCCAATTGAAGAAAAAATAGTAGGTAAATGGAAATATAAGGATTGTCCTAAGAGAACTAAAAGGTATTACAAAAAGCTAACTGAAGATGAGTTGATTTTTGTGGAGGTTGCTTTATCAAAATATAGAGATAGGCTTGGATATAAAGTGTTTTAGTTTTCTACACTATTTTCTTTTTTAATTAACTAAATGAACACATTTTTCGTACTTAATTTTCACCCTTTGGCGAAAAGTTATCGGTATTATATAACAGTTCCTTCAATACGTTCGTTTCTATACAGAGGCTCACTTACTCCCCTATAACCAATTTTGTCATTTAAATATGGAATTATATTATCATCAATTTCACGATTCATACTATACATAACATTTGCAGGTAATCGCCATTGGTCTGTTGTAATTCCATAACCATATTTTTTTAACTTATCAATACAAACGTTAATATCATATTTGTACAACTTGCAATATTCTTTTAAATTTTCAATATTAATATTTTTTTCTTGCTTAATTTGTTGTGCTACATTACTCATGAAATCGTTAGGAAATAAATTTTTTCCACAATTTGCTTTACTAAAAATTTCAGATGCAAAAGCACAACTTTTGGGGAGTTCTATTTGTTCAAATAATAGTTTAACATTATCTTTCGCATTTATTTCAATCGCCATAGCTTTTTGCAGGTGGGGTCGTAACAATGCTTGAAATCCGATTATTTTTATACTATCAGGGCTATGTTTATATATCTTTTTTAGATTTCCAACGTATAAAGTTGGAGAATACCTTTTAAAATCAGTTATCGGCAAGTATTGTCCTTTTTCTTGATATGTATATGCAAAAAACAAAGCCACAAATAAATCCTTTGAGATATCAATATAATCTGAAATAAATTCATAATGTTGCGCAATAGCATCTAAATCGAATTTAAATTTACAATTTAATACTTGAAAATTTTGACATCTTTCGAAATATGGAGTCTTTTTGAATAACCGTAGAAATTCCTGCTTCTTTATCCAATCAACACAATATCTTAATTGTTCTGTTTCTTTTTCTAATTCATATCTGCTTGCAGTCGGAATAAAATTTGGATAATCCTGATTTTGTCCACGATAAATAAACGGGCTAAACTCATGTCCTAAAATTATACCAAATTCATTAGGATTATTTTCAATAAAACATCCATCAAAACGGTTTGGGTCTGTATAAGCGCCCCAATTATCAACATTTGAGAATGCATATGACTCTTCGTTTAATGTATTAAAATAAAAGTCCGTATTAGGAAGTGCTTTCCCAAGATTATTACCCGTTGCAGGTATATCAAGTATCAAAAAGCCGTTTTTATCATATTTAATTGCCATATTTTATTATAAACAATTTCCCTTAAATAAAGTATCTTTTACCTCATATAGATAATATATATTGTGACTGTGTTTAAGATATTCTAAAAATCTTAAATTTTCCTCATCCGGTTCTTTTTGAAAAACTATTACTTTAACATCATAGTTTCTATTATATGAATATCTTAATACTTGACCAATTGCACTTTGAATAGCATAACTTATTTCTCGTTGGTCTTCTGAAGGTTTTAATTCACAAATATATCTTTTACCTTTTAATTCAAATTGAAAATCAATGTAGTTATCGTCTTGTACTATATTTTGAGCGTTTACGACTTTTTCCAAATATTTATTAAATGATTTTTCTAACCTGTTATGTAAATTACGTCTTTGAACATAAGCTTTCATCTCATATTCAATTAAATCAATACTAGATGTTGCATTTTTTCTTTTATTTTCAGATAAACGCCGATCATTTTTTATTATTTCTTTTTCTACTTTTACATTAAAAGTTATGTGTTCATTCCATATAATTTCGGCTGTACGTATAAGCTCACCTAAATCTTTGTGCTTTTCATTATTTTTAATTATGTGGTAAAGTTCTGACATTGTCATATTCTCTTCATATTCGCCTACTTTTTTTGCATATAATTCTAATGCTGCTCGTGTAAATACCGGGGTTATAGATAAATCATCCTTATTCTGATATAAATAAGCTATTTTCCATTTATACATACTATCCAAAGGATTATCATCTATTGCTTGATAATTTCCATTTTGAGCGTTAATAATAACATCAATTACTGCTTTTTTTACATTTTCAAATGCTTCTTCTTCACAAGTCCCAAATTTATTTAACCAAGCATATTCTTTACCATATATATATTGTTTTGATGTCCCTTGTTTAGCCAAATCTTGCCTTTTATATATTCCAAAAATAAAAGCATTGCGACCTTTTATGCTTCCTAATTCTTTTGTTCCGAATTCAACATCATAAATAAAAGAATCGTCATTTGAATTCGTATACTCATTCAATGTCAGATTTTGCATACGTTCCAATGTCCAATATTGTCTAAATTGCTCATACATACGAAATTTTTCTTGCAAATTGTTTGAATCCATAAAACCTCCTATTAAGTATTTGTATTTTCATTATAACTAATCTAATAAATTCGCATTTATTATATTTTTTAATGTTTTTTCAATATCCTGCAATTGTTTCTCAAAATATTGAAATAATTTATGTGCATCAAAATCATTACCTTGGTCATCCAATAATAGTTTTAATTCTTTAAATACTTTATCTTTACTTTCTTTAATATTATCCCAATACAAAGCTTGAAACCTTTTATATAATTTCTTATAAATATCTTTCGGCAACATTATATGTTTATCAAATCGCAATTCTGTAATATTTTCCTCTAAAAGCGTACGCATAGTCCATATTATCCATATATGAGTCTTGTCTAGCTTCTTCATTGGTAAATAAAAATCTTCATAACCATTTACTAAATCAAATAATTTATTAAAGCGCTCTAACAATTTATTAAAATATTCTTCTCCATTATCATGTGAGTAAACTGCCATTGTAGGTGTGTCGTTTTGCTCCTTATACAGGATAATGTCTTTTAAAAATGGGGTAAGAAAACGATTAATAATATGAAACTCTTTGTAAAATTCCAACCAAAACTTACATTCAAAATTCTTATATGTACTTTTTTCCCATCTGGCATTAGCAATTTTGTCAGTATTCTTCATCGCAAACCAAGTAATACCCCCAGAAATTCCTCCACCAATTAAGGAACCCAAAATACCACTGCATAATATTTGCATCCAAGTTTGGTTAAAAACTTGAGTAATATCTGCATTAAACATTATCTCTTGTATACTTGGATTTAAACTTAATTCTTTAATAATAGTCTGCATTATATCTTTATCTCCTGTTTCTTGAATTGCATTTCATAAAGAGCTTTGTATTGCCCGTTTTCAATATTCATAAGTTCTTCGTGGGTTCCGAGTTCGACGAGTTCACCTTCATTTATAACTGCAATTCTGTCTGCATTTTTAATTGTTGAAAGTCTATGAGCAATAATAAAGACTGTTCTGTCTTTCATTAGATTATCCATAGCTTTTTGAACGATGGCTTCTGATTCATTATCTAAAGCTGAAGTTGCTTCGTCAAGAATTACAATAGGTGCGTTTCTGAGCATTGCTCTTGCAATGGCAACTCTCTGCCTTTGACCGCCTGAAAGTGTTAGCCCACGTTCACCAAGTTCAGTTTCAAGACCTTCTGGAAGTTCTTGAATCATGTCTTCCAAATGAGCAGATTTTATCGCCTGCATAAGTTCGTCAACGGAAGAATCAGGATTACCCATCATAATATTTTCTTTTATTGTTCCCGAATACAAGAAGTTATCTTGGAATACCATTGAAATATTTTCTCTTAATGAATCTAAGGAATATTCTCTTATGTCTACTCCATCAAACTTTATTGAACCGTTTTTTATATCGTAAAATCTTGGTAGCAAATTAACTAAAGTAGATTTTCCACCACCTGAATTGCCGACAATGGCAAGGGTTTCATTTTTTGAAATATGCAAATTAAGATTTTTTAATACCGGTTTATTTGGAACATACTCAAAATCTACATTTTCAAAATCAATTCCATTTTTTAATTCTGTTAAAGTTTTTGGATTTTCACAATCTTTTATTACAGGAGTAAGATCAAATAATTCAAAAACCCTACCCATAGCAACAAATATGTTTTGAATTCCTGTTAGAGTGTTTCCTAATGTTTTAACCGGTTTATAAAGCAATAATAATGAGGTTACAAATGATGCAAAAGCTCCTGCAGTCATTTGCCCACTATTAATTAAATATGTTCCCACTCCAAGAACCGTTGCAATACCACAAGATGCGATTAAATACATCATCGGTGACATCCAGCCTGCTCTTTTGTATAAAGACATGTTGATATTAAATGATTTCCATGTTTGTTCGATAAAATACTTATTTTGCCTGTCTTGCAATTTGTATGCAGTCATAACTTTATTGCCGGAATATGTTTCGTTTATATTAGTTGTGATATTACTTCCAATAACCATATTTTTATTAGATGCTTCTTTTATACGGTTTCTAATTAAAATAACAGGAACAAATGCTATACAAAGAACCAAAACTCCAATAAATGCAAGTTTCCAAGAGCTATATAGCATAACTGCAATTAGACCTAATGCTCCACATAAACTTGTTGTTATTGTTTTTACATTATCAACAATACCAGCTGATGCAGTTCCGGGATCACCCATATAACGAGAAATCACTACACCTGATGAATTATCATCAAAAAATTGTGGGTGCATGTGGATTAATCGTTTAAATAAATCAAATTTGACATCATTTGTAATTCGTTGAGATGTCCAAGTTGAAAAATATCCGTTCAGGTATCTGAGAACCCCTTGTATTGCAGCAAAAGCAATAACTCCTATTGGCAAAATCCAAGCCATTTGAATACTGGATATTGATAAATTAATTCCATGCCAATTCATAGCAAATTCTTTACCACCAATAACGTAATCCATATATGGCTTGAGTGCAAAGGCAGTTACACCGTCCAGCAATCCGAGTGGAATTGCAATCAAAAAACCGAGAGTAATCCTGAACCAATAAGGTTTTATATACGGCCAAATACGAGATAATAACCAGCCATATTTAAAAGAGTTTTGAGCTGATGTTGCTTGAAGTTTATATTGATTTAATTGTCTGAACTCTTTTATGTCTTTATAAATAGGCGTCTTTTCTGCATATTTCCACCACAAAGGAAGATAACTATTGTAATTTTGATATATTAATGGATTTCCAATGCAGATAGTGTAAGGTTTTTCAATATGCACAAGACAATTTTTGTAAGTTCTTTCAGTTTTAGAACAGCAAGTCAATGGATTATTTGTTTTATCAAACCATTCTTCTGTATAATCATATTTATAGTCAATTAATAAACAATCATCAACAATAGCACTAAAAAATACCCAATTAGGAAGTTTTTTATAATATTTTTTATTTTTATCAAAAACTTCATCTAATATATATT
>OGOP01002096.1_pt1 | contig 12901 bp, 8 predicted proteins | sample 1552591 | NCBI WGS metagenome assembly OGOP01 (sample SAMEA2580120, study PRJEB22360) | human gut metagenome | biome: human gut; feature: human-associated habitat; material: faeces | place: Denmark | collected 2008/2010 | reverse complement strand
TGCGTCCTGTCAAAGGTTCGTTGAGCTTATTCTGCAATTCAAAAGAGGAGGAACCTGTCACCAAGAGTTGTACATCTGGGAAATTATCCGTGATTCGTTTCAAAACCATCCCGATATTCTCTACCCGTTGAGCCTCGTCTATCACAACAATAAGATTGTTGCCTATAAGCAGACGCAACTCAGAAGAATTTGCCTTTGCCAGCAACTCTCTTACTTCTGGTTCATCGCAATTCAACATAAGAGTAGGTTCATCACGATTCTCGAGCACCATTTTAAACAGCGTGCTCTTACCCACTTGTCTGGCTCCAATCACGATGATAGCCTTCCCGGAAAATATCCGGGCTTCAATTGTATCTTGTATTTGACGACGTATCATAAATATCCTTTCTTTTAAGTTATGAATCCTTCTTTCTTTCGGATGCAAAGATAAGGAAAAATAATCGTAATCCCAAAATTTATACCTATTTTTGGGATTACAATCCCAAAAAACATAGTAAATTTTGGGATTAGAGCGTTATTTCAACGTTTTTCACCGACCTTCTCCCCCTATCTCATGGGGGCAATATCAGTTTTGAAAACGGACATTCTATCCATCATATCTCCAAGAGACTGTAAATCCATGAAGTTAGCACATAAAAACGGGTACTCTATACCAAAATAAAAAAAATCTTTTAATTTACTTGGTAGTTTAGAGAAAAAAACGTATTTTTGCTGCTGTAAATTGATGAATGTTTTTAAAAAGGAGTAAGTATGAATACATTAGCAATAAACGAGCCTCAATTGTTGGTACTTGCCGAAGAAGACAAGGAGAAAGGCAGAGTTACCCATTGGAATTCTGTTGATGAAATGTTTGATACTATTTTAGGAGAATAATGTATAAACTTGATACTACTAAGAGATTTGACAAAGCTTTAAAGCTTTGCAAAAAGCGCGGCTATCCCATAGAACACTCCTCATGCTAACTACAGGCACACATTCCGACGTTTTTTTGTAAAACAAGAAGATAATATAAAACATAAATCCCCAACCTGTTGAAGTTTGCAGATAGGGGATTTATGTTTCCTGAAACTCCATTTAGGACTAGACAAGTCTCCTATCTCATGGGGGCAGTATCAGTTATGAAAACGGACATTAAAGGGGGTAGGCTTCCACATTCCATAAGAGAAAAGGGAGGGGAATTGCGGCAAGCATTCCCCTATATATAATAAGGTGTAAGCTCAGAAGTACAATCGGGAAAGGAAGAGGTAAACAGGCTTCAGCGGGAGAAAGACACTCCTCTCCAACTACGTCTCCCAAAAGTTTAAGAAATGCTAAAAAGTCCCTTTTGGGGGGCATTTTTCACTAAAAAAATGCATTTTTTCGACTCTTGGTTTAAATTAAGGCAAATTTGAACCAATTTGAACCAATTCAGTTTCATTTATTTTATATATCTTTGCACCCAAATATGAGTTAGTTATCAACGTAAATTGATATTCTTAACGATTGTATAAAGTAAATGAAATTATTCTTATAGGGGATATGACAATACTACTTATCATATTAATAGGAATCGGAATATTTGTACTTCTCGGCATTCTAGGCTGGGGAATACAGCTCTTGGGATTTCTCGGAGGACTCTTAGGTGAGGGCATCACTGGATGCATAGGATGCTTCATCAAGTTCTTTTGGGTGATTCTGCTAATAGCTATATTTATTGCGCTGATACAATAACCAGTCATTTAATCTTAAAAACAATAACCATTATGACATATTGCAAGAAATGCGGCGCAATGCTGCAACCGGGAATGAAATTCTGTACGAAGTGTGGACAACCTATTGACTTGCAACCACAGGCTCCAACCCAGCCACAAGGAGTTAGCAAGCCTCAACGTCCTCAACCACTGAAAGCTATGGCTCCTCAACAGCCTATGAAGCCTCAACCTATGAGACCTCAAGCACCGGGTATGCCCCCAAAACCGATGCAGCCTCAGCGCCCAGTAATGCCTCAGGCTCCACAGACTCCACAAGCCAGCAAGGGTATGTTCACCAATGCCGTTCGCTCTGTAGCAAACGCCATGACTGGTGGTGCACTCAATCGCCAGATTGCAGAAGAACAGAGAAGAGCCGTTAACCAGCAAGCTACTGAAAGCCAGTCGGAAATCCGTGATGCCAGAAATGCACAGCAGCAGGCTGAACAGGCACAGATTGCAGCCGAAAGAGAAGCTGAACGTAGCCGCGACCGCCGCAGTATGGAAGCTGTGGATGGTGTTGACGTGGTAAGAGGCAGAACCATCTGGAATATCCAACCAGGAGAAATCGCCCGCAAGATTAGCGAACGGGAACTCGACGAAATAGAAAAACTGAAAGGTATCATCGTTCAGGAAGGTTGCACCGCCATCATTTTTGCCAATGGTGAGCTGGTTTCAACCCTCTCAGCTGGTGCATACCTCTTTTATAAGTCTGTAGAAGAAGAGCAGGCTGCTATCAAGAATGCGGTAGAAAAGGCTGAGAAAGATATGGCTGAAGCCGAAAAGCGTGAACGAGACCGCAAGCGCCAGGCTGAGCCTACCTTCCGCCAGCTCGGTATCGTAGGAGAAGTAGGCCGTGGCTTCAACTGGCTCGGTCGCATCATCTTCGGCGAAAAGAAAGGTGAACAGAAAGAAAAAGCCAAGAAGCGCCAACTGGATTATGCCCGCATCTTAGCCCGCATCACCCAGGCTCCTATCCTGTCGGTCTATATCGTCAGCAACCGTTTCATCACCCTCACCTTTGGTGGAGCAATGAACGAGAATGGCGAACTTGCCTTTCAGCCATACACCATTCCGATGGGCATCCATGATGTGCAGATTGGAGTATCTCTCCAGATGAGCATCAGCGATATTCATACCTTCGCCACCAATTATCTTACCGACCGCAACAGCGTAACAACTAGAGAATTACAGCAGTTGCTCAATGGTACCATAGAAACCCTGTTGCGCCAGGAACTCCGCAACCAGAACTACGAGTCTGCCGGACTGACTGCAGAAACAGTAAATGTACTGAAAGAGAAAATCCGCCAGACCATCAACCAACAGGTATTCGGCATAGAATGCACTCAGGTTCTGAATATCACCGACAGCAACCAGGACTTTGAGCGTTTCCGTCAGGTAGAACGCCAGCTCTATAACACAGAGAAGGAACTCGACTTCATGCACCGCACCGGAGAATTCCGAAACCGAATGGAAGTTGAGGCCAACTCCCAGCAGATTTCTTCTGCACAAAACGCCGAGGATTTGCGCCATGCCCTCCAGGGCATCAACAAAGACCAGTTGCTCCACGATGATGAGTTGGAGGAATTCGTCCAGATGCTCGAAAGTCAGAAGCGCATCCGCCAGGCTAAGACCCAGGAAGAGGAGTTCGAAGCCCTGGAAGACCTCCGCAAGAACCGTCTGGTCAAGCAGGAGGAAATGGAAGTGCTCGAAGATGAACTTGCACACAAGAAGATTCCTCGTGAGGAAATCACGGAAATCATGCGCATCCAGAGCCAGCAGAACATCGACACAGCCCGTCTCAAGGCAGAATGGGCACTCGATGATTCCCGTACCGACCACGACTGGGAACGTGAAGATCTGGAACGCCGCCGCAACTGGGGCATCGAAGATGAAGAGCGTGAACGCCAGTGGATGCTGGAAGAAAAGGAATACAACCGCGACTTCAACCGCAAGGCGAAGGAGGATGATTACGACTTCCAGCAGATGATGCGTCAACGCGAACTGGATAAGGAAGACCACCTCCTGGCACGCAACGAGAAACTGGAAGACGACCGCCTTGCCTATGAGCGCAACCGCCAGGAAAAAATGGACGATGACCAGTTGGAAGCCAACCGCCACCAGCGTCAGATGGACAAGCTGCAGCAGATGGCTCAGATGCAGGCACAGCTCGACCAGCAGAAATATCAGCACGAAGAGAACGTAGCCACCATTCAGAGCAATGAGCAGATGAATCGTGACAACCATTTCGCCAATATGACCGCCGAACAGATTCGTGCCGCACAACTCTCCCACCTCACCGGAGATGCACAGGTAGCTATGGCAAACGCCTATAACGGCGAGAAGGAAGCCGAAAACCTGCGACAGACTGCAGCAGAAAAGGAAGCAATGATGCAGCAGATGCTACAGATGCAACAGCAGAACAGCAATGCCCAGATGGAAGCCATGATGAAGATGGCCGGCATGATAAAAGATACAGCCACCGGCATCAGCGGCGCCCAGCAAAGCCAGCAGCAACAGCGCATCAACCAGCTGGAAGAGGAAAACCGACGCCAACAGGAGCGAGTAGATCATACCCAGGATGTGGCTATGAACAACATCTCGCAAGTAAGCACTGCTGCCGCCAACAATCTGAACGCCTTCAATGGCGGACTCGGTGGAAATACAGCAGGAAGCCAAGCAGCTCCACAACAGGCAGCTCCTCAGCAGGAATTGATAGAATGCCAGTGCTACAACTGTGGACACACCATCCACATTGCACCAGGCACTCCAAACTGTCCAGACTGTGGCGCACCTTTCCAATGGTAAGCCCTCTCCAGAAAATGCAACAAGAAGTCTAAACATATAAAGTAATCAGACTATGAGCGATATTAAACTTGATGGTGATGCGGCTGTGGTAGGCGGAATCCATTCCGACTCCCACAATACGCAAAACAACTATAACACCTCAACAACAACCCATACCACCAACAACAGTACGGTTAACAACCAGACTGTATATGAGGCACAGAAGACTCAGACTGAGATCTATCAGCAGAATGAGACTCTCTTTCTGCAGGCTGTGCAGGAACAACTGGTGGATGGGAAGTTGGATAATCAGAAGTTGGCAGAGCTCAACCAGTTGAGCATCCAATGGCATATTGCTCCACTAAGAGCCAACCAGATTATAGATCAGGTACGCCATAACATCAATATCATGCAAGGCAGCAAAGGCAACGAGTTCCTGGCAGAGCAGATTCTGACCGAGGTCTTCAATGCCATCCAGACCAACCATACCGACATTCTGAAACGCAAGTTCAACAGCCTGGAGCAGTTGGCACGTGTGATGACGAATGATAACAACATCCAGTTCTACTATCATCTGTTGCTTGCCTCGATGTACCCCGACAAGTGCGCCCTTGCCTTCTTCGGTTCCCGTACCGATAACTACTGGCAACTCTTCTGGACTCATGTAGCGTTCATCAAGACCGGCAATATCGACAATGCCACCGTGCTTCTGCCAAGAATGGGCGGTTTCGGTTGTCCGCAAGGCGACATCGCCCTACTGATGGCTCTTGATAATCTTGCCGACTACCACAAGAATGGAAAGCAGGATTACTACAGGCAGCAGACCATCCAGTATCTCGACCAGGCCGTGCAAAACGAAATGAGTGAACCGCTAAGTGCCCTATGGTATGCCGTGAAAGAGATGTTGGAGGATAAGCCTCAGCCAGAAGAATGGTATCAGTTCTATTGCGACACAACCCTTTCGGAATTCATCCCGAAGGAGAAGAGCAAGATGGCTGTACCACCACAGATGCCTACACCTCCTCCGATGCCAAAGTTTAATGCCCAGAACGTGAAGCTCAATCAGATGAGAGGCTTCAATCCTCTGCAGGCAGCCAACAATATGGGACTGGGAAGCGTCAATGCGATCAGTCAGCAGCCTCAAATGGCAAGTATGCCGGGCAGTACAACTCCTCCCCCTATGCCGGGAGCCTCATCGGTTCCTCCTATGCCGGGAGCAGCCCCAGTTCCTCCTATGCCGGGACAAAGCAAGGCGGCTCCACAGCCGGAAGCCGTGCAGATGGCATCAGAAGCAAGAACAGCCGATGAACCAATCGACCAGCCCGACCCCTTGGAAGACCACTACGGCATCATCCTGACAGATGGCAATGCACTGGCTAGAAAATACGGTTGCTCCATCCAGGAAGTATATGATGTCTTCAACGACTTCATACAGAATGCCTACGACCAGCAGATGTACTGGACATTTCTCGACATCTCGCAATATGGACTGGATTCCACCCGCGAAACTCCATCCTGGATAGAATGCAATGAAGCAGTATCCCGCTGCATCGCAGACAACAACCTGACAGCTGGTCCCGACCTACACCTATTTATAATAGGAGGTGACGATGTGATTCCTATCCCTCGCGTCGAAGACCCATGGCCGTATGGCGGCGAGCGAATCCCTACAGATACCTGCTATGCCTTCGAAGGCACCTATATCGTAGATTTGCTGGATAGTCGCGATTCAGACTTCACCGTAGGTTGCGCCCGCAACAATGTGGCTCGTCTGCCTTTGGAAGACGGTCAGCTCGATACGGATATCCGAAGCGACATCGGTGCCTACTTCAACATCAGTGGAATGTATGGCGGCGGTATTCCTGTTGGCAATGTTCTGATGATCAGCAACCGCGACTGGATTCCAGCCAGCTGCACGATGACCCAGCACCTGCCGCTTCTTTACAATACCGACGATCCTGAGCTGATCCGCAACGGAATGTATATCAGTCCGAAGCTGCTGACCGAAGATTCGGAAAGCCTCAGCATCTATTGCAAGTCTCTGGACAAGGCAGATATGCTGATGTTCAATCTTCATGGTGCCGATGCAGAGGGTATGTGCGGATTCTATAGTGAGGATGAAGCATTCAATCCTTCGCTCCTCAACCAAGGCAGGGCAAGAGTCTTCAATACCGTGGCTTGTTTCGGAGCCCGATATGCCGGTTACAAACGAAACGACTCCATGTTGCTCAGCGCCCTCTACGGAGGTGGCGTATTGCTCTATACCGGTTCGCTCATTCCTGTTCCGATGTTCTCTAATGAGGAAACGGATGAAGCCCGCCAACTTCTGTTGAATCCGGGCACAGGCAGCGAGGTGCTGATGCGCCTCTATCCGCTCTATCAGTTCAAGGGTATGACGGGCGGAAAGGCGATGCTCCAGGCTAAGTGCGATTACTTCAACATGTGCCGACATGTAGAGGATGACTGTTTCTCTATGAGCACCGCCCTGATGTTCTGTCTCTACGGCAACCCGATGCTCCATGTCCGTCGCAGAGAATATGTGGTAGAATCTGCACTGCAGAATGATGCGATGCCACCAGCTCCAATCAAGGCCGACGGCTCTCCGCTCAAGAAGACCATGCGACAGCGCCTGCTGCAGAAGGATAAGAGCAACCAGTCTCTCATCGACCAGATTCGTGGTTATGTGGATGAGAATCTCAATGCTATCCGAAACATGGTAGAGCAGCATCTGTACCAGCAGCTGGGCTTGAAACCGGAAATGCTGGATAGCATCGACCAGGTAAGCCGACCTACCAGCGACGGCAATTACGAAACGGGATATTCATTCAACTATCACGACGCAAGCCGCCAATATGGAGCAGACACCTTCGTAGAAGTAGATGCCCAGGGCAAGACGAAGCGAATCTATACAACAAAATAATCTGTCCCCTACAAAGGGACTCTAAAGTAAATAACAAAAATAATAACAATCATAAAACTGAAACATATGGGATTTTTTGGTTTTAAATCTTCTAAGGAAGTAGAAGAAGAGAAAAGACAGGCTGCCGAGGAAGCAGCGAGAAGAGTGGAACAGAACAACCTGACCAACCTCAGCAACCTGAGCAAGGGAAGTCAGCTGAACTTCGCCATACCTTATTTTGATGTCTTCGACCCACGCCTGCAAGATTATGGCGTACCTGTATCTGTACATGGTGCCGTAGTATATGCTATCGAGGACATGGATCTCTTCCATAGTGTGAACCGCAATGAGGGTTACAGCGACGAGACTTTCAAGAACAAGCTTCGTGGCCAGCTCACCAAGTTCATCAAGAGTGTAGTTAGCAATGCCCCTTCTGACGCTCAGATTCCTGTAGTTCAGATTGAGCGCAAGATTTTTGAGATTAGCGAACTCATCCAGCAGCGTGTTACTCCACAGGTGGAAAAGCTTTTCGGCATCACCATCCGCAGTCTCGACATCACAGGCATCAACGTAGATAAGGAGAGCCGTGGTTACCGTGAACTCAAAGCCCTCACTGCCGACCTGGAGAAGGAGCGTATGATGGCTCAGCATAATGCCCAGATTTCCAACTTCAACCTCAACAACGACCTTCAGCAGGATATGCTCAAGAAGCAGTCTGAGCTGAATCTCGATGCCATGGGCAGAAAGCAGGAACTCGACCTTGGCGGTCAGGAGGAGTTGCAGCGCATGAACTTGGAGAACCAACGTGAAACCATGCGTATTCAGCGTGAGGAGATGCAGCGTGCTTCTCGTCTCCAGACAGAGCAGACCTTTATGGGTGCTCATCAGGCAAACCTCAATGCTGGTGTTCTCAACAATGCTACAGATAATGGTATCAATGCCTTCCGCCAGCAGACTATGGGTGGTATGAACAACATGGGTCAGATGGGTGGAGCTCCTCAGATGCCAGGTCAGAAAGGCATGGGTGGTGCACCTCAGATGCCAGGCATGGGTGCTGCTGTTCCTCAGGTACAGTATTATATTGGCATCAATGGCCAGCAGTATGGTCCATGCGATTGGAACAAGCTCCAGCAGCTCGTTCAGCAGGGTCAGCTCACCCAGCAGTCATACGTTTGGAAGAATGGCATGGCGCAGTGGGAGTTTGCCGGCAATGTAGCAGAACTCGCTCCATTGTTCCAAGGCACCGCCCCACAGATGCCGGGAATGCCTCCTACTATGCCGGGGATGTAATTTCCCGGCAGCTATAATAAAAACAAAAGTAAGAACATTAAATTTTTGATAATATGGGATTATTCAAAAAATTAGTCGGTGATATCGCAAAGACAGTAGGTGAAAGCCTGGAAGAAGTTTCAAACGAAGCCAAAAAGAGTTTCCAAGAGGCTCGCGAAGAGGTAAGAAAGAACATCCAGGAAGCAAAGCTGAATCAATCCAACTATGATGATGACGATGATGATGACAATTGGGATTATCCATTAACAAAGTTATCAGATGATGACGATGATATACGAATCCAGTTAGGCACTTTTAAAAATGGCGTTTTAACCATCAACGAGGGACATACAACTCTCGGCGAAGATGCCTTGGAGGGTTATAAGAAAATTAGAAAAGTTGTCTTCCCTTCAACCCTTAGAGAAATTGATGGATATTTTTTCAGTGAGCATGGACATGAGGACTATCTTGAAGAGGTAGATTTCTCAAAGGTTAAATTATTGAAGGAAATTCCAGACTGTCTGTTTGAAAATTGTAAGAGACTTCAAGAAATAAACTTTCCTGAAGGAGTAGAAATAATAGATAGTGAAGTGTTCGATAGATGCACCAACCTCCGCAAGATAACATTTCCAAGTACCCTAAAGTCGCTCCAAAGCACAACCTATAAATGTAAGAATATCGAAGAATTGGATTTGTCCAAGGTTCATCTGTTGGAAGAAATTCCAGATAATTTCATTGGTGAAAATTGCAAGATTGAGACACTTGTCATTCCTGTAGGAGTAAAAATTGTGGGTGATGAATTTGCCTCAAGCAAGAGCATTAGAGAGGTATATGTGCCTTATACTGTTGAAAAAATCGGCACTCTCAATGATGACGAATACGCACCTGATGTGTATATCTACACCAATAAACTCACAGATATAGAAAGTCTGTGTGCCTATATAAAAACTCTGTATGTACCAGAAGAGTTATATGTCTACTACGCTGAGCTTCTAAAAGATGTTGACGATACAGAAGTTCGTCTTCGTAAGATGCCAGCAGACAAATTGGATTTCTATGGAACACCTGTTCCACCACTTACCGAAGTGGCAGAAGAAGACAATTCAGTTCCTCCGCTGCCTGAATTGGATCAAGACATAGAGACTCCTCCTACAGACAAAGTAGCACAGGACATCCAGGAAGAAACACAGGATATCCAGGAAGAATCCGAAGAGATTCCAACCATACAGAAGTCTCCTGGCAACCTATTCTCAGATACTCTTGAGGAGCTCATCAATTCTGCAGCAGCAAGTGATGAGCTGACAGACAAAATGAAGGAGATTGTCTTACGCCGTGCTGTTAAGGAGGGAGAAGATCCCGACGAGGTAGAAATGGTGCTTGAGGCAAGATTCTACGAGAAGCATAATTAATACATATAAAAGAATATAATAACAAATAATTTTATCTACTATGTACAACGAGAAGTTAGAAGCACTCATTACTGCTGCATTGGCAGATGGTGTATTGACTGACAAAGAGAAGAATCTTCTCTTCAAGAAGGCCGAGGCCATGGGCATCGACCGCGACGAGTTTGAACTGGTTCTTGATGGTCGTCTTGCTAAGCGCAAGAAAGAAATGGAAGCACAGGCTCCTCAGGCAGCTAAGCCTGCTAAGAAGGAAGGTGCAATTCCACAGGAGCTTGATGACCTCATCAAAGAGTACCTTACCGACGGCATCATCTCTGCCAAAGAGCGTCAGGTGCTTTTGAACAAAGCACAGGCTCTGGGTTTGAATGTTGACGAGGTTGATCTGTACATCGATGCACAGCAGCAGAAGGCAGATCAGGCAGTAGCAGCTGCTGTGAACAAGCGTCGTGGCAAGACCTGCCCTTACTGCGGTAGCTCTATTCCAGAACTGACCGACAAGTGCCCTAACTGTGGCGGTAACATTACACCTGAGGCAAGTAAGGAACTTGAGGAGATTATCGAACATCTAGAGTCAGCTTTAGAGAACTTTAAATCTGGAAAATCTACAGAAAATAACAAAGCTAAAATAGAGCGATTTATCCGTCAAGCAAGAATGTACTATGGTAACAATCCTAAGATACAACGCTTACTTGAAGAAGTGGAAGAAGAATCAGAGACAGCAGAGGCTGAGGCCAAAAAGAAGTTGTTGCGTAATAATATCAAAAAAATAATATCAAACGTTTTACCATTTGCATTATTATTCCTATTAATGGGGATTTGTTTGTATGTGGTTACAGCCCCAGACAGAGAAAAAGCAAAACAACAAGAGGTGTATAATACCGTAACAGAACAAACCAAGAGTCTTGGAAGTCAAGTCTTGGAGATGATAGACAGTGGCAATCTTGATGGAGCGAAATATACCCTAACCAATTTCTCTGTTCCTAAAGAATTCTCTGATAATGAAGGAAGTCGTGGATTTGTACAAGTTTTCGACCCTATGTATTTAGCCTTAATCAAGGCATATATAAAAAATGGAAATTATGATGAAGCAGAAGAGGTTGGAAGTTCTTTCAGATTAAAGATAAATAATGATTGGGATTGGGTTGACACTTCTTGCTACAAAACACTTAAACAGGAATTTAAGAAAAAGGGGCGTGACTTCTCTGCATTAAAATCTGATGTTGACGATTAAGCCAAATCTACGGCATCCTTCAGATAATAATTTGAAAATTAAAACTATTAATTATCATTAGTGTTCCGTTGAAATAGGGACACTAATGACAATTATATAAAAACACAAAATATGACAACATTTGTGGAAACCTTAAAGAACAATCCAATCTTCCAGCTATCCTTGTCGTCCAAGGAGTTGTTTCACAGCAACTTCTTGGCATGGTTGGCAGAAGACGATAATACCCGTTGTGTATTCAATAAAGTAATGCAAACATGGCTAGGCAACAAGAACTGGGAGTTTAAGCCTAACGAGATGGAAGTAAAGCGTGAATATAATCATTTTGATTTTTGCGTTTGCGACAAACTTTCTATTGACGGCAATGATGTAACCGGAAGTGTACAGGTCGTTCTCGAAAACAAATTCAAGAGCATAGCATATACGGCTCAGCTTGTGGACTATAAGGAAAGAACAGTAACTCTGAATGAGGAAGGTTATAAGAATAATTATAAAGCAAATAAAGCCAACAATGGTAAAAATCTCCCCAGAGGTTGGAGAAAAGAGGTGGAACATCCAAATACAAAGTACATCTTGCTGACTTTGGCTGATAATTTCTTAGACAAAGACGAAATCTTAAGCTTAGGATGGAAGATTGTTACATACGCAGAGTATGCAAAGCTTTTAAGAACTATTATTGGGGAATTGAAAGATGACGAGATAAAGGGAAATAAGGCCTTCTATATTGAACTCATTGCGCAATATTGCAATTTCATAGAGATGTTCTCAAAGCATATCAATAAATGCTTAGACGATGTCAAAGAAGACAAATACTGGGATATCCTCAAGAATGATGACTTTTCGGCTGTGCGCTGCAATGATATTTGGCAGAAAGTGTTGATGCATAAGTATGCCCAAAAACTCAACAAGCTTACTCAAGAGAAATTCCCAGGCACTGAGATTGTTTTTAACGACAAAGACGCTTGGAATGAAAAAAGCGACCGACCTTTGATGATTCGCGTTGCATATTTCCGTAACGAGGCTCTGGTTGAGCTGAAATACTTATTAAATAATGGCGTTGTATTCTGTGTCCAGCAACAAGGAGATAACAACCTTAGTATTGGCATAGTGGTAAAACAGGAAGAAACGATTAAAAAAGTTGTCAGACAGCAGGACAAGGCAAAATGGTATGCTAACATCAAGAAACTTGTCGCCCAAAAGAAACTTGATAAAATAATAACAGGTGACACTTTCAACTCTTTCCAGTCAGAAGGATCAAGCGGTTATTACTATATACATAATTCTGAGAAGCTTAATATCAAGAATACATTAGAAAAAATGGTGAAGTTAATGGAAGATGCAATAAGTGCTACCAAACAGAAATAGGACAAAATATGTGCAAGTTACGCAAGGAAGTGTTTGGGGAGTTTCGACCTCAAATGTCAGAGCCGGAAACTATACCAGATATGCCAGACTATCTGGATATCCTGCTCTGCAAAAAGGACGGAAGTATCTTCTACGAAATGGATATCGAAAGACGTGCCATCAACAGTAAATCACCATTAGCCCGTATGGCGGTACCTATATAATATATTACCTTTGCATC